>JAEEGL012357464.1_pt1 | contig 50953 bp, 45 predicted proteins | sample 9134231 | NCBI WGS metagenome assembly JAEEGL01 (sample SAMN16246548, study PRJNA631951) | gut metagenome | biome: gut microbiome; feature: rumen; material: fiber-attached | host: Bos | place: Iran: Karaj | collected 2018-10 | reverse complement strand
TGTCAGTAAAGTGGAGCGACAGGCATAAGGGAATAGGTTCCGACGGGCTTATCCTGATCGGCAGTTCGGACAAGGCTGATTTCAGCATGAGGATTTTCAATGCCGACGGCTCCGAGGCCCTGATGTGCGGTAACGGTTCACGCTGTGTAGCACGCTACATCCACGACAAGGGGTTGTCCGACAAGACTGAACTCCGGCTCGAAACCCTGTCCGGAATCAAGGTGCTGCGTCTGCGTCTCGACCAGGACGGAAAGGTTATCGACGTAAACGTAGAGATGGGCAAGGGTACTCCGCTCGAAGTCAACCTTCCTGACGGAAGCCGCGGGAATTGGATTCTGGAGGATCTCTTTGCCTGCGGGAAACGTTTCCGCGGGACTGCCGTGGATGTCGGCAATCCCCATCTTGTGCTCTTCGTCCCTGATGCAGAGTCCGCCCCGGTATCCGAGGCCGGACCACTGTTCGAGAAGGACCTGATGTTCCCTGACAGGGCCAACATAGAATTCGCCCAAGTGATTGACGAGAGACACATCAGGATGCGCGTCTGGGAGCGCGGCAGCGGCATTACGCAGGCCTGCGGCACCGGTGCCTGCGCAACGGCCGTCGCTGCCGCCATGGCCGGCTATACGAGACCGGACGGATGCACCGTCATAATGGATGGAGGATCCCTGTACATATCGTGGGACCCTGTCACCAAAGTCATACATATGACAGGTACAGCAACGACTGTTTTCGAAGGTACGACTGAACTGGAGGACTGAGACATGGTACGTATAAAAGAAGGATTCTGCCGCTTGGAGCACCGGTACCTTTTCCAGGAAGTCGCGCGCAGGGTCGCCTCATTCCACGAGGCTTCTCCCGGAACGGACATAATCAGGATGGGCATTGGGGATGTGACACTTCCGATAGTCCCTGCGGTCATCCGGGCGATGCACGAGGCCGTGGATGACCTCTCCGTCCGGGAGAGGTTCCAAGGCTACGGCCCGGAGCACGGTTACGGCTGGCTCCGGGAGGCTGTCGTCCAAGGCGACTACGCCTCCCGGGGCATCAACGTCGATCCTGATGAAGTCTTCATCAGCGACGGAGCGAAAAGCGACCTGGGAAACATCCTGGACCTGTTTTCGGATGGAAACACCGTTGGCATCATCGACCCTGTCTATCCCGTCTATGTGGACACGAACGTCATTGACGGAAGGCGGATAGTGTTCATCCCCTGCACGGAAGATGACGGCTTTACGGGAGAAATCCCTGATGAAAAACTTGATATTGTCTATCTTTGCTATCCGAACAATCCTACCGGCGCCGTGATATCCCGTGCCAAGTTGGAGGAATGGGTGGACTATGCCCTGCGGAACGGCTCGCTGATTCTGTACGATTCCGCCTACGAGGCTTTCATACAGGACTCCGACATTCCGCACTCCATCTTTGAGATTGAAGGTGCACGGCAATGTGCGATTGAATTCCGGAGTTTTTCCAAGACAGCGGGATTCACTGGCATCCGCTGCGGCTACACCGTCATACCGAAGGAACTCCGTGGCAAAAACCTGAACGGAGAAGAAGTGTCTTTCAATGCACTTTGGGAGCGCAGGCAGGGATGCAAGTTCAACGGTGCCTCGTACATTTCGCAATGCGGAGCATACGCAGTATATTCGCCGGAGGGGATGGAGCAGACCAGAGAAAGCATACGATACTATCTCGGAAACGCTGCTGTCATACGCGAGGGGCTGAAACGGGCGGGACTGCACGCCTCCGGCGGCGAGAACGCCCCGTACGTATGGGCCCGAACGCCTGACGGTATGGATGACTGGGAGTTCTTCGATGTCCTGTTGAGAAAGGCAGGAATAGTGATCACTCCGGGATCGGGTTTCGGTAGAGCAGGGCGAGGATATTTCAGGCTGACGTCCTTCTCGGACAGGGCCAGGACGATTGAAGCTATGGACAGGCTGTATAATTGCATAAATGAATTGTAATCATTGCTTTGACGAGCTGCACGAGGAGTGCGGCGTTTTGGGGATCTACGGGGTAAGGGACGCCTCCAGGCAGGCCTTCCTGGCGCTGCAGGCGCTTCAGCACAGAGGCCAGCAGGCCTGCGGAATCGCGGTGTACGACCAAGATGGGGCCATTCTGGTCCACAAAGGCGAAGGCCTGGTAAAGGACGTTTTCTCAGAGGACGCACTGGCCCGGCTGTCCGGCGACACCCTCATAGGCCATGTAAGGTATCCGACTACCGAGGTGGGCGGAATGGAGAACATCCAGCCGTTCAGGATGTCCTCCAGGGCCGGTTGCTTTGCGCTCGCCCATAACGGGAACATAGTCAATGCCGCCAGTATCAAAGGACGTCTCGAAACGATGGGACATCTGTTCCATTCCACATCAGACAGTGAACTGTTTGCACATCTCATAGGAGGGCAGAACAGCGGGGACTGGATAGCCCGGATCATGACGGCTGCCAACCAGCTTGACGGGGCCTTTTCCACCGTCATGCTTGCCGATGGCGTCCTGTATGCTTGCAGGGACAAATACGGATTCCGTCCGCTGTCGATAGGACGGCTTGGCAGCGGTTATGTCGTCGCCAGCGAGACCTGCGCCCTGGATGCTCTCAAAGCGGAATTCCTTAGGGATGTCGAGCCGGGAGAACTCATCTGCATCGGTCCTGACGGACTGAAGGGTTTCAATCATTCCCAGTGTTCAGGCAGACGGATGTGCGCAATGGAGTATATCTATTTCGCCCGTCCTGACAGCATTATCGAAGGATGTGGAGTACACGTATTCCGCAAGCGGACGGGAAAACTCCTGTATGAAGAGCATCCCGTCCCTGCTGATATAGTCATAAGCGTTCCCGAGTCGAGCATGAGCGCGGCCATAGGCTATGCCGAAGCCGCCCGCCTGCCTCTGGAGATGGGGCTGCTGAAAAACATGTACGTAGCCCGTACCTTCATCCAACCGGCCCAGTCGATGCGTGATATCGGGGTCAAGATGAAACTGTCCCCGGTACGGAGCATTGTGAAAGGAAAGCGTATAGCCGTCATAGATGATTCCATTGTCCGCGGGACTACGTCAAGACAGATAGTAAAAATGCTGCGCGATGCAGGAGCTGCTGAAGTACATATGCTGATTGCCAGCCCGAAATATGCCTGGCCATGCTTCTATGGCATCGACACCGGCACTAAAGAGCAGTTGATAGGTTCGGATCACAGTGAAGAAGAAATCTGCCGCTACATAGGTGCGGACTCACTTCACTATCTCTCCGAACAGGCCATCTTCAAAGCATCCGGCCGTTCCGAGCTTTGCACTGCATGTTTCAGCGGTGATTACCCGACGGATTTATATTAATCCTGAACGAGGTCCATGGAAATATGTGTTTCCCGCGAATTACTTGAACAGGAGTGCCATGCCTATGGCGAACAGGAAGCCCAGGGCAAGGAGCAGAAAGGCAATCCCTCCGGCCTTGAGGCCCTCGGTCACTTCCTTGTCCACGGAAGCATCTTCGATGGGATGACGCCTCCGCTGGACTATCAGGGAGCAGATCAGGACGACTGACAAAACAATGAACAAAGGACCGAGGATCAACGAAAAGAGATGGTAGTCTCCGTCTCCGTTGATACCCATGACGAGCCACATTATACCCAAGGCAAGGTTGATGACCGGCGAGATCATCTGGATCCAGAACTGTTTCTTGGTAATTCCTTTCTTTTCCATCCTGTACCGTCAGAAAAAAAGACAAGGAAACTAAAGGGTGAAGGCAATGGTGACGACAACGCCGACCAACATGAGTCCTATGGCGCAGAGACCGATGATGGTCAGGATGCCTGACAGCCTGAAGAAGGACTTGGTATTTCTCAGGCCTTCCGTCAGGTCGGCATCGTCATCGCTCGTCTCCCACGTCTTGAAGGCCTTTGCGGAACGAAGGAGATAGACGGCGAAGAAATAGTAAAGCACGGCGAACAGGAGATACATGATGCCGAGCAGGGCTCCGGTTATCTTTCCTAGGACTTCGGATTCCATGAAATCCTCTCCGTCGACGAATCCGATAACGAAGAAAAAGATGCCAAGCAGGGCGATCAGGATGCTGCTGATCATCATGACTACTCCGAGGAGCTTCTGCCAGCGGGCGGATTCGACCAGGAAACCTTTCTGAATGTTATTCATAGTATCGGGGAATTAATGGGTTGTACAATATTCAAATATAGCAAATTCTGCCAATAATCCAAAACAGGGCGACTCTTTTCTTGCATTTGACGGTACCGTACGGCAGGATTCAGCGAAGGGTGAAACCACCGGATGCCCACTCCGTCATGGTACCTTCCGCATCGTAGATAAGATACCCTTCCAGGTCGGAACGGGACTCGATGAAGGCGCGGGCCTTGTCGAAACCCAGCACCATGCAGTACGTCGCGTATGCATCGGCCGAGGCGGCAGTGGAGGCGACCACCGTGGCGCTAAGTAGAGAATCCTCCACAGGGAAGCCTGTGCGGGGATCTATGGTGTGGGAGTATTTGCGACCGTCACGTACGTAATACTTGCGGTAGTTGCCGGATGTGACGATGCCGCAGGAACGTCCTCCGGAAAGCCAGATACCGTCGAGGTCAGCACCCGGGGTATCGTTACCGTCCACCGGACGGTCCACCCCGATGCTCCAGTCGCGCCCTGAAGGATTGTGCCCGGAACAGAAAATCTCGCCTATGTCCACCAGCATGTCGGTCACTCCGACGGAGCGGAGATAGTCAGCAACCAGGTCGCAGGTATACCCCTGCGCTACGGCATTGAAGTTCAGCAGAGCCGGAGACCCGCCTTCCGAAAGGAGGGAGGATGCGTCAATGGGGACTCCCGGGGCGATGGAATCGCCGAGGCGTCCCATCCCGCAAGCCTCCAAGGTCTCCCGGACCTTGTCGTCGGAGGGCAGTGAATCGGTCGAGAAGCCGAAGCCCCAGATATCGAAAAGAGGCCCTGCAGCCACGTCCACGCAGCCGCCGGTATCCTCCCAGATGTCTCGCGAGAATGAATAGATGTCGGAGAAAAGCCTGTTCGGAACGATGGTTTCACCGGCGTTGAAGCGGCTCAGCTGCGAGGATTTGTTGTACCCTGAAAGCGTGGTGTCGACGAGCGTAAGGATGGAGTCGACGGCCGCAGCGATGCTCTCTTTGGAAACGTGCAGGCCGGCGGTATTGAACTTGACGGAGTAAGTCCCTCCCTGGGCATACCCGGTCACGGCGACATAGCGGCCGCGCCCCGAACACGCGCACAGGGCCAGCAGCAGGGCGGCAGCGGCTATTTCTCTTATCCTCATATAAGGAACGGCAAAGTATTTGCACAAAGGTAATGGTTTTACGCCAAAAATGACGATATTTGCACGTTAAATGATTACGAAAGGCACCTATATGCATATCAACAGAATCATCCTCATTTCAGCCATCGCCGCATTCGCCCTGACATCCTGCAAAGGAGACGATACTGAGAAGCTCAAGTACCTCACCGGAGAACCGGAATTCACCATCCCGGCTTACGGAGTTTCCGGAGACAGGTTCGAGCTCCCGTCCAAGGGAGTGACCGCTGAAGACGGCACGACGGTGAAGTATTATTGGTATGCCGAGCCCATCAGCACGCACAGGGACACCGTTCCCGTCTATTATGTTAACCTGACCGACTCGCTCTGCACGGTCACCGTCCACTGCGTGGCGTTTGCGGAAGGTTACAACCCCTCCTCTACCTCCCATACCATCACCATCGTCAATTCCGACAGGAAGAAAGGCAGCATCAAAGGACTGGATTTCGACCAGTCGAAGGATTTCAGTTTCACCGACCCGCGCGATGGCCGCGAATACTGGTGCACGACGGTCAAAGGAACCGACTGGTTCAAGGAAAACCTCGCCTACAGGGGTGCGGGAGTGCCTTTGGAGAACTGCGAATCCACTTCGGACGTGTTCGGTCGCTTCTATACCTGGGACGAGGCTGTGAAGGCTTGCCCTGAAGGATGGCGCATGTCAAACCTCGGAGACTGGAGCGATGCCGCCTCGGTTATCCTCGGCGAGAATCCCGATCCCAAGGACAGGTTCCTTTCCATCGCCGGCGGATTCATGGGAAACATCTATTTCAACGGTCAGAGGATGTGGGAGTACTGGCCCAAGGTCAGCATTACCAACGATCTCCGGCTGTCGATGACGCCCATGGGCTATGCCGTCAAGAGGGAGACCGGCACGGCATTCAAGTCCCAGTTCGACTATGCCGCATTCTGGACTGCCGACGAAAAGGACGGCGAGCAGGCCTACTACCGTTATTTCTACGACGAGAGTCCCGACCTGTTCATCGGGTCAGCGGCAAAGTCCTCGTTCGCGGCAAGCGTCCGCTGCGTCCGGGACCATCAATAGACTTCTAGATTTTCAGCACGGCATCTGCGATGCTCGTGACAGACTCGCGGTGGGTAATCCAGAGAATGGTTTTCCCGCCGCTTACTTTTTGTGACAACCGCCGGAGAAGTTCATCCTCGGTCTCACGGTCCAGTGCGGAAGTTGCTTCGTCCAGGATGAGCACTCCGCCGGAGTGCAGGAGTGCGCGGGCGATGGCGATGCGCTGGGCCTGGCCCTCGCTGAGGCCGCTGCCCTTCTCGGAACAGACGGTGTCCAGCCCGTCGGGCAGCGCCAGGACGAAGTCGGCCACTGCCAGATGCAGTGCATCCTTCATTTCATCCTCACTTGCCGAAGGATTGGCCAGCAGGAGATTGTCGCGCACGGTTCCGCTCATGAGGCTGTTGCCTTGAGGGACATAGCGGAAATTGCAGCGCGTCGCCGGGCTGGCGGGCACGGCCCGCACGCCGTCGTACAGCGTCACGCTGCCTTCGGCGGGGCGCAGCAGCGCCAGCACGAGCCTTGTCAGCGTGCTCTTGCCCACTCCGGTGACGCCCATTATGGCAGTCACCGTCCCCGGTTTGAAATCATAGGAGAAATGCTCGAAAACCTTCTGCGGCTCCATTCCCTCGGGGACATCGGTATATCCGAAGGTCACGTCGTCGATCCTGATGCCCGGAGCCGAGTCGAACAGTATGTCCCCGTCCTTCGCCTCGAGTTCGAGGTCGGTCAGTTCGAGGAGGCGCTCCACCGAAGTCAGAGAATGGATGAAGGCCGGGATATGGCGGCTGATGTCCGCGATTGGCCTTTGGACCTGACCCACGAGCTGAAGGAAGGCGGTCATCATACCGAAGGTCACGGCGCCGCTCCTGATGCCGAAGACACCCCACAGGAACGCCGCGGCATATCCGGCCATGAAACCGACGCGCAGGAAAGCGCGGGCTCCCGCATTATAGTTGAGCCTGCGGATGGTATTGCCCATGACATCACCCTGCAGGTCGTCTAGACGGTCCAATACGCGGTCCTCGCAGCCGAGCGTCTTGACGAGGACGCGCTGCTGGAGATTCTCCTGCATGTGCCCCTGGATCTCACTGTCCTTGGCCCTGATCAGCGAAGTGAGGCGGCGGATGGTCTTGAAGAACATCTTGCTGCCGATGGCCGCGACGGGCATAAGGATGAGGAGGACCCACAGGAGGGAAGGCTCCAGGACGAAAAGAAATCCCGATGCCGCTACAAGCTGCACCAGGGTAACGATGAAATCGGGGACACGGACACAGAGCAGGTCGACAACCACACGGGTGTCCTCCTCGAGGCGGTTGACCATGTCTCCCGAATGGAAGGCCTCGCGGCCGTGCCACTCGCTGGCCAGGACGTGGCCGAAGACCTCGGCACGGAAGGAGTTCTGGGTCTTGGTCACGATCATCCCCTCCCACCAGCTGAAGGCCGTGCTCAGGATGACCTGAGCAAGCATGATGCCGATCATCAGGCCCACATAGAGGCCCAGAGGTTCGGAGGATTCGCCTGTGGCGATATCCACAAGCGCCTTGCACACCCACACGAAAGCCATTGAGGCGGCAATCCTGAACACGCCGATGACACAGCTCACGAGGATCCTCCCCCGGAGCGGACGGCCCATCGCGGCCAGGCCCTTCATGCAGGTGCGGAAATCTTTCATGACGGATTACGCTTCGGCGATGCCGGCTTCGATCCACGTACGGGCGATGGCCTCGGCGTCACGGCCGGCAATCGCCTCGTCGACGTCATATCGGTCGAGCAGAAGACGCTTGAGGTCCTCGGGAGAGAACTCCTTGCCCTCTACTGATTTCCACAGATATGCAGCCGACGAATTGAGCGAGATCATCTTGTTGAAATTGATCTGCGCGACGCTCTCCGGCGTCACGATGAACTCCTTGCCCAGGGGGCGGAGCCTGAACCCTTCGATAAGTTTCATAAGAAAAGTCTTCTATAAAAACCGAGGATGATACGGCGCAAAGGCATGAGCCTGCGCCAGTTGCGTGCCCTGCGGAGGGCCTTGCGGCTCCTGCAGTCCACTTCCTTGGCACCATCCTTCAATATTGTCATTGCCGTACCGGCTATGTCCTTGCGCCGGCATACTTCCACTCCGCGGCGGTTGCCGTCACCCATCAGGGTCACGGTGTCGCCGTCCACTCCTATCACCCGGTGGAGCACGTAAGACCCCTCACGTATCTCCGCAAGGACTATGTCCCCCACTTCAAGGGTATCGAGCCTGCGGAGGTTGACGCTGTCGCGGCCTCCGCGGATGAAAGGGAGCATGCTGTTCCCCTTGGTGGGAATCACCACGTCCTTGCCCTCTGCCAGCAGCGACTTCACCTCGCCCAGGAGGATGGCATTCGGTACGACGACCTTATGCATCGCCTCCCTCCTTACGGACCTCCGCTGCGCAGACCCTGGCTGCTTCCTCGTCGGGGAGGCAGTCCAGGACATAGCACGGCACATTCAGGGCTATGTGCTCGAGGGTCTCGTGCTGTCCGTCCGCCATCCCGCGGTCGGCCTTGAAGCCGGAGCAGGAGGAATAGACCGAAGCGTAGGACTCGATGACGCTCTGCCTGGTGATCGTATTATGCTTGGCCTGATGGATGCGCACAATGGCGCCGACCGGGGCGCTGATGTTGCGGTAGCACGGTGTCTTGCCGCTCCAGGGGGAGCCGTAAACGCGCGTCACTCCGTCATCGCCGACCCGAAGGACGGGATTGTCGTCATTCATCAGTTCACTGCCTTCTATATGTTTGAGCCAGAGGCTGCTGTGAGTACTCTTGCCGGTACCGCTCCTGCCCAGGAAGAGATATCCCTTCCCCCCGTTCAGGATGACCGAAGCATGCATCTCCAGGGTCTTGTAGGGTGCGCTGCAAAATGCGAAGAGGAGCATCAGGGAGTTGTTGACCGCGAAAACGGAGGACTGTAACGAATCTCTAAGGAAAGCAAGTTCTCCCCTCCTGTAATCCTTGGAGGCCAGCAAGCGGGCGCAAACGGGCAGTTTTGCAATCGGCGCCATCTCAACCAGCACGCCGTCTGCACAGGAATAGAGGTCCAGCCTGGGCTGGCCTTCATCCTCGGGTTCGACGACATAGAGCGGTTCCTTTTCGCGCTCCGGAATCTCCTCCACGACCCGAAGGATGAAAAGGGGGTCGTCAACCGGATCGGTTACGAACCCTTTGTACTGCGAAAGGAGGGGCAGTACCGGGGAACCGTCCGGAAGGTCGAGGTGGAACGTATGTCCTGCTACGCAATAAGCCTGTAACATGCCTTTGTCTTTGATTTCAACCTGCTAATTTACACATAAAAAAACTCTTTGGCAAATCGGAGTTCTTTTATAGGATTAACCACTGATAAGTCGCGGTTTTTGATTATCTTTGTAGGTTAAGTAAAATTTATCGTCATGGAAGCCAACAACAATACCATCAAGCTATATTACAACACCGAAAGGGAGAAACTCCGCATGCCCGAATACGGGCGCAACGTGCTGGAGATGGTCGAGCAGCTCAGGGACATAGAGGACAGGGACAAGCGCAGCGAGCAGGCCAGGGCCGTGGTCAAGGTCATGGAACTCCTGAACCCCCAGGTCCACCAGCAGGAGAACTACGAGCAGAAACTCTGGGACCACCTGTATCTCATGGCAGGTCTCGATCTCGACATAGATGCTCCCTATCCCGCCCCGGTGGTCGAGGACCTTCAGGCCCGTCCGCAGGTGATCCCCCTCAAGGGCAAGCCCGTCAAGGCCACCCATTACGGACGCAACATCGAAAGCATCATCGACCTCATAGCCGACGAGCCTGACGGTGAGGTCAAGACCGCCATGATACGCTCCCTGGCCATCTACATGCGCCAGCAGTATCTCATCTGGAACAAGGACAGCGTCGCCGACCAGACCATCTTCAACGACATCGAGAAACTCTCCGACTACAGGATCAAGGTCCCCGAGGGCATCAGTCTCTCCAAGATCGCCGACTCCGCATCGTTCTCCCGCCCCGGTATGAGCATCAACGTCGGCGGCGCCCAGCAGGCGCAGAACCGTAACTGGAACAACAAGAGAAGAAAGAACAACCGCAAGAAATGATCAGACTGCCCAAACTCAGATTCTGGAACAGTTGGGACGACCGCCAGAAGACCAATGCTGTCAGGTGGACAGGTGCGCTCATCGCCCTGTTCGCCCTCTTCACGCTGCTTGCCATGGTCTCCTTCATATTCACTTGGAAACAGGACCAGAGCCTGCTGAGGGACCCGGCGATGATGGACCAGGCCGTAGGCGTGGCCAATCTCGGGGGCAAACTCGGGCTTAAATGGGCTAATACTCTGATCGTCAAATGGTTCGGCCTTGGCAGTTTCGCTTTCCTCATCCTCCTGTTCGCCATGGCCGTGCGGCTTCTGGCCGGCAGGTGGCAGCGTTCGTTGCTCAAGACCACCCTCGTCACCCTGAGCGGCGCCCTGATCGCCGCGCTCGTATGCGCCTTCATCGGACGCCTTACCGGCGTGCAGACGCTGTTCGGCGCAGGTCCCGGCGGAGAGTGCGGCTCGCACGTCACGGGCTGGTTCATCAACCTCTTCGGATCCGCAGTGACCGGCATACTCCTGTGCATCCTGGTCGTCGGTTGGCTCATCCTGTGCAGCCGCCGTTTCTCGAACTGGTTCGGCACGCTCGGCGCGGAGAGTGACGGAGAGGAGGCGCCTGCCGCCGTGGCCGAGGAACCGCTGCGCGAGCGCAAGCCGTTCCTCAATCTCAGGCGGCGCAAAGCCGAAGAGGCTCCTGCGGAGCCGGAGCCGGAACCCGAGCCGGAACCTGAACCGGAGCCTGAGCCCGTCCCCCAGCCTGTTCCAGTCATGAAACCGGTCCCCAAGCCCGTGTCCTCCGCAGTCTCCGCCGAGGCCGAAGCGGCCGAAGGGAACTTCGAGATCGACAGGGGCGAGGATCTCGATACCGAGATAAAGACGCAGCTTCCGCGCATCGACGTGCGCCTGGATCCTCCCGAGGGCCTTCCTTCTTACAAGTTCCCCAGCCTGGACCTCCTCGAAGACCATGCCTCCGGCACCCAGATCGTTTCCGACGAGGAGCTGAACCGCAACAACAACAAGATCCGTTCGACCCTCAAGAACTACAAGATCGACATCGTGGACGTCAAGGCCGTCGTAGGTCCGACCGTAACCCTTTACAAGGTCTACCCCGCCCCCGGCGTCAAGATAGCAAACATCCGCAGCCTCCAGGACGACATCGCCATGTCCCTGAATGCCAGAGGAGTGCGTATAGTCACCCTGCCCGATTCCGTCGGCATCGAGGTTGCCAACGACAAACCGTCCATCGTACCCCTCAAGGGTCTCCTGAACGACGAGGCTTTCCGCAACAGCAAGGCCGACCTCCCGGTGGCTATCGGCTGCACCATCACCAAGAAAGTCAAGGTCTTCGACCTGGCGGATGCCCCCCATCTCCTGGTGGCAGGCGCCACCAAGCAGGGCAAGTCCGTAGGTCTTAACGTCCTCATAGCCTCCCTCCTCTATTCCAAGCATCCCGCGGAGATGAAGATGGTTTTCATCGACCCCAAGATGGTGGAGTTCTCTGCGTACGGCAGGCTGCTCAAGCACTACCTCGCCGTGCTGCCCACGGCCGCTGATGAGGATGAGGAAGCCGAGACCGCCATCGTCAAGAAGCCCAAGGAGGCGGAGAAGATCCTTCGTTCGCTCTGCACCGAAATGGACGAGCGCTACGGACTTCTCAGCAAGGCTTTCGTCAACAATATCAAGCTCTACAACGAACGGTACAAGGACCGCAAGCTCAATCCCGAGCACGGGCACCGTTTCCTGCCTTATCTCGTGGTCATCATCGACGAGTACGCCGACCTTGCGATGTCCGGAGGAAGCGGTTCCGAGGCGAGGAACATGCAGAAGAGCATCATGGGCTCGATCGTACGCCTGGCCCAGAAGGGACGCGCTGCCGGCATCCACGTCGTCATAGCCACCCAGCGCCCGTCGGTGGACGTCATCACCGGCCTCATCAAGGCCAACTTCCCCGCAAGGATCGCGTTCCGCGTATCCACCCGAGTCGACTCCAACACCATCCTTGATGCCACCGGTGCCGAGAAACTCATCGGCCGCGGCGACATGCTGTACTATGCCGGAGTCGAGACCGAACGCATCCAGTGCGGGTTCATCTCCAACGATGAGATCAACGCCATCACCGAGTTCATCGGAGGGCAGCAGGGCTACAAGAAGAGCTATAATACCCCTTATTACCTCCCCGCTCCGGAGCCTGCCGAAGGCGAGGGTGGAGGAGGCGGCATGATAGACATGAAGGACCTCGACGACCGCTTCGAAGAGGCCGCCAGGATGGTTGTTATGTCACAAAGAGGCTCGACTTCGGACCTTCAACGCAAACTCGGCATGGGTTATGCAAAGGCTGGTCGTGTAATGGATCAACTCGAAGCCGCCGGCATCGTGGGACCGCAGGAGGGTTCGAAACCCCGCCAGGTACTCGTAACGACCTTCGACGAACTCGACACGATCCTCAAAGCCTTCATGAAATGAAAAGACTGACTGCACTCCTTTTCCTGCTCGTGGCACTTAATGCCGCCGGGCAGAACATCGTGACCGAGTTCGCCAAGGACCTGGCGGAGGGTTGCGCAACGTTCGGATACAGCTACACCATGACCGGAAACGTTCCCCTGAGCGGTTCCGGGAGCATACGCCTTCAGGGAGACGCCTTCTCCATGGAAGGCGACGGCCTGGAGGTCTGGTGCGACGGCACCACCCGATGGACCGTGGACACCGTAGCCGAGGAATGCTACATCGAGGGCGTCAAGCCCGGAGGGCTCGACTACGAGGCCAATCCCGCGCTGCTCGTCGGTGCGGTGGACAAGGCTTTCAAGCTGAAGAAAACCTCTTCCGCCACTTTCAATTCGCAGAAAGTGACAGAGGCTGTGCTGGTGCCGCTTACTGACGGGGGCAACATCACCGAACTCTCCCTGATGCTCACCGCCGCCAGGAAACCCGCAGGGTTGCTGGTCAAGACTTCCGAAGGCAATCTCATCACGGTAACCGTCAAGGACTTCGCCATTGGAAGCAAATCCGACGTCAAGGACTTCAGTTTCAACACCAGGAAGCTGTCCGGAGACTACATCGTCACGGACCTCAGATGACACCCGACATAAACCAACCTATATACCGTCTATGGAAAAATCCAAAGTCTATTTTACAGATTTCCGTACCAAGGCATACGGCGAGCCGATACCCAACAAACTCCAAAGGCTCATCAAGACCGCCGGCATCGGCCAGATCGATTTTGACGGCAAGTTTGTCGCTATCAAAATGCATTTCGGCGAACTGGGCAACATAAGTTTCCTGCGTCCGAACTTCGCCAAGGCGGTGGTGGACGTAGTGAAGGAACTTGGTGGAAAGCCCTTCCTCACCGACTGCAACACAATGTATCCGGGCTTCAGGAAGAACGCCCTGGAGCATCTTTATTGCGCCTGGGAGAACGGCTTTACGCCTCTTACCGTCGGCTGCCCCGTCATAATCGCTGACGGCCTCAAGGGCACTGACGACATCGACGTCCCCGTCAGGGGCGGCGAGTATGTCAAGGCCGCCCACATAGGCCGGGCCGTGATGGATGCCGATATCTTCATCAGCCTCAGCCACTTCAAGGGACACGAGGAAGCAGGCTTCGGCGGAGCCATCAAGAACATAGGAATGGGATGCGGCTCCCGTGCCGGCAAGAAGGACCAGCACAGCGCCGGCAAGGCGCAGATCGACGAAGTCCTTTGCCGCGGATGCCGCAAATGCCAGAAGGAATGTGCAAACGGAGGGCTTGTATACGACGCTGAACGCCGCAAGATGACGGTATCGGAACATTGCGTGGGCTGCGGACGATGCCTGGGAGCCTGCAACTTCGACGCCATCAGTTTTGCCGATAACGTAGCAAACGAGATGCTGGGACGCCGGATGGCGGAATACGCCAAGGCGGTCGTCGATGGAAGGCCCAACTTCCATATCTCCCTTATCGTGGACGTATCGCCCAACTGCGACTGCCACTCGGAGAACGATGCCCCGATCATACCGGACATCGGCATGCTCTGCTCGTTCGACCCGCTGGCCCTGGACCAGGCCTGCTCGGACCTTTGCAACGCCGTACAGCCTTTCAAGAACAGCCAGGTAGGAGACAATATGGCAAAGCCCGGTTTCGTGAATTATCATGAACTGTTCAAGAACAACCGCCCGACCACGGATTGGAAAAGCTGCCTGGGGCACGCGGAGAAGATAGGGCTCGGGACACGTGAGTACGAACTCGTAAAACTATAGGCAGACACATAAAAAGAAATGGGAAAAATCTCACGACTTTTCCCACCCTGATAACTAAACTCTTTTAATCGCCTTTAACCATTAGCGATCTGTCTTAAATCAGCGTTCTTTGGAATCAGTGGGAACTACACAGCTCTTCATGATTCCGGAACAAAGGAACTCAACCCTGTTGTTACAATCAATGCCCAAATGGGTATTAATACAAATGCTGCCGATTCCGTAACAGAATCGGCAGCATTTGTATTAAAACGGGAGGTTGGTCAGATATTCTCTACATAATCGTCGTGCAGATACCAGACATGTCCGGAGACATCGGGATAGCCCATCTGCCGGTAAAGCCGCACATACCGTCGCACCTGGAACTTATATGAATCGGAACGTTCACCGGTCTTATAGTCGATTATGAAGGTGTGTCCGGGAATGGCGACCACCCTGTCCGGGCGGAACTCACGGCCGTCGGAGTCGAAAACTGTGTGCTCGTTGAGCACGCCGGCGCCTTCGGCCGGGAACCAGCCGCGCGCGGAGGCGGAGGCGATGCGCTCCTGCAGGAGCGCGAAATCCGCCTCGCCCTCTGCGGCAGTGATACGGCCGCCCAGCACGGCGGCATCGACCGCTGCCCGAAGGTCAGACGGACGGATGACCGACGCAAGGATGTCGTGCAGGACGATACCCCCCAGACGCCTGGAGGCAGAAACACCGGCAGTACCGTCGGGAGAGAAAAAATCTGAGGCGTCGGCGCTCAGGCGCAGGCGGCCAGCGAGTGGATATGAACGGAAAGCGACCGGGAAAGGTTTCTCTTCCGTCTGCTTCGACCGTTTCATCCTTTTGAAATCGTACGGCGTCCCGTACTCGAAGACATCGGGCTCATCCTCCGAGGAGAGTCTTTCCACCATCAGCTGGCTCGAGCCGGCGTATACCCGGAGGACCTGGGAGAAATCGGCAGGGCTGTCCTCCTTGAACGACGCAGGTGGTCTGCAGGCTATAACGTGGAGCGACTTCTCCGCGCGCGTAAACGCTACATAGAAGGTATTTATATTGTCCACGACCTGCAGGTCCCTCTCTTTATCGTAGTCGCCGGAGAAAGCCGTATCCGAGATGGAACTCGTGAGATTGACCGGGAAGATGGCCTGGGAAGCGTTCGGGAAAGCATCCGACGCGCCCTCCGGACGGCACCAGTGCCAGTCTCCCTTATAGAACTTGACTTTCTCGGCATAAGGGAAGATGACGAAGGGGAACTCAAGGCCCTTGGACTTGTGGATGGTCATGATCCGGACCGAATCACCGTCAGCCGGAGAACTGATGCAAGGCTCATTCTCGGGATCCAGGTCGTTCCAGTCCTTGAGGAAGCGCATCAGGTTGTTTCCGCCCTTGACGCACCAGTCCTGAAGGTAATCCAGGAAAGACTGGACATACAGGGTCTCCCCTTCGAAGGATGAAGGGTCCTTTTCATACATCTCTCGCAGGAGGGCCTCACAGAGATCGGGCAAAGAATGGTACACTTCAGGGAACCCGACATCCATCGAGGATGCGAGGTAACTGCTGACGGTATCACCGGGATTCTCCACGCAGGAGAGCAAAGAAACCAGGCGGCGCACTGCAGAGGAGGACTTCAGCTTGAGCGAATCATCACTGATGACAGGTATATGCTCGCGCATCAGCAGGGCGGCGACGTGCCCTCCTTCCGCCTTGTTGCGGACAAGCACGGCGATGTCTCCGAAGCGGGCTCCTACGCCGCGGGCCTCGCGGATGCTGTCCAGGACCAACTGCTCCTCCTCTTCAGGAGCGCAGAACGACAGCCTGACATAGCCCTCCTGGGCATCATCCGTCCTGACCTTCTGCTCCACGTCGGCATAAATGCCACCGACTTCGACCGCCTCGGCGGCATGGCGGAAGAAAGCATTGTTGAACCTGACGATGGCCCCGCAACTGCGCCAGTTGGAGTCGAGAGTGTGAACCTCCGCCCCGTGGAACTGCCCGGGGAGGCGATCGGCCAAAAGTTTCCAGTCGGAGCCACGCCAGCGATAGATGCTCTGCTTGACGTCGCCGACCACGAGGTTGGGACGTCCGGAAGCATCGCTTTCGCGAAGCAGCGGAAGGAAGTTCTGCCACTGGATGGTGGAAGTGTCCTGGAACTCATCCAGCAGGAAATCCTCGAAGCGGACGCCCATTTTTTCGTAGACGAAAGGAGCGTCGCTGCCGTCGATTATGTCCCTGAGGATGGTATTGGAGTCGTCGATGCCGAGGACATTCTTCTCCTTCAGCAGGGCGTCGAACTCACGGTAGAAATCGCCGGCCAGCTTGAGACTCAAGCTCTGCTCCTTCAGCAGGACGGCAGTGCCGTACATCTTGAAGGGAACGTCAAACATGGCGCAGAAGTCCCCCAGGGGACCTTCCAGTACACCTTCCACCAGAGGAAGGTATTTCTTCGTCTTGGCACTGGAAAACCATGACGAACTGTCGGCCGCCCTTTCCAGGAAAGCCGGTTTGGGTTTCTCGATCACCTGGCCCGGAACGGGTTGGAGATACTTCTGGACCTGGGTCAGGAAGCCCCTGTAAGACTCCTCAGGCGGGACTCCTGCCGAGGACATGATGTCCGAGACGGCCCTTGCCGCGGCGGCCAGCGCGGTGACGAACGCGTCGATGACGCGGTCGCACTCCGCGCCCACGGCCGCGAGGTTCTCCTCGGAGAACGCTACCGCAGGATCGATGCCCAGGGTTTCGGAGCGCTCGCGGCGCTCCTCATTCTTGAGCCTGTCCGCCATGTCGTAAAGACCTCTCTCGAGATTGACCCTGCGGCCCTGGCGCAACTGCTCCATGACACCCTCTTCGAGGCGGCCGATAAGCCCTTTGGACTCCTCTGTTATGGAATCGAGCATCCGGTCCACTGACTCGTGGATCAGCGCCTTGCGGTCGAGTTCGATCTGATAGGAGGCAAACTGCCCGGCTTCGCGTGAGAATGCCTTGAGGGTCATCTGGAAGAACCGGTCGATGGTACTGACATAGAAGGAGCCATAGTCGTGGAGGATGTCCGTAAGGACCCTGCCGGACTTGGCGCGCAGCGCTTCCGCGTCCGGGCAGAGCCCGGGGACAAAGTCCTTGAAATATCCGGACGATGCAGGGTCCGTGCCCAGCACATATAACTCCTTGAGTATACGGGACTTCATCTCGGCCGTAGCCTTGTTTGTGAAGGTCACGGCGAGGATATGCCTGTAGGCATAGCGGTCGGTGCTGCCCAGCAGGATGGAGATGTATTCCTTGGCCAGGTTGTATGTCTTGCCGGATCCGGCGGATGCTTTGAGAATCTTGATCATCGGCCGCAGATGGTTTTGAAGTCACACATGGAACAGGTCTTGGTGTCTTCCGTCCTGGAGAACGGTACTTCGGGATCGGCCATCTCGCCGAGAAGGTCCGAAAGCCTTTCCTTCATGAGGGAGATGAAACCGCCGCTGGCCGGGACGTCCTGCACTTGCGAGACGAACAGTCTAGCAGGGGCATACACTGAGTTGGACAGGATGGTGGTCGGGCCCGTTTCCTGCTCGGCGAACATGTCGTAAAGGAAGAGTTGCAGGGCTATCTTCGGACGTTTGGCGTTGTCCCTCCCGAACAGTTTGTCGACTATCTTGGAGGCATTGTGGTCGAACACGTTGATGTCGTCATCCTCGACCTTTCCGGTCTTGTAGTCCACAACGCGGGCAGTCCCCGGGAAGAGGCTGTCCAAACGGTCGATATAGCCCTTGAAACTGAATCCTTCATAGGTCCAGAAGCATTCTTTTTCCAACCCGAGTATCTCGAAGGAATCGACTCCGGCGCGTTCCAGATGCTCCAGGTCACGCTCCAGCACCTTCATGACATACTGGAACACTACGTCTTCGAAAACGAGGTTGCGCCCGCTGACCTCGAAGGTATTGAGTTCGGCCTTGATCAGGGAGCGTATGCGCGCCCTGACGACCGCGGGACGCGACATCCACGACTTAATATAGTCCCGAGTCACGGTGCGCAGGGCGTCGCCCCTCCGGCTCTCCAGCGATTTCCTGTCCATAGGGAATGACGGATCCATCGCGAAAGGACCCGTGTACAGGGCGCACATCGTATTATGGAAGACATTGCCTATCATCCCGGCATCGAGCGACTCGGCCACGTCTTCGTCGGGCCTCAGCCTCCTCACGACGTGGTAGTAGAACTTGGCCGGACAGGCAAGATATGCCTGGAGCGAAGATGCCGACAAGGAGGCCGCACGGATGGAGGCGATATCCTCGTCAGTCTTGACGACAGGCTCGTCCTCCTTCTCGACGGACACCGACGCCTTGGCTACGTGCCGGACCAGCCCGGCGCGGAAGTGCAGTTCGAGCTGCTTGATGTAGCGGCTCTCCTCCCCCGCCTTGAGGCCTTCGGTCCTGGAATCGTAGAGCATCCATACATTCTCGGCACGGCTTATCATGCGGTAGAAATAGTATGCCCAGACCGCATCCTGGTACTCGAACGTAGGCAGTCCGAAGCCTTTGCGGAGCTCCGGAGGGATGAACGATGAGGAAGTGGAACGGCGCGGGAACATGCCCTCGCCGGCCGAGAGGATCACGAGGTTTCGGAAATCAAGTGCCCTCGTCTCGAGCGGTCCCATCACCTGCAGCCCCTTGAGGGGCTCTCCTGTGAAGGGGACAGTGACCGTTGAGAGCACCTGCGAAAGGAGCCTGACGAAAGTGGCCGGCAGCAGGGGCAGGTCCTCGTCGGAAAGCCTGTTGACCGCGAGATAGCATTCCTTGGCGAAATCCAGTTCCACAGCCATGTCCGGCACATCCTTCAGCAGTGGAGCGACCGTCCTGATGACATCACAGAGGTACAAGCAGAAACTGTGGATGACGCCGGCGTCGGCTTTGCGGGGATCCTCCACCACGGGGCGGAAGACCGCCTCCAGCACCGGATCTCCCGAGAGCTCCGCCTGCGGGATGTAATACTTCGAACCGGACTTGACACGCGCAGCGATTTCGCGCCCGGCTTCTCCCGCAGCGGCCTTGAAGATGCCGTTCGAGAAGATGCCGTACACCTGCCGATGATAGAAATACCAGCTGTCGTCACGGCGGCGCAGATGCATCTGCATGGTGCATATCTCGGTCAGGAATGTGTAGAAGCAGCCAGCCTGCATGGGATAGCCCATGGTGACGTTGATGTCGCCTATTTCGGGCGGGATGGCGTTGAGCACGGGCATGAGAAGGCTCTCGTCCGGGAGGACGACGGCCGTATCCATGCCCAGACTCCCCATCCCGCCTCCGGTACGCTCGGCGAGCGCGGCCAGGACAGCAGGCAACTGCATTGCCTGGCCCGCCGACGAAGGTACGGCGAGCACGTCGATGCCGGGGGTATGGCCTCCCAGGCCTTCCAGCGGGAAGGCCTGGGGGAACTCCCGGAGATTGTCGCGCATGAAGAGCGACGCTTTGTTCTGCGGATCGCTCATCCAGCCGTCTGACCAGTCCCAGCAGAATGACGCCAGCCCGGCATCCCTCATGCGCCGCATTACGCGTTTCTCACACTCGTTCAAGGCATTGAGCCCGACGAAAACGAAGTGATAGGCCTGAGGGAATGCCGGAGCGAGGACGTCTGCCGCAGGCTCGGCAGCGAGCCGCTCGGCGAAGGCGCGGTAGACCTGGCCTTCATAGGCCAGCCCGCGCGCCTGCAGCGCCTCGCGGAACGACCGGTACAGCAACAGGAGGATATTCCAGACCTGCAGGAAACTGCCCTTGACATCCTTCTTCCCGTCCTTGGGGCGGTCTCCCCTCTGGAAATGCCCGAGGAAACGCTCCATCGCGGCCCGCTGGGTTTCGGAGAGATAGGAAAAGCCGTCGCGCATGTCCTTGAGTTCAGAGAGATTGGTAAACAGCTGCGCAGGATCTATGAGATACTTGTCCAAGTCCCCGAAGTCCGCAAGGAGGACATCGCCCCAGAAGATGAAGTCGTCCAACGACTCGTGACCGGGATAGACCTTGCAGTAGCATCGGTAAAGCTCCAGCAGCAGCGCCACCCGCGAAGCTTCCGACGCACCGGTCACCTGATAGAAAAAGTCCTTTATTGTAACTAGTGCCGGAGCCTCTACGGGGACGTCGCTCCGCTTTGCGACAATCTCCGAAAGATACTTGCGGAAAAACGCCAGGGAGCGCTTGTTCGGAAAGATGAAACACATCCTCCTGATATCCCCGGCAGCGTACCAGTGCTCCGCCACTTGTTCCAAAAAAGCTTTCATGCTGCAAATATACCTAAAGCTTGTGCCATAGCAGCGATACAAGCTAAAGAATTTTTCTCTATTGCTTACGTTTTTTTATCCGCACAACCCTTGATTATACGAAAAATAAGAGGTACCTTTATGAACTTATTTGGAATTACTCAAAATAACACTTAAAACTTCAGTCATGAAAAAGAAATTCAGATGTCTGGTATGCGGATACGTCCACGAGGGCGACACTCCGCCCGAGCAGTGCCCCGTATGCCGCGCCAAAGCGGAGAAATTCGTCGAGATCAAGGATGAAGGCCTGAACTGGGCCTGCGAGCACAAGCTCGGCGACGGCAAAGTCGAGGACGAAGAGATAATGCAGGGTCTCCACGACCACTTCACGGGAGAATGCTCCGAGGTCGGAATGTACCTCGCGATGAGCCGCCAGGCGGAACGCGAGGGCTATCCCGAAATCGCCGACGCCTTCAAGCGCTATGCCTTCGAGGAGGCTGACCATGCCGCCCGCATCGCCGAACTCCTCGGCGAGGTCGTCTGGGACACCGAGACCAACGTCAAGAAGCGTATGGAAGCGGAGTGCGGCGCCTGCGAAGGCAAGCTCGCCATCGCCGTCCGCGCCAAGAAACTCGGCTACGACGCCATCCACGACTCCATCCACGAGATGGCCAAGGACGAAGCCCGTCACGGTGCCGGCTTCCAGGGCCTCTACAACCGCTATTTCAAGAAATAGTTCAGACTACGAATTGCAGGCGATAGCACTGACTCAGCGAAAAATGCTCCGTCAGTGCTATCGCTTGTCATTCACGTCAGTTTCCCGGCCTGCGGTTCCCGGCTAATCCTCTTCTCCGGGAGCGGTCGTATCACTCAAGGCAAAGAGAATGGATATCAACGGGACCAGTATGATCGAGGTCCCTGCCAGAATGAAGAAATCGCCCCACGAATAATCCTTACCGGTCAAAAGCAGCAGGATGGATACTGTCGCGACCAACAGGACCGCGGTGAACACGCCGTGCTTGAGGCCACCGGCAATCCGCCGCTTCTGAATGCCGGCGGTCTCCTCGGTGACCTCCGCGGGTTTCATACGGATCGCCCGGGCAAGAAAGAACAGTTCCATAACCAGTCCTGACGTCCATATAATCGTAAAGATAACGGCCCTTGTCCCCGGGAGACCGCTGACCGTATCGATCAGTTCATTGAAGAATACGGCAAAGAACAGGACGCTCTTGATGATGCTCCATGTCCTCGGATCATTCAGGCGGATTTTCATATCTACTGATAATCAATTAATTGAAAAACAATTAAGAAAGCCTTACGGCCGTCCCGGAAGCGGTCACCATAAGCATCCCGCCTTTCTCTCCCAGCACTTCATAATCGATATCGATGCCGACGACGGCGTCAGCGCCGAGCTTAACCGCCCTTGAGGCCATTTCGTCCAGGGCCTGGGAACGTGCCTTGACCAGTTCTTCTTCGTAGGACCCGCTTCTTCCTCCGACAAGATTCCTTATGTTCGCAGCGAAATCCCGTAAGAAATTCACCCCGGCGATCACTTCGCCGAACACGATGCCCCGGTACTCTGCAATTGTCCGTCCTTCGACGGTAGGTGTAGTGGTAAGTATCATAATTCCATACGTTTACATTATCCGATCAATATTTCCGGACCTCGAACATCGAGAATGCAAAAAATCCGGTGGGAGCAGGATTGTCCTGGAATACGGCCGCTGATTAAGAAAGGTCCGCCAGCATCTCAAAGTTAAGGATTATTTTCATTTATTCAATGCCCCGCTCCCCTCTTTCCCTCCCGGCAACAACCATAATACTCAGCGATCACCACGCTTCCCCTGGCCTCAATCAGGTCTTCCGCAAATCGTCGCGAACGCAGAAGTCCTTTATACGGCCTTCCAGGGGCATTTGATGTTCTCGTCCTCGGGATTTTCCTTGGGTCGAGAACACGAACCCCAATTGTAGCCCCCTCTGAGCCCCCCTGCCGTTCGCGACGATTTGCCGGGCTGGTTTGCTGTTTTCCTCGGATCCCGGGCGAATTGGCTGGCTATGGCTAAGTGCGAACTGTCTGATATAACCGAGGACTTACCCTTTTGCGCCAGACTCTAAGCGGGTTACGAAGATGACGGGCGGTGGCTTCGACGGAGCATTTTCCGCGGAGTCGAGGCCACTGTCAGCATCGTTGTATATACCGGCTTCTCCCGAAGGATGCGACAGTTTCAGGCACAACCTTCGGGAAAAGCCCGAAGGATGCGGCGGTTTTGAGCACAACCTTCGGGAAAAGCCCGAAGGAAGCGGCGGTTTTAAGCACAACCTTCGGGAAATGCCCGAAGGATGCGACAGGACGCGAAAAAAGCAGTATCTTTGCAGCGCAATGAAGAGACTTTTGAGCGTAATACTGCTGCTGGCAGCGATGTCGGGCCACATCGGGAGTATGGCGAGGCAGGCGCCGGAAGAAGTGGCGCCCGGAAGGGCTGTGCCGGAGGGAATGGTGCCGGAGGGAGTGGCGCCGGAGGGGCGCTACACCGTCAGCGGACACGTGAAAGACGCCGCGACGGGCGAGGTGCTGATAGGAGTGGCGGTGTACCCTTCCAGCAACATCCACGCCGGGAAAGCCACCAACGCCTACGGCTTCTACTCCCTGGAACTGCCTGCAGGGGAATACACGATAGTCTGCGAAGCCATCGGATATCGTACAGACTCGTTGCAAATAAGCCTGAAGGGCAATCTCCGCAAGGATTTCATCCTGGAAGAGGACTCGTTCGCCATCGAGGGTTCGACCGTCACGGCCGTCTCGAAGCGCGAGAAACTGCTCCGCCCGGAGACAAGCCTGGTCAACCTCTCGGGCGATTTCATCAAGAAGGTCCCCGTCCTCTTCGGCGAGACGGACATCATCAAGGTCATCCAGATGATGCCGGGCGTGCAGGCGCCGAGCGAAGGCTCGACGGGCTTCAGCGTCCGTGGCGGCGGCGTTGACCAGAACCTCGTCCTGATGGACGAGGCCCCGGTCTACAACGCCGGCCACTTCATGGGCTTCTTCTCCGTCTTCAACAACGACGCCGTCAAGACCGGTGACCTCTACAAGGGCGACATCTCCGCGAAATACGGCGGCCGCCTGTCCTCGCTGCTGGACATCCACACCATCGACGGCAATATGACTGAACTCGGCGGCTCGCTGAGCCTCGGCCTCATCTCCTCCAAGGCCCTCCTCGAGGGCCCGATAGTGAAGGACAAGGCCAGCTTCATGGTCGCCGCACGACGCACATACATCGATCTGTTCTTCCCGCTGTTCGGGGCATTGAAAGGAGACAGGATGTTCTTCTACGACGTCAACGCCAAGGCCAACTGGATCATAAACGACAACAACCGCCTGTACCTGAGCGTTTTCAACGGCAAGGACGTTTTCGCCATGAAAAACTCCGAGGCCGCCGACCTGAATCTCGACATGGGCTTTGCCAACAATACCCAGTCCCTGCGCTGGAACCATATCTTCTCCCCGAAACTGTTCTCCAACTTCACCCTGTTGAACTCACACTATGACTTCAACACCTTGCTGGAATTTTCGGCTACGGACGTGGACATGGGCTCAAACCTCCACAACCAGGGCTTCAAGGCAGACTTCAACTGGTTCATGAACGCTTCCAACACTGTCAGCTTCGGCTTCCAGGGCAACCGCTACGTCATCAGTCCGGCCATCTTCACCCCGAGGAGCGAGGGCATTTTCAGTGAATATACCTATCCGGAGACCATGGCGTACGCCCCGGATTTCTACCTCCAGAACGAGCAGAAGATAGGCACAAAGGTCACGCTGCGCTACGGCCTGCGCCTGTCTAACTTCGCCACCGTGGGCGAGCGCACGCAGCGTTACTACAACGATGAGCACAGGCTCGACCACACCGAGGATTTCGCCAAGGGCGAAACCGTCAAGGCATGGCACGCCCTCGAGCCGCGCTTCTCCTCCTCCTTCAGCATCACCCCCTCGATGTCCTTCAAGGCTGCCTGGAGCCGGAATGTCCAATACATCCAGCAGGCAATCTACAGCATTTCGGGCTCGCCGTTGGACATCTGGTTCTCGGCCTCGCCCAACATCAAGCCTCAGGTCTCGGACCAGTACACCGTGGGATTCTTCAAGAATTTCTTCAACGACGCGCTGGAAACCTCGGTAGAGCTTTTCTACAAAGACAACCGCAACACGATAGACTTCAAGGACCACCCCAACGTCATTATGAACGAGGATCTCGAGGCGGAGATCCGCACCGGCACCTCATTCGCGCGCGGCGCGGAATTCATGGTCAAGTACGAGAAAGGGAAATTCGACGGCTGGATAAGTTACACCCTCTCCCAGGCCCGTTACAAAATACCGGAGATCAACGGAGGCAAGCCCTACGACTCCCCTATGAACCATAAGCACAGCGTCTCGGTGATAGGAACCTACCGGTTCAGCAAGAGACTTTCGACATCGGCCGACTGGGTGTACTACAGCGGCGCGCCGACGACGTACCCCTCCGGGGTCTACGAGGTCGGCGGCGCGCGCGTGCCCCTGTACTCCGACCGCAACCGCGACCACTTCCCGGACTACCACCGCCTCGACCTGTCGCTGACGCTCCAGGGCAGGCGCGTGCCCGCCGGCAAACGTGGCCACGGCGAGTGGAACTTCTCCGTGTACAACGTCTATTCACGCCACAACGCGTGGGCGCTTGACTTTCATTACAACGATGATACAGAAGAAATTACGGCCCGGAAAGTCTATCTTTTCACCGCGATCCCTTCAATCTCATATACGCTGACCCTATGAGAAAGTTGCTCCTGATACTGACGCTGCTGGCGGCCGTCTCCTGCGTCGAGGACTTCGTCCCCGACATCAAGGAGTCGGACGTGCGCCGCGTCGTGGTGGACGCGGTCCTGACCACGGACACGACGGCGCACTGCGTCCGCCTCAGCGCCTCGGCGCCCTACGGGACGCCTTCGGAGCGCATCCCGGTCATCACCGGGGCCCGCGTCAGGCTCTCGGACGGCACGCGCGATATCATCCTCGAAGAGGAACAGGGCACCGGATGCTACTATACTCCTGATGATTACGCCGGAGAAGTCGGCAAAACCTACACCCTTACCGTCGACGGAGAAGACGAAGGAGAAGCCTTCCACTTCGAGGCTTCAGACACCATGCCGCCTGCAGGCGTACGCGGCGACGACTTCGACTACTACAAGATGTCAGATTCGCTGTGGTGCTTCGCTATCTGGGGCCAGGACCTGCCGGGCATCATCAGCCACTACGCCGCGGACCTCCGCGTGAACGGCGAGGCCCACGGCTACGGCAAATGGATATCCATCGACGGCTACCAGATGTTCGACGGGAACTACCTCAACGGAGGCGAATACTTCTTCTACACCGCCTTCGACATCCTCGGGACAGGAGAAGAAACGCCTCCCCTGAAGGAAGGCGATGTAATCGAGCTCTATACCTACTCGATGTCAGATTTCTTCTACTCGTATATGACGGCTCTGATGACCGAAAGCATGGCCCACATGCCGCTGTTCTCGCCCCAGCCGGCCAATCTCCCGACCAACATCCGGGGCGGCGCGGCCGGTGTCTTCGCCCTGGCCCACAGCATCAGGATGAGTCTCGTGATCGGAGACCCCAACCGCACCCGCATGGAAATGCTCGCCGACCACGGGATGCTCCCTCCGGGATTCTAGTCCAGGGTCTCGAGCATCAAGGCGTGACGGACCTCGGCGGCCTTCTCTTCGCCCTTGATCTTCTTGAGAATCTCGAGTCCGAAGGCGATGGCGTGGCCGGCGCTGCGGCCGGTGATGACGCGGCCGTCAGTGATGGCCGGGCGCGGTTCGAACTTCGCGCCGGCCTCCTGAAGGAGCCCCTCGAAGCCGTCGAAGCATGTGACCCGCTTACCCTCTATGCCGTCAAGCTGCGAGAGGACGAGGCCGGGGGCAGCACAGATGGCGGCTACGGTGCCTCCCTCGTCATAATGCTCCTGCATCATGTCCATGAGCATTCCGTTGCCTGCGAGGTTACGGGTGCCGGGCATTCCCCCGGGGAATATCATTACGTCCCGCTCATCGGCGCCGCGGTCCAGATGAAGGGCGAAATAATCGAAAGTCTGGTCGACCCCCACCGCAACCCGGTGCGAGGACACAACGAACGGTTCGTCGCCAAGCGAGACGAGTTCTACGGGAACGCCTCCCCTGCGGAGGACGTCGGCAGTGGCGAGGGCTTCGACATCCTCGAAGCCTTCAGCCAGGAAAATATAAACTCCTTTCATCTGATTTGACCGGTTTGGTATTCTTGGCCAAGTTACGATTTTTTGTTTACTTTGTAAAAGGAATCATTGAAAATATGGAAGAACCCAGGAAACTATATCCCTTCAAGTTCCTGCCCATCGGCGAATCCTTCGCCTGGGGCGGCCGGAAGCTTGAAAAGAATTACGGCAAGTCTTTCGTGACCAGCGACGGCAAGGGCCGCCTGAGCAAGTTGGAGAAGGGAGGCCCCGTGGCCGAGAGCCACGAGATCGCCGACCTCGGATACCGCGACTCGCAGATCCTCGACGGCTGGCTTGCGGGCAATACCCTCAGCGAAGTTATGGATATGTATCTCGACCGCATAGTCGGCGAGAAGGCCTTCGCATACTACGGCCGGCAGTTCCCCTTGAGCATCAAGCTGATAGACGCGGAAGGACGCACTCCGCTGATGGTCCATCCCGACGACGAGACGGCGGGCCAGCGCTACGACTTCCTCGGCAAGGCCAAGATGTGGTACGTGCTGGATGCCCGGCCGGACGCCAGCCTCTGGCTGGGCTTCCGCCGGGACACCGGCGCCGACGAGCTGTACCGGGCCTGCCAGGACGGAGGCGTCGAGGGCCTGCTGAACGAAGTGAAGCCCCGGCCCGGCGACTGCTTCCACATCCAGCCCGGGACGGTGCACGCCGCAGAAGGCGTCGTGCTCCTCGAAGTCAGCGAGGCTTCGCCCCTGGACTTCTGCCTCCACGCCTGGGGCGAGGAACTCCCCGAGGAGGAGTTCGACTCCGCCCTCGGCCTCGTCGAGGCCCTGGACTTCATCGACTTCAAGGCCTGGAAGCCTTCCGATGCGGCTCCTGAAGGAAAGCTCGTCAAGAGCCCGGAATTCACCGCCACGAGGATGGACCTCAAGGATCCCGTGCACATAATGGCCGGAGAGAACGGCGGCTTCGCCGTCTACTTCTGCGCCTCAGGCGAAGCCTCGGTGCAGGTGCCGGCCGCCGGAGGGATGGAGTCAACCATCCTGCAGGCCGGCGAGACCGTCCTCGTCCCCGCCGAGATCGAAGATTTCTACCTCGTCCCACGCCAGAGCGGCACAGTCCTTGTCGAGGTCCTGGTGGAACGGGAAGAGGAGCCGGACGCCTACATCGACCCGTCCGCCGAGCCCGAACTCCCGGGCGAAGGCGAAGAATATAAATTCAACAGCGTATATGGCAGATTCAGTAAGAATTGACAAGTACGTATGGGCCATCCGCCTGTACAAGACGCGGAGCGACGCCACCGAAGCCTGCAACGGCAACAAGGTGCAGCTCAACGGCGCTCCCGTCAAGGCTTCCAAGCCCGTCAAGGTCGGAGACACGGTCTCCGTCCGCAAGGGCGTGGCGCTGTATACATTCAAGGTCCTGCAGATAGCGGAGCAGAGGATGGGGGCGCAGAAAGTCCCCGAATTCGCCGAGAACCTCACGCCCCAGAGCGAACTGGACAAGCTCCACGCGCCGCACGAGACCTTCTTCGTCAGGCGCGACCGCGGAGCGGGCCGCCCCACCAAGAAGGACAGGCGCGAGATGGACGCTATCTGGGACGGCATCGACTTCTCGGCCGACCCGTTCGAGGACGACGACACAGACGACGAGGAATAACCTTCCTTACTGCTTCTTTCGGATGATCACGCGCTCGATGCGGCGCGGGACCGAAGTCATGATCTCATAGGGTATGGTGCCCAGTATTTCGGCGAGTTCGGACACGGTAGGATCCTCGCCGAAGACGGTAACCGTGTCGCCTGCCTTTGCAGGGACACCGGTCACGTCCAGCATGCACATGTCCATGCAGATATTGCCGATGGTGGGGACGCGGCGGCCGTTCAGCGAGAACGATGCCCGGCCGCGGCCGAGGTGGCGGTCTATGCCGTCGGCATAGCCGACCGGCACCGTGGCAATGACGGTCCCCTCCGGGGCGATGTGCCCGTAGCGGCCGTATCCGATGGCCCCGTCCAACGGAGTCAACGTCTTGACCTGCAACACCTTCACCTTAAGGGAAGCCACCGGTGCCAGATGCACTCCGGGAAGTGAACTGATGCCATAGATGCCTATGCCCAGACGCACCATGTCGTACTGATACTGCGGGAAACGCTCGATGCCAGCGGAGTTGAGGATATGGTACATCGGCTTGTAGCCCAGCGAAGCGGTGAGTTCGTCGGCTCCGGCCTTGAACAGTCCGATCTGTCCCAGGGTGAAGTCATCGGCCGAAGGGTCCTCCGCCGCGGCAAGATGCGAGTATACGGACTTCACCTTCACCCAAGGGCAATCCTTGAGGAAGGACATCAACTCCGGCATCTCGCTTGGCATGAAGCCCAGGCGGTGCATTCCTGTATCGAGCTTGATGTGAACGGGGAAATCCCGCAGTCCGCGGGCCTTGAGCACTTCACACAAGGCCTGGAGCGTATAAAGGTTGGGAATGCCGGGCTCGAGATGGTTGTCTATGATCTCCTCGAAGAAGTCGGTCCCGGCGGTGAGCACGAGTATTGGAAGGCTGATACCGGCCTGCCGGAGTTCCATGCCCTCTACGGGCAGGGCCACTGCGAGGTAGTCCGCCCCGCACGACTGCATCATCGCGGCGAACTCCACGGCTCCGTGCCCGTACGCGTTGGCCTTCACCAAGACCAGAAGTCTGGTGGAAGGCTCAAGCCGTGAGCGGAAGTATCGGTAGTTCTCCTGACAGGCAGGGAGGTTGAGCTCCAGCCGTGAGAAATCATTTTCCGGATGTGGCATCTCCTATACTCGATTACAAACGACAAAAATAAGAATTTTTTGTATATTTGGAGTTGATAAAGACAATCGACATGAACATTTGGATCATACTCATTGCCGTGATGGTGGCCAGTTTCATCATCCAGCAAACCCTGCAGAGCAGGTTCAGGAAGTATTCGCAGATCCCCACCCCCGGCGGACTCACCGGTGCAGAGGTCGCGCGCAGGATGCTCGAGGCCAACGGCATCACCAATGTACGCATCACCAGCGTCGAGGGTCAGCTTACGGACCATTTCAACCCCGAGACGATGACCGTCAACCTCAGCGAGGCCGTATACGGTCAGCGCAGCATAGCCGCAGCCGCGGTAGCCGCACACGAGTGCGGCCACGTGCTGCAGCACGCGCAGGGCTACGCCCCGCTCAGGCTGCGCTCCAAACTCGTTCCGGTGGTCACTTTCGCGAACCGCACGGTCCAGTGGGTCATTCTTCTGGGAGTATTGCTGATCAACATCACCCCTTCCCTGCTATGGATAGGCATAGCCCTCTTCGCAGCCTCCACGCTCTTCAGTTTCGTGACGCTGCCGGTCGAGGTCAATGCCAGCCAGCGCGCCGTCGCGTGGCTCAAGGACTCACGTATCACTGATGTTGAAACTGCCCCGATGGCGCAGGATGCGCTCAAGTGGGCGGCTTACACCTACGTCATAGCGGCGATAGGTTCGCTGGCCACCCTGCTCTATTACATAGGGATGGCCCGGAGGAATTAGAAAAGGGTAGGATGATTCTCGTCCAGACCGGCGAGGATCCTTTCCATGATGGCCTGTCGGTAAAGTGCCGACTTGGCGGAAATCTTGAACTGGCGGCAATACTCATCTATGGCTGCCAGTTCTTTTTCGTTTAGATAGATGACCTGCCTGTGGGTGCGGCGCAGGGATGCCCGCTGCCTGTCCAGGAAGTCGGGCGAGACTGCCGGGGTTTTCTTGGTTTTACGTTTCAAGGCTTTGCAAGTGTTGGTCAGTACCTGCAAATATAACAATAATATTGAAAGGATTCAATATCAGAGAAATGAAATGTATTTCGCCAGGACGGTACCCTTCCTGTCCATCTTGAGGGCGAACGGAAGCACGGAAAGGTCGAAGGCATCGAGGAGTTCCACCCCGTTTTCTTCAGGGTTTACGAGCAGGACCCTGGCACCGGGTTCGGCCTCGAAAACACTCCGCACAGCCTCGAGTTCCGCGTCGCAGGTCGAGCAGCCCGGGGTATGGAAAAGGATGTAAGCGGGATTGCCGCGCAAATTGCGCAGGCGACGGTTCCTTACATCCGAAAGGTCCACGGGACCGCCATCCTTCAGCAGGACGCCGCGCACCTTCAGGCGCGGGATGCGCGACCCGACGGGCACGCGGTCCAGCAGGTCCTTGCAGACCTCGGCCGGACGCACTATGCGCCTGATGTCGGACGGATCGCTCCAGAGGGCGGGATCCCCTTCGACATACATTGTTATGAAAGTCCTGAGGGCCAGTTTTATCTCCTCCCCAGGAGTATCCATCAGATAGTAGAGCATATCGCCGAGCATGTGGCGGCACATCGTGGAGTCGGACCGCGCCAAAGCCTGTTCCTTGATGTACTCGGCCATCTCGAGGATGTTGGCGGCGCTGGTCCCTCCGCCAGCGAAAAGGGACTCGAAGAGTGAGGTGTTGGAGCCGTATTCGTATGCCTGGGGCAGCACCGACGGCAGCAACTGGGCGAGGGCATCCGTGTCCAGCGAGCGTCCCGCTATGATGCCGTCGGGGCCTACGAGAAGCATCTGGGGAGTCTGGAGCACGCCGTAGAGCATCTGGAAGTTGGATTCCAGTTCAGGATCCCAGACGTGATGTACCCTCACCGAAGGCACATCGAAGTCCCAGCGGGTGTCGATGAACTCCTTCCACTGCTCCTCGGACACTCCCGTGTAGATGGCGTAGAACTCCAGCTGAACATCCAACTGAGGGAGATACTCCCTGAGCCTGAGCATCTCGAGCTTGCACTTGGCGCAGGAAGTGTCGTAGAAAAACAGGACGCTGGCGGCGCCCTGCGCGGGGGCCGTGACGGCAGAGCCGTCCAAGGCGCGCAGCGTCAGCCGCGGCGCCTCCATCCCTATCAGCGAACTGCGGTGGAACTCGGCATAAACCCGTGCATTGAGCATGTCTATGTCGCTGTACATCGAGACCTTGCCGGGGATGAACCAGTCGTCGACCATGTGCACGGCGACAGCCTCGTCACCCATTACGTTGGAGCCCAGGAAATGGTCGTAGATACGGACGGCAACATACTGCCGTACCAGCGAGTCCGTACAGCTCTCGAGCATGAAGTCGCACTCCCCTATCTTGACCTGCACGGGCTCGCGCTCGAGAGCCGCGAAATACTCCTCCAGGCGCGACTCGAGCGCAGCGGTGGTGGCGGAATCCAGCGGCGACGGCAACTGCGCCCGCAGTCCCAGGGACAGCAGGATGAGCAGGAATGACAGGAGGAGTCGGCGTCCCATGGCTTATTCGACTTCCGGGAGCACTACGCCCTCCGACAGGAAGAGGCTCGTGTCGCCCTTGTGCTTGAGGATGTCGCGTACCGCGGACGAGGATATGTGCGCAAACTCCTGAGCGGTAGGGATGATCACGGTCTCGATCTCAGGTGCTATGCGGCGGTTGGCGTCGGCGATGGCGCGCTCGTTCTCGAAATCGAGCATGTTGCGCACGCCGCGCACTATATGGTGGATGCCGAGCTGGCGGCACGCATCGACGGTGAGGCTGTCATACTTGATGACGCTCACGCCCTCGATGCCCGCCGTGGCCTGGCGGATGATGTCCATGCGCTGGTCCATGTCGAAGAAGCCGCGCTTGTCCTGGTTGATACCGACTGCGATGACGACCTCGTCGAACATTGTGAGGGCCCTCTTGAGTATGTTGAGATGGCCTGCGGTAAAGGGGTCGAACGATCCCGGGAAGAATGCTGTCTTTTTCATAACTGCCAATCAATGGGGGTTTTGCCCTGACGGACAAGGATGTCGTTGGTACGGGAGAAATGCCTGCAGCCGAAGAAGGCGCCGCGCGCGAGGGGCGAAGGATGCGCCGCCTCCAGTACGTAGTGCCTGGAGGTGTCGATGAGTTCGCGCTTTGCGCGCGCGTAGTTCCCCCAAAGGAGGAACACTACGCCCTCGCAGCGGTCGTTGATGCATCGGATGACGGAGTCTGTGAACTGCTGCCAGCCTATCCCGCTGTGCGAGGCAGGCTGCGAAGCCCGGACCGTAAGGACGGCGTTGAGCAGCAGCACGCCCTGCCTCGCCCATCCCTCGAGGTTGGGGCGTCCGCTCATACGGATGCCGAGGTCGTCCTCGATCTCCTTGAAAATGTTCTTGAGGGAAGGCGGGGCCGGCACTCCATCCGGCACGGAGAAGCACAGGCCCATGGCCTGGCCATACCCGTGATACGGGTCCTGGCCAAGGATCACTACCTTGACCTGGTCGAGCGGTGTGAGCTCGAATGCCCGGAAGATCCTGTTGCCGGGAGGGAAGATGACCTGCCCTCCGGCTTTCTCCTCGTGCAAAAAACGGACAAGCTCCGCAAAGTAGGGCTTGTCGAACTCACTCTGCAGGGCTTGTTTCCAGCTTTGTTCTATTTTTACGTCCATCAGAAGATACTGTCGATTACGTCCTTGATAGTCTTGACATATACAAATGTAAGGCCTTTTACGTAAATATCCTTGATATCCTCTATATCTTTTCTGTTGTCTTCCGAAAGTACGATGGTGGTGACGCCTGCGCGCTTGGCGGCAAGGATCTTCTCCTTGATGCCTCCGACGGGAAGCACGCGGCCGCGGAGGGTCATCTCGCCCGTCATCGCGATGCCGCTCTTGAGGGCCTTGCCGCGGAAAGCGGAGACCATCGAGCTGACCATGGTGATGCCGGCCGAAGGGCCGTCCTTCGGTACGGCGCCCTCCGGCACATGGACGTGGATGTCCTTGGAGGCGAACTCCTCCGGAGTGATGCCGGCGAGGTCGGGATGGGCCTTGATGTACTGGTAGGCGATGGTGGCGGACTCCTTCATCACGTCGCCGAGGTTGCCGGTCATCGACAGGTTGCCCTTGCCGACGCTCACCTGGCTCTCCACGAAGAGGATCTCTCCTCCCATGGACGTCCATGCAAGGCCGGTGACCACGCCGGGCATCTCGTTGCCCTTCTGCAGGTCGTGGAAGTTGGTCGGCAGGCCGAGATACTCCTTGAGGTGCTCGGGCTTGATGACCTTGGGATAGTCCTCGCCGAGGGCTATCTTCTTGGCGGTCACGCGGGCGATCTTGGCTATCTGCTTCTCCAGGCCGCGGACACCCGACTCGTGGGTGTAACTGTCGACGATGGCAGCGAGTCCGGGTTTGCTGATGCGGAGCTCGTCCTTAGCTATGCCATGCTCCTTCAACTGCTTGGGCAGCAGGAAGTTCTTGGCAATCTCCATCTTCTCTTCAGCAAGGTAGCCGGTGACGTTGATCATCTCCATACGGTCCAGCAGAGCCGGCTGGATGGGGGCGGTATTGTTGGCCGTGGTGATGAACAGGACGTTGGAAAGGTCGTAGTCGATGTCCAGATAGTTGTCGTGGAACGTGGAGTTCTGCTCAGGGTCGAGCGCCTCCAGGAGAGCGGACGAAGGGTCGCCCTTGAAGTCGCTGGCGAGTTTGTCGATCTCATCCAGGACGATGACGGGATTGGAGGTGCCGGCCCGGCAGATGCCGTTCAGGATACGGCCGGGAAGTGCCCCCACATAGGTTTTGCGGTGGCCGCGGATCTCTGCCTCGTCGTGCATTCCGCCGAGCGAAATGCGCACGTACTTGCGGCCGAGGGCGCGGGCAACGGACTTGCCGAGGCTCGTCTTGCCGACGCCCGGAGGCCCGTAGAGGCACAGGATGGGCGACTTCATGTTGCCCTTGAGTTTCAGTACGGCCAGGTACTCGATTATGCGGTCCTTGACCTTCTCGAGACCATAGTGGTCGTCGTCCAGGACCTTCTGGGCGTTCTTGAGGTCGAGGTTGTCCTCGGACATCTCGCCCCAGGGCAGGTCGAGCATGAACTGTATGTAATTGTACTGTATGCTGTAGTCGGGCGAACTGGGATTGTACTTCTCGAGCTTGGCCATCTCCTTCTCGAAGATCTCCTGGACGGCAGCGGGCCATTTCTTGGTCGCGGCCTTCTGGCGGAACTTCTCGAAGTCGCCGGACTCGTCCATTCCAAGCTCCTCCTGGATGGTGCGGAGCTGGTTGTTGAGATAGTACTCGCGCTGCTGCTGGTCGATCTCGCCCTTGACCTTCTGGTTGATCTCCTGCTTGATCTTAAGGAACTCTACCTGTATGTCGAGGACGGTGAGGAGTTTCATTGCACGTACCCTGAGGTCGTCGTACTGCAGGAGGTCGGCCTTGTCGGTGAAGTTGTCCACTTCGATGGTCGTGGCGATGAAGTTCACCAGGAACTGGAAATTGGTGATGGAGCGGAGCGCGGAGACAGCCTCCTTCGTGACGAAGGACGAGGCGCGGATGATGTAGCCGGCCTTCTCCTTGAGGGAATCGGCTATCATCCTATTGTCCACGGAGTTCTCGTCGCTCATATAATCATCAAGGTAATGCACGCGCGCGGTGATGTAAGGGTCGTAGGAGATGATCCCGTCCACCGAGATGCGCTTGAATCCCTGGAGGATGGCCGTGAGGGTACCGTCGGGCATCTCGAGCGTCTTGACGATCTTGACGACCGTGCCGTACGGGCTGAGGTCCTCGGCCTTGGGGTCCTCGACGTTCACGTCGAGCTGGGGGACGGCGCCGACGAAGAGGTCGTTCTTCTCGGCCTCGCGGATGAGCTTGATGGATTTCTCCCTGCCGATGGTGACAGGATACACCGTGCCCGGGAAGATGACGGCATTCCTGAGGGTCAGGATGGCCAGCTTCGAGGGCAGGTCGGCCTCGTTGAACTTGAGCGGGGCCTCGTCCTGCATCACGGGTATGATATTGACTCCGGAATTGCCCGGGAGCATGAATTCGCTGTTGAATTTGTCGTTGGTCATATTCGTTCAATAGAGGCACGTAAGTCCAAGCCTGCCAATTTGGCAGGAGATCGGGACATCGTACCACGCATAGCTATATTGTCAATCTCCATGCCATCGGAACGGTATGGCAGGACAATGGTAGGAAATAGCGAGTTTTTTATATTTATGATTTTGATTATTAAAAAAATAAGCCTATTTTTGCAATCCCTTTTCGAAAGGACACTTTAATACACAAAATATTAATATCATGACAAAGGCAGAAATCGTAAACGAAGTTGCAAAAGCAACTGGTATTGAGAAAATTGCAGTCCAGACCGTCATTGAGGCCTTCATGGAGTGCGTAAAGGATTCACTTGCAAAGGGCAACCCGGTCTATCTCCGTGGTTTCGGCAGTTTTATCATCAAGCATAGGGCTCAGAAGGCTGCACGCAACATCACCCAGAGGACTACCATGACCATCCCTGAGCACGATATTCCCGCGTTCAAGCCGGCCAAGGTTTTCGTTGCTGCCGTCAAGGAGAACTAATTTAAATCTTTAGTACCATGCCAAACGGAAAGAAACACAAGAGGCATAAGATGGCAACGCACAAACGCAAGAAGCGTTTGCGCAAGAATAGACACAAGAAGAAGTAATTCTTCCTGGTCTGCCATTTTAGCAGTCTGCTAAAGGAAAGGGGTCTGGCCGGACAGGTCCGACCCTTTTCAGTACCTACAAAAACACGTTCTTTATAATGCGAATTTCCTGATGGAAACTGAGAAATCGGAAAAAGACCTCATAGTAGACGTAGGTTCGAAGGAGGTCCAGATCGCCTTGATGGAGAATCACAGGCTGATCGAGCTCAACAAGGAATCCAGTCAGGGTCACACTTTTTCGATCGGAGACGTCTTCCTCGGAAGGGTCAAGAAAGTCATGCCGGCGCTCAATGCAGCGTTCGTCGACATCGGAGACTCCAAGGAAGCATTCATCCACTACCTGGATCTGGGACTCTTCTTCAACTCGTTCGACGAGTTTGTCAAGAAGTCCAACCCGAACACCGATCTGCACAAGCTCTACTCCAGCATCAAGATCGGACCTGTCCTGGCGAAGGAAGGCCACATCGAGGATGTACTCAAAGTAGGGCAGATGGTGATCGCCCAGATCGTCAAGGAGCCCATCTCCACGAAAGGTTCGCGTCTGACTGCGGAAATTTCATTGGCAGGACGTAACATTGTACTGCTCCCCTTCGCCGAGAAGGTGAGCATATCCCAGAAAATCTCTTCGAAGGAAGAGAAGAAAAGGCTTGAAACACTGGTCAGGAGCATCCTGCCCAAGAACTACGGAGCCATCATCCGCACCGCCGCGGAAGGCAAGAACGCCGCCGTACTGGTCGGAGAGCTGCGCTCGCTGATAGAGAAATGGGAAAGCTCCTGGAAAAGGATCGCCAAGGACAAGGGTATCGGTCTGCTCTTCACGGAGTATTCCAAAACCACCACCATCCTCAGGGACCTGTTGAACGAATCGTTCACGAACGTCCATGTAAACGACGTCAAGATCTACGAGGAGACAAAGAAGTATATTTCCCTGATCTCTCCGGAGCAGGAGAAAATCGTCAAGCTCTACGAAGGCAAGGAACCGATCTTCGACCATTTCGAGGTCAGCCGCCAGATCAAGAGCTCTTTCGGGAAGGTGGTCCCGATGAAGCAGGGCGCATACCTGGTGATCGAAACTACGGAGGCACTGGGAGTGATCGACGTGAACAGCGGAACGCGCGCGAAGACCACTGACCAGGAAGAGAACACCTTCGAGGTCAACAAACTTGCAGCGGAAGAGATCGCCCGTCAGCTCAGGCTGCGCGATATGGGAGGCATCATCATCGTGGACTTCATCGACATGGCGTCGGGAGAACACCGCAACAGCCTCTTCAAGCACATGCAGGAGCTCATGGAGAACGACAGGGCAAAGCACAACGTGCTGCCGCTCACCAAGTTCGGTCTGATGCAGATCACCCGCCAGCGCATCCGCCCGGCGACCCAGATCAACACCGCCGAGATCTGTCCCCTCTGCCACGGCACGGGCAAGATCACATCGAGCGCCGTCATCGACGAACAGATCGAGCGCGACCTCGCGGACCTGGTGAAGGACAACGGCCTGAAGGCCGTCACGCTGAAAGTAGGTCCCATCCTGGGAGCCTATCTGACAAGGGGTTTGCAGTCCTATGTCGGAAGATGGAGGAGAAAGTACAAATGCAAGGTAAAAGTCAGCGAAAGCAACGACTTCACCGTCCTGCAGTATGAATTCTACAATGAAAAAGGAGAGAAGCTCTTTTAGGGCTCCTCTCTTTTTTCTTTTGTATAGGCCCGCCACTTGGCGATGAGCGCCTGCATGTCCGCAGGGAGCTCCGAATCGAAGCGGACGCGCTTGCGCGTGCGGGGATGGTCGAAGCCCAGGACTTTGGCGTGCAGGGCCTGGCGGGGGCACAGTTCGAAGCAGTTCTGGATGAACTGGCGGTACTTGGCATAGATCGTGCCCTTGCGGATCTCGGTGCCGCCGTAACGGTCGTCGCCGAAGAGGGGGTGGCCGATTGAGGACATATGCACGCGTATCTGGTGCGTGCGGCCGGTCTCCAGACGGCATTCAACGACCGTGACGAAGCCGAAGCGCTCCAGGACACGGTAGTGGGTGACGGCGTGCTTGCCCTTCTCGGGATCGTCATAGACCTTGAAGCGGAGCCTGTCGGAAGGGTCTCGGCCGATGTTGGCGTCGATGGTGCCCTCGTCCTCCTTGATGTTCCCCCACACGACCGCGACGTAGAGGCGGTCGATGCTGTGGACGAAGAACTGGCGGGCCAGGTTCAACTGGGCCTCGTCGTTCTTGGCGACGACCAGCAGGCCGGAGGTGTCCTTGTCGATGCGGTGGACGAGGATGCCCATGCGCTCGTCCTCGGCCTCGGGCCCCTGGGAGATGCCCAGGTGGAAGGCCAGGGCGTTGACGAGTGTGCTCTCGAAATGCCCGTGGCCGGGATGGACTACCATACCGGCGGGCTTGTTCACGACGAGCAGGTCTTCGTCCTCATAGACTATGTCGAGAGGGATGTCCTGCGGAAGTATCTCAAGGCCGCGGCGGCGGTACGGCATCACGAAGCGGATGACGTCGCCGGGGCGCACTATGTAATTGGCTTTTACGACCTTGTCGTTGACCTGGACGTACTGCTCCTTGATGGCGCACTGGATGCGGTGGCGCGAAGTGTCCTCCATGTGCGAGGACATGTATTTGTCCACGCGCATGGGCTCCTGGCCCTTGTCGACCAGGAAGCGGAAATGCTCGAACATTCCCTGCTCCTCGTCACCGGGGAGGATGTCCAGCTCTTCGTCGGAGTAGTCAGCCATGGCTGTTATTTGGGGATGCGCTCGGGATTGACCGTAAGGTAGAGGGTGACGTCGGAGCCCATGGGGGTCGGGGCCTGTGAAGGGGCGGGACTCTGGCGATAGACCACGGCGTTGGTGGAGTCGTTGTAGTTGCGGACGCTCTCGTCGAACATCAGCCTGCTGATGTTCAGGGAGTTCTCGTGCACGACGTCCACGGCGCGGATGTATTTCATGCCCGTGACCTTGGGGATGTAGGTGCGGTTGTCGGTGTCGTTGAGACCGACTACGAGGTCGATGTCCGAGCCGCTCTCGACACTCCTGCCGGCAGCGATGTCACGGCCGCGGTACTGCTGCTTGAGGACATTGTTGGTGGCGATGTCGTTGACGTAGATGAGCTTGCCGAGGTTGAGACCTCGGGTGGAGAGCTCGGCCTTGGCCTGGCGCATGGAATACCCTACGAGATTGGGCATGGTAACTTTCTTGGGTACGGTGGCGTTGATGGTGAGCAGGATGCGGCGGCCGCGCTTGACGCTGGCGCCGGCGGCGGGATTCTGCTTGTAGACGGCGCCCTTTGCCATGCCGCGGACGTAGATGGAGTCCACGACGTCGATGCGCACTCCTGCGGAATCGGCAAGGCGGTCCGCTTCGCGGACGGAAACGCCGACCATGTCGGGCACCTGCAGGACCTTTCCGTGATGGGTGAAGATCCCAAGAAGGAGGTTTACGACGAAGGCGAGTACCGCGAAAAACAGCACGGCGCCGACGAGGTTCCTGAGGACCCAGAATTTCTTGGTATTGGTATTTTCTTCCATGCTAGTCTCTTATATCCTCGCAAAGTTACAAATAATTCATTATATTTGTTCATGTCCATTTATTGAAAAGACATGCCCAGACACAATAAGACACTGGCGGCACTCGCGCTTGCCTTCGCAGTCATGATGAGCCTGCCGTGGCTCGTCCCCCACACCGGTTTCCTGGCACTGTTCGGTTTCATTCCCCTGCTTGAAATGGAGCGCAGGGCCTCCGCCGCAGGCATCAGGCGCCTATGGCCGTGGCACTACGGAGCGTTCGTCCTGTGGAACGCCTTCACCACTTTCTGGGTTTGCTGGGCCACGGTCGGCGGCGGCATCTTCGCCGTGCTGGCAAATGCGTTGCAGATGTCGCTGGTCTTCGGGCTTTTCCGCCTTTCGAGGAAGAAAATGGACGGTCCCCTGCCCTATATCTTCCTGGCCACGATGTGGATTGCCTGGGAGAGGGCATATTTCAGCGCGCAGATATCCTGGCCCTGGCTCGTGCTGGGCAATGCATTCGCCCGCTCGACAGGGCTGGCGCAGTGGTACGAGTATACCGGCACGCTCGGCGGATCGCTCTGGATCTGGGCCTGCAACCTTGCGCTTTTCGGCTTCATCACAGCCCTGCGGGAGCGTCGCACGGAGCGCTGGAACGCCAAGGCTCGCATCGCCGCCGTCAGCGGCATCGCGCTGCTGCTCATAGGCCCTGCGGTCACGTCCTCCGTGATCGGAAGCCGCTATAAGGAAGTCTCGGAAGGCAGCCTCGACGTTCTCGTCTGCCAGCCCAACATCGACCCTTACCAGAAATTCCAGCTTCTGAACCAAAGCCAGCAGAACGCCATCCTGACTGACATAGCAGACGAGGCGCTCGCCTCCAGGACGTCGGGAGAGCCCATCCTAATAGTAGCCCCGGAGACCTTCACCAACGACATCGTCGTCGGCGCCTATGAGACCAGTTCCACCTGGAGACGCTTCGTCCAGCTGCTGAACGAGCATCCCGGCACGGAGATGCTCTTCGGAGCATCTTCACGGGAGTACTATTCCGATGCGGAGCCCCGCAACCCCAGCGACTACAAACTCGACCAGGGAGGCTGGATAGAGGCACACAACTCCGCCCTCAGCCTCAAACCCGACGGGACCACCGAGATCTTCCATAAGAGCCGCCTTGTCGTGGGCACCGAACTGACTCCCTATCCCAAGGTCATACTGCCGCTTGCGCGCCTCCTGGGCGCCTCCATCGGCCGTTGCGTAGGCCAGCCGGAGGTGACCCTGCTTCACGCCTTCGACGTCCCCTACGGCTGCGCCGTATGCTACGAATCGGTCTATGGCGAATACTGCACGGAGTATGTCCGCAAGGGTGCGAAGTTCCTGGCAGTCATCACCAATGATGCATGGTGGGGCAATACCCCGGGCTACAGGCAGCACCTGAGCTACTCGGCGCTGCGCGCCATAGAGCTCAGGCGCGACATCGCCCGCTGCGGCAACACCGGCATCTCCTGCTTCATAGACCAGAGAGGCCGCATCCTGGAGCGTGGCCCGTGGTGGGAAAAGACAACCCTGGAGGGAAGTGTTAACTTCAACTCCAGGGTCACGTTCTTCGCTGAGCACGGAGACATCGCCGGCAGGATCTGCACCTTCGTCTTCCTTCTGCTCCTTCTCGCACTGGCAGTGCGGTTCTTCATCAGGAAATAACTATCCCAGACTCTTCACAAGGTCGCTGATCATGTGAAGCTGGCTGGGGATGCGTATGCGCTGCGGGCATTTCGGCAGGCAGGCGTTGCAGTCGATGCAGGCATCCGCGGTCTTGCCCTTCCCCAGTTCCTCGTAACGCTTGAGGAATACCTTCCTCTTGCGCTTGTAGTCCTTGTCCTTGTTGGCAGGGTCGGGAATGCTGAGTTCGTCGCTGGTGGTATTGAACACCTTGAAATTGCCCGGGATATCCACTCCGTTGGGGCAGGGCATGCAGTACGAACAGGCAGTACAAGGGACATGGGTATTAGCATTGTACAGGTCGGCGACGGTCTCCATGAACCTCATGTCGGCATCGCTGAAGGCTTTGAAGTCCGTGAACAGTGCGACGTTCTCCTTCAGCTGCTCCATATTGGACATTCCGCTGAGGGTGACCATAATACCTGGAAGGGAGCCGACGAAGCTGAGGGCATTGCCCGCAGGGGTGAGATTGGGATGGCGCTCCAGCATCAGGGTGCGCAGGGCGTCGCTGACGCTCGCGAGCGCGCCGCCCTTGACCGGCTCCATCACCAGCACGGGGATGTTGCGTTCGCGCAGGATATTGTACAACGCCTCCGAACTGCACTCGTCCTCAGGCTGGTCCCAGGTGGCGGTGAAGTACTTCCAGTCCACGTAATTCAGCTGGATCTGGACGAACTCCCACGGATATTTGTCGAGGAGTACAGGGAGATCCTTGTTGGAGCCGTGGAAGGAGAAGCCCAGATGGCGGATCTTGCCCTGGGCCTTAAGGTCCAGGATATAGTCCATGACCCCATTGTTGGCGAAACGCTTTTTGAAACCCTCCTCACTCGAGACATTGTGCAGAAGATAGAAGTCGAAATAGTCCGTCTGGAGGTTCTTCAGCGAAGTCTCGAACATCCTCTGCGCGGACTCGACCGTAGGATTGCGGTCGTTCATCGTGGACATCTTGGTGGCCAGCATATAGGACTCGCGGGGATAACGGCTGAGGGCCTTGCCCATCACTACCTCGGACTCGCCGTAGATCGGGGCGGTATCAAAGTAATTGATGCCATGGGCGAGAGCATAGTCGACCATCTCGTTGACGGCGTCCTGGTCCAGGCCGCCTCCGGCACTGCGCGGCCTGGAGGGCAGGCGCATACAGCCGAGGCCGAGCATTCCGAGGTTCACGCCGAGGCTCTCCCAATAACGGGAGTCAATCCTGGAACCTTCCGGTGCTTCGGGCATAGGGATGAATTCGACACCTGAGCCGGACTTGGCACCACCGCGCGAAGCGCAGGCCTGCAGGAGCGTCCCGGCTGAGGCAAGGCCGACTCCGACATAGAGCATATCCTTGAGGGCCTCGCGCCGTGAAATCTTTTTGTTCATAGTCATCTATCGATTGGTTTGCACAAATATACGAAAAAACCGCGACTCCGGACAATCCGGAGCCACGGTCCATATATAATTATCAACAGATTACATCATAGGGGGCATACCGCCGCCGAAGCCGCCCATGCCGCCACGGCCTCCACGGCCGCCGCCGAAGCCGCCCATGCCGCCGGCACCGCGGCGTCCTCCGAAGGAGTTGAAGCGCCAGGTGAAGGACACCATCACGTAGCGTCCGAGGGAGTTGGTGAAGGACTCGGTGTAGGTAGTGCCGTTGGTGCTGAGGGAGAAGTTCTTGGTCTGGCCGAGCAGGTCATATCCGCGCAGGGCGATGGTGGCCTGGTTCCTGAAGATGAGCTTCTCGATCTCCATGTTCCAAAGGAGGGTCGGGGTAGGATTGGTGGCGTAACCGTTGTACCAGTTGTAGTTCACGTCGGTATCGAAGGTGATGCCGGTCAGGTCCCAGTCCCAGGTGAAGGAGCCGGTGACTGCATTGCGGAACGTCGAGGTGGTCACGTCGGTGTCGACCCAGGTCCTCTGGTAGTTGGTGCTGGCACCGAGGCGGAAGTCGAAGTCGTCGGCACGCCATGCGAAGGTGATACGCTCGTTGGCGCTCATCGAGGTGTTGGACTTCAGGACGAAATCCTTGCTGTGGCTGATGTCGCTGTAGTCGTTGAGGAACGCGTTATAGTTGAAGTCGGCAAAGGTGTCGTCGCTGAAATACTTCGTTACGTCGAGGTTGTTGCCGGTATAGCTGTAGGAACGCGATCCGTTGAGACCGGTCTGGGTGGACAGGGTGAACCTGGTAGTGAAGATCGGGGTATTGGTCGTGAGGTTGAGGCTTCCGTTGTAGGTATCGTGGCCGTTGAAAGGCATCGTGAAGGTACGGCCGCTGACGATCATCTGGGCGTTCACGATAGGATTCTGGACCATGCCCGCGGTGAAGCGGAGGTTGGCGGAAGAGAACCTCTGACGGTTGTTGTAACGGAATTCACCGTTGACGTTGTGCGAGAAATAAGGAGCCAGGGAAGGATTGCCGAGGGACACGTTGATAGGGTTGGTGTTGTCCGGGACAGGCATGAGCTGGGAGATGTTCGGCTGGCTGGAGTTGCCGCGGTAGAAGAAGCGGACGTTCAGGTAGTCGTTGGCATCCCAGATGACCTGGGCATTAGGAGACCAGTTGTAGACGGTGAAGGTGGTGTCGATCTGGTAGCTCGCCCTGGTGGTGGCGTTGTGCGTAGTGGTGGGACGCAGGCTTGCACCGACCTGTGCACGGAGGTTGTCACCCTGGTAGAGGAGGTTCGCGCCTATGCTCTGGTTCACATAATCGTTCAGGATGCTGTTGGAGTAGCTCGGATCGAGCACTTCGCCGGACCTGTTGTAGGGATGGGTGTCCATGTTGAAAGCATCGACATCGAAGAGTCCGCTGCTGTATGCATTCCTTTCGGACTTGGAGTGGTTCCAGCCGTAGGAGTAGTTGCCTTCCACGTAGAAATAGTTGCCGAGAGGCTCGGTATAGGTGGCGGTGGCGGTGACGGAAGCCTGGTTGCTGGTCTGGTCGTTCCTCTGGTTCACGATGGTGGAATTGGTCGCATTCGTGAACTGGTTGAAGGTATTGGTCAGCGACTGGGTGAAGCCGTCGGAGAGGGTATTGCTGAGATTGTACTGGACATTGACGGTGAGGGTACGGCCGGGGATGATGATTCTCTGGCGGTACATGAGGTTACCGGAAGCGCTGAGGCTCTTGGAGTTGTTGCTGTTGATGCTCCAGCTGTCATTCATGTTGACGAGGCCGCCGTTGAAGTAGTCGTACTGGGTGGAGGAGTTGCTGAGGGACTCGGAGCCGCTCAGCCTGTAGCTGAACTGGGGCTGGAAGATGAGGGAGGCGTTCTTGTTGAACGTATGCTGGATACGCATGCTGATGCTGTGTCCCTTGCTGTCGGACAGGGAGTTGCTGTTGCGCCTGGTGATCATGTCGAATCCCTGCTCCTCGAGGTGGTTGTTGCTGTAGGTGCTGGACTTGGAGTCGGAGTTGCTGCCGTTGAAGCTGTAGTTGCCGCTGGCCTCCATCTTGTCGTCGAAGAGGTTGAAGCCGAGGTTGGAACCGAGCATATAGGAACTGGTGACACCGCCGCCTCCGAAGCCGCCCATGCCGCCTCCGCCGAAACCGCCCATCATTCCACCCATCATGCCGCCCATGCCGCCTCCGCCGAAGCCCATGCCGCCGGCGCCGTTGTTGCCGTTTCCGATGACGAAGAGCTGGGTGCCGTTGCTGAAGTTGCCGAGGAAGAGGTTGCCCTGATAACGGTAATCGTCGTAATTGGCGACAAGGTTGTCGCTGGCTGCGGACGTGGAGGGAATGTCATGACCGACACCTGCGGTGACGTTGGCCATGAAACCGCTCATGGTGCCGCCGACGACAGAGAGGTCGAGGACAGTCTCTTCCTGTCCGTCATCGATGCCGGTGAACTCGGCCTGGTCGGACTTCTTCTGAACGACCTTGACCTTCTCGACGAGCTTGGCAGGGATGTTCTTGGTCGCCACCTGGGGATCGTTCATGAAGAAGGTCTTGCCCTCCATGTACACCTTGGTGACGGTCTGGCCGTTGACGACGATGGAGCCGTCATCGTTGACCTCGACGCCGGGGAGCTTCTTCAGAAGGTCCTCGAGGACATCGTTCTCAGTGGTCTTGAAGGCCGCTGCATTGTATTCGATGGTATCTTTCTTGATGGTGACGGGAGCGCCGACGTCAGTAACGCTGGCGGCCTCGAGCATCTCGCGGTCGAGCTCGAGCTTCACCTCGCCGAGGGCGACGTTGGCGCCCTTGACGGTGACTTCCTTTTCATATTTGACATAGCCCATCATCTCGGCGACGAAGGTATAGGTGCCGTCCCTGAGACCGTTGAGAGTGGCGTTTCCCTTCTCGCCCGTAAGGGTGTACTTGGCGGGATCGGTCGAGCCTTTGGCGGTCAGTGAGACCGTGGCGTAGCCGACGGGCTCGCCATTGCTGGCATCGATAAGGGTTACGCTCACGGAATGCGTGGACTGGGCGAAAGAAGATGCTGCGATGAACATCGAAAGCAGCACTGTGAAGAGTAGCGAAATACTTCTTTTCATATTTTGAATCCTGTTATTATCAAAAAAACACATCCTTTTAGACAGAAAAGGACGTGCGCGGTTTAATCGGAAACGAAGTTTTTTTAAATAATTTACAATTACCTGTAAAATCCTTCAATCCTTGATGCGGCCGGGATTTGCCGCGATGAATTTCTCCCACGAAGAAGCGGAAGAAACGCCCGCCAGGGGGCTTGTAGTCTGGTAATAATGGCAGAGTGCGATAGCCAGAGCGTCGGTCGCGTCGAGGTATTTCGGCTCGAGCTCCACGCCGAGGGTTTTCTGTACCATCGTCTCCACCTGCTCCTTGGAGGCCGCGCCGTTGCCGCAAATGGCTATCTTGGCCTTGCGGGGGGCGTATTCGTGCACGGGTATGCCGGCCTCCGTCGCCGCGATGATCGCGGCGCCCTGCGCCCTGCCGAGCTTGAGGATGACCTGGGCGTTCTTGCCGTAGAACGGCGATTCGACGGCCATCTCGTCGGGGCAATGCTCGGCGATGAGTTCCTTCACGCCGGCATTGATGTTCGCGAGTTTCTCGAAGGGATCGGAGATCCTGCGCAGGTCGAACACGCCCATCGTGACATAATGAGGCCCGTGCGCATCAACGGAAATGATCCCGAAACCGAGTATGTTGGTTCCGGGATCTATTCCTAATATGGTTCTGGCCTTAGTCAATCCTGTCGAATCCGGTGTAAGGCCTCAGGACCTCGGGGATGATGATGCCGTCGGCGGTCTGGTTGTCCTCGAGAAGGGCGGCCACGACGCGCGGAAGCGCAAGCGAACTGCCGTTGAGGGTGTGGCAGAGCTGGGTACGGCCGTTCTCGTCGCGATAGCGGAGATGCAGGCGGTTGGCCTGGTAAGTCTCGAAGTTGGAGACGGAAGAGATCTCCAGCCAGCGTCCCTGGGCGGCGCTCCAGAGCTCGAAGTCATATGTGATGGCGGAAGTGAAGGACATGTCGCCGCCGCAGAGGCGGAGAATCCTGTACTTCAGGCCGAGCTTGTTGACGATCTCCTCGACATGGGCGACCATGGCATCGAGGGCGGCATAACTGTCCTCGGGCTTCTCGACGCGCACGATCTCGACCTTGTCGAACTGGTGCAGGCGGTTGAGGCCGCGGACGTCCTTGCCGTACGAGCCCGCCTCGCGGCGGAAGCAGGGAGTGTAGGCCGTGAGGGCCTGCGGCAGCTGCTCGCCGGTGAGGATAACATCGCGGAAGATGTTGGTGACGGGAACCTCGGCGGTCGGCACCATATAGAAATCATCGAGATTGGCATGATACATCTGGCCTTCCTTGTCGGGAAGCTGGCCCGTGCCGAAACCCGATGCCGCATTGACCATCACGGGCGGTTCGACCTCCTTGTATCCGTCGGCGGTGTTGCAGTCGAGGAAGAAGTTGATCAGGGCGCGCTGGAGTTTGGCTCCCTTACCTTTGTAAACGGGGAATCCGGCACCGGTGATCTTCACTCCGAGGTCGAAGTCGATGATATCGTACTTCTTGCAAAGCTCCCAGTGCGGGAGGGCGCCTTCCGGAAGCTTGACTTCCGGGCCGCCCATCTTTACGACGAGGTTGTCCTCTGCACCCTTACCTTCGGGAACGAGGTCGCAGGGGAGGTTGGGCAGAAGGACGATCTTGGCGTCGAGTTCTGCCGAGACCTCGTCGTATTCGGCGAGGAGACGGCCCGAACGGGCCTTCATCTCGGCCACTTCGGCCTTGGCTGCCTCGGCCTCGGCCTTGAGGCCCTGCTTCATCAGGCGGCCGATTTCGCCGGCCTTTACCCTCTGTTGGGCGAGGATGGCGTCGCTCTCGGTCTGGAGGGAGCGGCGGCGGGTGTCGAGTTCGAGTATCTTTTCAACAGTCTCGCGTGCATAGAAATTCTTGACGGCAAGTTTCGCGATCACTTTCTCGGGATCGTCGCGAAGCACTTTCAGTGTGAGCATATCTTGTAAATATTTGATCCTTATAAAAACAAAAGAGGACTTACACCGCTCTCGGAGTACAGTCCTCTCTTATGCCGTGGCAAACCCTCCGAGATTAGTTCTCAAACGGGATGACCGATACGTAGGATTTGTCAGCTTTCTTCTTGGTGAACTTGACCGTGCCATCCACGAGGGCGTAGAGCGTATGATCCTTGCCCATGCCGACGTTCCTGTCGGGATTGTGGACGGTACCCCTCTGACGGACGATGATGTTGCCGGCCTTTACGACCTGACCACCAAACTTCTTGAGACCCAGGCGCTTGCTCTGCGACTCACGACCGTTCTTGGAACTGGATTGACCTTTCTTGTGTGCCATAATTCGTACTGTTTTTAAGCAATGCCGTTAATCTTGATCTTGGTGAGTTTCTGACGGTGGCCGTTGCACTTCTGGAAGCCCTTGCGACGGATCTTCTTGAAGACGAGGACCTTGTCAGCCTTTACATTGTCATCGAGGACAGTGGCGTTGACCACTACACCATCTACGTAAGGCGTTCCGACCTTGACACCCGCGTCACCAGCGACGAGGAGGACCTTGTCGAACGCTAAATCAGCACCATTCGCAGCCGCCAGGCGGTTGACGAAGATTTCATTGCCAGCCTCTACCTTGAACTGCTGGCCTGCAATGTCTACGATTGCGTACATAATAAACTTTATCAAAAAGTTTCAACCGTAAGCGTCCGTTCTCGAAACGGCTCTTTTTCAGTGGCTTAGCGGTCATAACAAAATTTAGGACTGCAAATTTAGCGTTTTTCGTCCATTCTGCAAAATATTTTACTAATTTTGCATTGAAACAATTTTGTTAATCCGCAATGGAGTCACCGTTCATCTATAATAAATACGTAACCGGCAAGAACTTCATAGGCCGCAAGAACGACATCAACATCCTCGGCAACCTCATGGCTGCAGGAGAGAACATCTCCATCTACGAGCCCCCGCGCAGCGGTAAGACCTCCGCCATCCAGCAGGCATTCTTCAACATGCGCATACAGGGCAGGCGCTTCGCCATCGCCGAGGTGAACCTGACCGCTACGCGGAGCATCGGCCAGCTGCTGCTGCAGCTCGGAGACGCCTGCATCCGCGCCTTCGCCTCCACGCCCGGAGAGTTCTCCGACATCGCAGGGCGCCTGCTGCAGGGCACGCATCTGGTCTTCGACCAGCAGAACTACGCCGAGACCGACGAAGTCCTGTCGCTGACCTGGGATGTGGACGACGAGGACATCCGCGCCGTCATGCGTCTTCCCTACCGTCTGGCATCCGAGAACGGGACGCAGCTTTTCGTCATCATCGACGAGTTCCAGAATGTCGACCTCACCGAGAACGGCGACAAGGTATGCAAGATACTGGAAGGGATCATGAAAGAGATGCGCGAGGCCGGCAAGCCGCTCGCATCCTTCCTGCTCTGCGGCTCACAGGTGAACGCGATGAAGGAAATCTTCGAGCACAGGCGCTTCTTCTACCGCCAGGTGGAGCATTTCGCCCTGGGTCCGGTGGAGGACAAGGAGATCATCGAGCACATTGTCAAGGGATTCCTCGCCAGCGGAAAGGTCATAGACAGGGACCTGCTCCAGGGCGCCTGCCGTCTCTTCAACGGACATCTGTGGTACATCAACCACTTCATCTCCATCTGCGATTCCCTTTCCAAGGGCTACATCATGGAGCCGGTCCTGCTGGATTCACTGTCCATGATCCTCGCCATCCACGAGCCGCGTTTCGCGGCGACCATGTTCGACCTGACGACCTACCAGGTCAGCCTGCTGCGCGCCGTGGTGGACGGGCATACCAAGTTCAGCACCGCCGAGGTCATCGGCCGTTACGGGCTGAACTCCTCCGCCAATGTCCGCCGCCTCAAGGACGCCCTCTGCAAGAAGGAGATCCTCACTTTCGACGAGAAGGACGAGCCGCACATCCTCGATCCCCTCTTCGAGTATTGGGTGAAGAAGTATTATTTCAAGATAAAGGGATAGAACCATGAAGAAGAAGATAGCCGTGCTCACCGGCGCCGGCGTGAGCGCCGAAAGCGGCCTGGGGACCTACCGCGACAACGGCGGACTTTGGGACAACTACGACCCGATGGAGGTCGCCTCCATCGAAGGCTGGTACCGCAACCGCAAGCTGGTGCTGGACTTCTACAATATGCAGCGTGCCAAGCTGCGCGACACGCAGCCAAATGCAGCACACCTTGCAATCGCCTCATTGGAAGACAAATATGATGTCACCGTCATCACCCAGAACGTCGACAACCTCCACGAGAAAGCCGGCAGCACGCGTGTCATCCACCTCCACGGCGAAGCCACCAAGGTACGGCCGGAGAACGGTGTCTACGACGACAACTACAGCGAGCGCGAGGTCATCGACGTCGGCTACGAGCCCGTACACCTCGGCGACAAGGCGCCGAACGGCAGCCAGCTCAGGCCGCACATCGTCTTCTTCGGCGAAGCCGTGCCCAAGATCGAGAAGGCCATCGACGTGGTGGCCGCGGCGGACATCCTGCTCATCGTGGGCACGTCGATGCAGGTGTACCCCGCCGCCGGCCTGTACCGCTATGCGGATTCCAGGGCGCCTATCTATGTCGTAGACCCCGCCGACCTGCCCCTGCACGACCCCCGCATCACCCACATCAAGGACGTCGCTACCAAGGGAATGGAGAAATTCATAAAAATTTTGGAAGAAAAATAATTTATGCTACCTTTGCAGTCCGCAAATAAAAAGGAGGTGATAAAAGCATGATTA
>JAEEGL012728307.1_pt1 | contig 50954 bp, 51 predicted proteins | sample 9134231 | NCBI WGS metagenome assembly JAEEGL01 (sample SAMN16246548, study PRJNA631951) | gut metagenome | biome: gut microbiome; feature: rumen; material: fiber-attached | host: Bos | place: Iran: Karaj | collected 2018-10 | reverse complement strand
ATTAATCTACTTCAGTTTCCCGTAAGAAACCAAGTCTATGTAGATGCCGTATGAATGCTATACAAGCTATTAACTTGAATAGTATCTCATGCTTTAGGCAATCCTAAAGGAAAAGATCCCATGAGATAGCAAATCTTAATAAATTTTATCACTGGTAAATGAATACTAGGAGTGGGAAATATTTATCTAACAAGAATCTCTCCTGCAGATAGCTAGGGATATATCCAACAATATTAAGACCGAAATGCCTGAGACATTATTTCCTAGAAATTGCTCATAAGAAGTCTTAAGTATACCATAATAGACTAAGAAGTGATTAATGCAGAGTACATTAATATTCAAACTATTTTAAAGCGAGATACCTAAGAATAAGAATCTTATATGAGATAACTAGAATCGATTTCCCGTAGAACTCATAATCATTTAAATTACAAGCTAGAGGATCTTATCTTTGAAAGAGAACCTCAAAGGAAATTTCAACTTCAATTATCGCTCCTCTGAATTATTCAAGAATAATAAAGAGACATTAACTAACTAAGTGTTTTCTTAATTAATAGTATAGAATGATTTGCACATTCAGCAAAGAAGATAATTAAAGCAAATGGAGTACATTTCTCATTACATAGACTATATTAAAGATCTCTTCAGTTCCATTAAGAAGCTCTTATCTTTCCTAATGACAATATAATTATATACCAAATTTAAAAATATTGCAAATTTTTTTATACTTTTTTTATCCTATTTTGTTTTAGTAGTTTTGAACTACATTTTTAATAGTTGCTTTTTTAATAGTTTTTAAAAATGTAAGGGAATTCTCCTTACATTTTTGATAGATTGATCAGTATATTTAAACTCATTAAGAATTCTTCAAGAATTTCATACATTTTTTCTTTTAGAACTTTTTTCATAGCATATACACTAGGCGTATTCTCCTCCATTTCATTTAGGCTTATCCAAGCAATTTGGATAGTTCCTTCAGTAGTTTCTCCACCTTTTCTTGCTAAGTTAACTGGTTTAAATGTTGAATACTGGTTTTCTTCTGAACGTCCGAGTTGTGCAATACAATTAATTATTTTACAATTTTCTAGCACATTTTCAGGTTCACATGAATTTATTGATGCAAGCAATTGTTCTATCTCAGGTAGACGATCATAAAGATCTACACCTTTCTTAAAAGCATCAACACACAATTTAACTTGTTTAATATCATTATTCTGTAATTCTTTTAAAACATAAATAATGTCATTAAACATCTCTTTTAATTCATTTATTTTCATAATATTTAGTATTTGTTTACTTGAACTTTATAATTATCTGTTGGTTTAATTTCAATAACTTATTATATTGATTCTTTAAATTAAATTATTAACATTTTTTTGAAATTTTATTTTGTTATTTTATTTAAATATGGCAAAAGAAAAAACTTATGTTAAAATTGAGTCTAAAGAGGCTGATAGTAATGAAGTTTATTGAAAAGATAGTCGTGGTAAGATAATCAAAATAGAGAACAAGTGAAATCCTGAAAAAAGAGCAAATACTAGAAGATGGTTTGCTGTAATATGTTGGATTATTGCAATTGTGTTTGAGGTAATTTGAATTCTAAAACTAACTAATGTTATTGATTGGTTTAATTGATTAGAATTAAAATATTTCTTATTAATAATTATTTGATTAGATTTAGTATTCTTTATAATCGGATCATTATTATGGAAAAAAGCTAATCATATAGATCCAATATCTAAACAGGATAAAACTAAATTTTGGATGTGGAATAATTTTTGAACGTTGTTATCTGTTCTTGCATTCTTACCAATGATTATTTTTGTATTCTTTAGTAAAGATCTTGATAAAAATTCAAAATGATTAGTATGAGGAATTGCTATAGTTGCTTTAGCTATTGCATGAATATCAAGTTATGATTTCAATCCAGTATCAAGTGAACAATTACTAAGAGCTGAGCAAGAAGTATTACAAGTAAGTCCATCATGAACAGTTTATTGGGCTCCTCATAGTAAAAAATATCATGTTGATAAAGACTGTCCTGCATTCTCAAATAGTGAAACTGTTTATGAGTGAACTGTAAGAGATGCATATGAAAGAAATTTAACTGATCCATGTAGAAGATGTATTCCTGAATATAAATGAGATGATAATATCAATACAGAAGAAATTTCTAATAAAAGTAATAATACTGAACTAATAAAGGATGTTTGATCTAAATTATTTGAAATGCTTTGAGAATAAAAAATTAAGAGTCTATTTGATAGACTCTTTTTTTAAAATTATCTTTTTAATTTATATTAAAATAAATATATTATTCTCATAAACAAAAAAATAGTTAATTATGAAAAGCTTAATAATTCGTTTCCTTTTTACGATAATAGCATCTTCATTGGTTGCATTATTTATTTGTCTGAGTGTGTATATCTCTTATTGGTATCTTATCCTCTTCCTTATTCCAGGGATTATACTTGTTGCATTCGATTATATAGTTGAATTAACTATTGATCATTACTCTGAAAGGAAGGTTATTATTAATTCTTATAAAACCTTCTTTGAATGTTTCGGTATTATTAGTTTAGCAGGATCTATTCTTGGAATGCTTTGTTTAGCAAATAATGGTTATAGAGATCATGAAATATTATTTGGACTAACAATATTATCTATACTATTATTGTTTATTCAACTAAGATACCTCTTAATTTTATATAGATATTCAATTAAGATTAAGAAGAGAGAGTTAAAAAGTCATAAGAATCGGTATTAGTATTCAATACCGATTTTTAAAAAAATCCAGATTAAACAACCTGGATTTGGTAGTGAAAGGATGAAACAGCACTTCTCATACTTATGTTATTCAGTATTGAAGCAAGTCGATTTGCTTTATCTGCTTTCGACTCGAGCCCCATGAGGATGCGGCGTTTTTGCTCTCTTCTTTCTTTCGCTACATTAACTCTCCTCTGCTCTACTTTGCGGAGAGCTTTCTTTTGAATAGGATTTTTTCTCATAATTCTTTAATATTTGTTTATACTCATTTATTAAGCGTGAATAGATATAAACAAATCGATAATCGTATTCAATACAAAATGTAAATATTTTTATATTTTTTGTGTTGAAAATTAATAATCATTTAATTATTATCGCTCACTGTCAACAAAAACGAATATTAATTTATGAGTAAAGTAATTTATGTTAAAAAAACTTCTTTTGAAGTAATTCAGGAGATTATTAAGAGACAATTCCGTAGAGTATTTGATTCTTCATCTGATGATGTTAAGAATACAGTCCTTTTTGGAGCCGACGTTAAGTCAGTAGATGAACTTCTTAGTAAAGAGCCTAGATCTTATTGTCCTTACGTAAGGAGATCTGAGAAACTTCGTATTATTCCTTACATTTCTCTCGGTCACATCACACTTGATGTTTGTAGCTACATGAATTCTTACTATGTACCCGGTTATGTAATACCGAAGAATCTTCAGGTTATTGCTCTACAAGTAGATACTCCATTCTTCATGAATTGGAGAGGTAGTCGTGAGGTGCTTAAAAGATTCTTAATTGAAGTATCAAACTCTGTGTTAAAAGAGCTTAATGATCTCTAAAGAAAACAAATTTTAAGACAGTTCAAATTGGGCTGTCTTTTCTTTTGACTTTGTGGTTTATAATACTATATATTTTTTGTTTAAATGTTTTTAATATCAAATGAGATCGTTAGATTCAATTGAGAAAAAAGAAACCAGAATATGTGAAAAGAAAATAGTTATGGAAAGTTGTTCACAATGTTTGTTTGAAACACTTTGTAGATTAGAAAAGCAAAGAAAAGAAAGAGAAAGAGAAGAAAATTGAGAAAATAATGAAAATTAACTTATATAATTTAGATACATTATAACATATATTGTGATTTTATGAGATTTATTTATTCTAATCTTATAGATTTACCTGTTTAAAAAATCATGAAAGATTGAAACACTCCTAATGCTATTCAGAATAATAGAATTGTTTTAATAACATGAGCATGACATATAGGCAAAACTACTCTTGCGCAAAAGTTACTTGAAAAATATAAATATCCATACCTATCAATAGATCATTTAAAAATGGGTTTAATTCGTAGTGGAAATACTGATTTAACTCCTATGAGTGATGATAGTGAACTTACTGCTTACTTGTGGCCAATCATACGTGAAATAATAAAAACAGCTATAGAAAATAAACAAAATCTTATCGTTGAATGATGTTATATTCCATTTGATTATGCTAACGATTTTGAAAAAGAATATTTGGATAAGATTAAGTATTACTGCCTGATAATGAGTGAGAACTATATAAGAAATCATATTGATGACATTAAAAAATATTGAAGTATTATAGAAAATCGTTCACATGATGAATGTAATATAGAAGATATAATAGAAGATAATAAACAAATTTTAGAATCAGCAAAAACTCATAACGTAAATTATATACTTATTGATGATAAATATGAGGTTAATATAGATTTAGATTAATTATAAACAATCATGAAAAACTGAAAGAATCCAAATCCTAATACAATTCATCCAATTGAATGATATGATAAGGAAATATATGTTAAACCTACAATAACGAATAAGAATATTATTGTTTGAGATTTTACCTATATTGCAGATTCAGATTTCGAAAGTCATGTAACTCACTTTTATGAGTGGAATAATGATAAATTAATTATTTGAAAATTTTGTCAGATTTGAGCATGAGTTGAATTTGTAATGAATTGAGCTAATCATCAAATGAATGCAGTTTCTACATTCCCTTTCTATACTTTAGAATGATGGGAGCAAACCCCTCCTTCAATCGATAATTTACCATTAAAGTGAGATACTATAATTTGAAATGATGTATGGATAGGACAAAATGTAACTATTCTACCTTGAATTCATGTTTGAGATTGAGCTATTATTTGAGCTAATAGTGTTGTTTCAAAAGATATTAAGCCATATACAATAGTTGCATGAAATCCGATTAAGACAATAAGAAAAAGATTTGATGATGAACTAATAGAATTATTAGAGAGTTTTAAATGGCGGAATAAATCAATCGAAGAAATTAATGATTTAATACCTTTATTAACATCTCCTGATTTAAACAAAGTTAAAGAACAAATAAAAGTATTAAATTAAATTTTAAATTATATCTATATTATTACCATCATCTTCATCATCATCAACCTCATCCTCATCAACTAGAATGTCATCAACTAAACGATGATCAAGAGCTGTGTCAGGAAGATGAACTATAAGAGCTAGAGCTATAACCTCAACTACTATATGATGAGTAACTATAAGGATTATAAGTTAATGATCTATTTATGTAACTTATAGATGTTACTAAATCATCCATATCTCAATTAAACCATGTAATACTCTCAGGAGTTACACTTTTAATAAACTTTGATTGGATTCAGAATACCACAGCATATGGTAATGACTTATCAACAAATAATGGATCTTCTTTTATTAAAGTTTCAAATTTATCTTTATCTACAGCCATTAAGAAATCCTTATATCAAAGGCATTGTTTTAATATCTCATTTCCTTTATCGGTATTCAATTCTTTTTCTTTTCATTTATATGATAATAAAATTAACACAATTCATAATATGCAGAAAAAAATTAATCATCATCGGACAGGCTTAAGATAAGAATTTATAATTGTTACTACTATGGAATATGCTATTATCCATAAGAATGCTGTACATCATACAAAAGTTTTATTCTCTGATTTAAAATCACTCTTTGTTGTTGAAACATAATCGAAATCAATCTTATATCGATCTTGTCTATTGATATATTCTTTTAAACCTTTTTTAGCTTTAGTTATATATCAAGATAATGACTCATAATCTTTAGATGTTGAATTATTGGAAAAATGATATTCATTATCCTTACTAAAAAGACTATTATATAATTTTAGTTGATATTCTTTTGTATTTAAAGGTAAGTCTTTTAATTTTTTTATGTAAAATTTATCTTTTTTATTATCCTCATTTAATATTTTAATATATCTTGCTGCAGCCCATTGATATATTAATGCTGTTATATCCTTTGAGTCAATTTTATCATCAATAACAGCTCAAGCTTCTGGTGAATCCATTCACTTTGGAGCTGTGTATTCAATGATATACTTTAATTTTTCTTTTCATTGTGATTTATACCTATTATTCATAAATCTCATGAATCATCATCAACATAATATCATTCATATCAAAAATATTATTGATTGTCGATTATTAAGATCTTCATTATAAAAGAATTCTCAATTTCATACAGTTTCTAAAGCCTCAGATAATTCATCATTTAAATTAATTCATATATCAGTTAGACTTATTCATAAATCTATTGTTTCGGTATTGTAAAGATCATTTGTATTAAAATATAATATATTATTCTCACATCGTAAATTTCATCATAAATCATAAAATTCATCAATATCAACGTATGATCATCATACTTTAAGATCAATATCTTCCTTAAAAATTCATGAACATATATTAGAAAACTCTGATTCTGGGAATTCTAGTTCTAATTCAATATTTTTTGAATACTCTGTATTTCTAAAAACTGGAAGTGGTAAATAAATCTTATGAGTCCAATTTTCATCTTCTCAAGAAAATGGTTTGATCAATCAATAAATTGAGTATTCGGCATCCAATAAATTAGCTCAACTAAATTGCTTTAAATTTAGATATTGATTTGTTCATTCTGTATCATATTCAGTAAATTTAATATCTTCTCAATTCACTTTTAAACCTTTCAAAAAGGTTACAACCGGCTTTCAATCCTCATAATATTTAAACGGAAGAACTCAATAAAAATAATCATTTGGATTATATCTTATAAGTTCTATTTTATTCTTAAAATCAATAGTTCAATCTTTATGAACAATTCATTTAACTTTATTGTTATTAACTTCATAATCTGTTAAATATCAAACAAATAGGCTCGTTTGTTTACTATGATCATATTCAAAATAGTTATTTGGTAATTTTACCGAAAGTGTAATTCAATTATATTCTTGTAGTCTTCAAGTATAGATTATAGATATATTATTATCATCTCGAAATAATTCTCATGGAAATTTATCTATATCATAATAATCAGTGTGTCATAAAGATATAATGAAGTCATCTTTTGTAAATCAAGTATATGCCTTCGGAAGATTTAACTGTATTTTAACATTATTTATATCAACATCCCAATCATATCATATTACATTCCAATATAATTCAGAGTATCACATTCATGAGAAATTTCTAATTAATCAATATATAGAATAATCTATATCATAGTTATGATTGCCGTAGATTGTTTTATCAGCATCTCAAATTCTTAAAACTGTATTTCAATATTCATTATATGTTGTAAAATTATCTCAGCTAACATTTATATTTTCATAGAATACTTGAAATTCTGAATTTTGAACAGAATAATATTTTGAAAGGATTCTTTCAATTCAGTGCATACTAGTATTAAAATTCGCATTAATTTTTTCATTTACATCTATAGTTCAGTCAGTTTTAATATCTCATTTTATTTCATAATTTGTTATATCATAGTATGCATTAGAAATATTTCGAAACAATACTGATATTAATAGGACTAGAAAAGACTTAATAATTTTCATTAATATAATTAATAATAAATCGATTTACTTATAATAATGATATTTATTAGTTCAACAATAAATCATTTGTTGAAAACCATTATTCTTTTTCTATGATAATAATGTTTTACATTTTATAATTACTATGAATTGAAGAATAGCTTTTTTAACTTTATTGTTATCAATTATTTTTGTTTGATGCACCAAAGTTGAACCTAATATTGAATATAGTATAGATAATGAATTAACATGAAATGATTATGTAAAGCTTTCATATCTTCTTGAATGAGTTATAGATATAGAGAATGATAAAGCTGGTGTTCGAAATAAACCTTTATCAACTGATACTCAAAAATGAACATTCATTTTCAATATTTTAAATAATAACTACATGGATAAATATGAAAATGAAGTCGAAGCTCCAGAAGAACCATACTATCCAGTTTTAGAGGATGAGTTTATTGAAAATGATTGAGATGTACATGATTTTGTATTCCCAATTGATAAATGAGTAAAGTTAGTTTATAAAAAATCTGATATTGATAAATTTATGAATGATGCTTTTTGAGATACTTTAAAAGATTGAAGCAAAATTAAACAAGACTGAATGATATTAAGTTGAGATAATTATTTATTCTTTACTTATCTTTATTATTGATCTGACTTAATATGAAACAAATGAAGAGCAACATTATTTAAAATTGATAATATAAATTCAGCCTCTCATAAAGATATAGAAGTTAAGGCAACATATTTAGATGATATTTTATTGGATAGAGATGATATTGAAGATAGTGAGTGTAAGCTTACCTATCATATTAGTAAGAATCCTAATAGTTTTTTCTGATATACTGTTAATGAATATAGATATGAATGATGCGAAATCGATCCAAATTATGTACTAGTTGATTTACCTAGCCAAATAGTATATTGATTCGATAATTGAATTTACAATGACTATATTTGATTAAAAAAAGAATTTAGATCTGAAGAAGAAAAAGTTGATTTAGATAATGATTGAATTGAGGAATTTTTTAGGATTTGAGTAGATAGTCCTAATTGAACGCAAATATTGTGAGTTGTGTGAGATAAATGATACAATTTTATTTATGATTTCTCGTGAGATATAGTTGATGATTATAATGAGTTAAAAGATTGATTATTTACTGAAATGTATTTTGAAGATTTAGATTGAGATGATATTAAAGAGGTTATTGTAGCTATTTCTGATAAAAAAACTTGGTCTGAGGTTAATATTTATAAATTATGATGAGAGGATTGATTTACTAATATTTGAAAGATTAATTGAAGAGACTATCTTGAATATAATATAGATGATATGATTATTCATGCTCCTTATTCTGATAATTGAGTATGTAAAAGATACATTATCGACTGAATTGTTAAATCTATTTAATTTTCAAATTAAAAAAAAGAAGCAGATTATTAATCTACTTCAAATCCCATAGAGATGAAGTTTATGTAGATGCCTTATTAAGGAACAGTAGCTATTAACTTGCTGCTTACCATGTACTTCAAAGAAGTCTCTGAAGAAAAGAATTTCTACATGATAACAAATTCTAATATATTTTATCAGATAGGGAGGTGAATCACTATTGAGTTGGATATATTTTATGCAAGTTCCTGGCCTGCATAATGTTTGACTATACCCGACTATAATAGAACCGAATTGCCTAATCCATTGTTTTCTAGACATTGCCCTTATAAGTATTCAATATCACATAATAGTTGATATGGTAGCAATTTAGGTGAATTGCGTTTATCACTATTTTAAAGCGAAATACTGAATATAAGATTCTTATAAGAGATACTAGAATCGACTATCCATAGTACCCATAGCCATTTAAACTACAGATATGAGTGCTTAAATCTTTTGAAAGCAACTCAGGGATAATTTCAACCTTAATTATCGCTCCTCAGAACCTATTGCTAGATTAGAGACATTAATCACACAAGTAGAATCTTGTATAATAGTATAGAATGATTTGCACACTCAGCGAAGATAACTAAAGCAAATTAAGTACAACTCTCATTACATAAACTCTGGTAAAGATCTCTCTAGTTTCACCAAGATTTTCTTACCTTTCTTGATGACGATATTATTATATCACAAATTTAAAAAAATTGCAAATTTTTTTATACTTTTTTTTATTTTTTTTGTTTTACGGCTTTTGAACTGATATTATTTTATGCTATTTTTTATGACTTTTTTATAAATTAATTCATTTTAATACTTTATTTATTATTTAGTTTAATGTTTTTTGATTTATTTAGTGTTTAAAGTATCATTATATAGTACATATTTATTTAAAAATTAAACTATGCAAAAACATTGATATAAATTAATGGAAGAGATTTTTAGTTATTTTATGCTATTATGCTTTTTGTTATATCGGCCATTTGTACGAATCATAGATACCTATGATCCAAATCGATTAGAAAAATTATGATCCTCTATTAATCATTATAATGTGCGACTTATAATTGTATTCTTTGTTAACCTGTGAATAATATATTTAAGAATGCTACAATTTAAGAAACCTAAGATTTTAAAATGGTTTTTAAATTATTATTGATTACTTGTTTTTGTATGAACATTTATTTATCCATTTTTTACAAAATGGATGTTTTGACCCAATAATCGAACGGATATCTATGTTATTATGTGACCCTTATATATAATGTTATTCCTTATTACAATATCAGTAGATAAGAATACATTTAGTTTGTGAAAAGAAGAAATAAATGAAATAAAAGAGAATATTGAAAAATGAATTAAAGTCCCTGATTGGACTAAAAACTATTTTTATAATGCTTATTTTATGTTATGTTGGCATTTATTTCTTTTTGTTATGTTAATATTCTGGCTTAACATTATATGAAAAGTTCAAGACTGATATGCAAATACTCTTGTAACGCCTGCTTTTTCAACTTTATTAATATTAATATGAATTTGAGTACTTTATTATTGATATCATTATATTAAGAATAAATGATTTCTTAAAGGTAAAAGGACGAAATTCTTTAACCGGTTTAATTGATGAGGTGTGTTACTGAATTGATGATCTAAAAGTAAGACAAGTAAAAAAGAGGAATGAATATTTAAAAAGAAGAATGAAACAACTTGATGATTCTGGGATAGAATGTATGATGAATATAATAAAAGAGATAAGTCGGAAACTTCTAAAAATAAAGATGAATATATAACAATTAAAGAAAATAATAATTCAGAAAAAAAGAATAGTGATAAATTAATTAAAGATAATCCTATTGTCGTCGATTCAGAATCAATTATATGAAAGAAAACTAAATTTGAAGATGAAAAAAATGAAGAAGAAGTTGAAGATGAAAATGAAATTGATTCAGATAAAAATAAGAAAGAAATAATTAAAAGGATTAAAGGATATCTTGATGATAAAGTTAAAAATTATTTAGAACATTCAATTGTATGATTTATTGCTCCCTTGGTAATTGCATTAGTAATATCACCATTATTATACACAATAGCTGATAAAGAATATCTAATTCACATTCTTATAATAGTTCTTGTTTGATCATTAGTATTATGATGAATAATCTTTTTATATACCTACTTTGATAACAAAAAATCAAAGATTATATTACAAAATATTAAAGAATGAAAAATGATATTTACAAAAGCAACTATAACATCTTTTTCTACTAGTTTGGAAAGTTATGATGAGAAAGATGATAAAAGCAGAGCAGAAAGAACTAGTTATACTATAAATCTTTCTGATTGAGAAAATAAATATAGGATTAACAATATCCCATATAAATGGTGTGATGATATCGTTTATGATGAAAACAATGAAGTGTTCGATAATTTAAAATGATTATTTTATTGAAGGAGTAAACCAGTCGCTTTTACCTATAGAGGCAAAAGATATAAAATATGATGAAAAGTTCTAGTTATGGTAACCCCATGACATCCGGAATGGTATTTCTATTAATCTAAATATAATAAAAAATCTAGACTTATACACCTAGATTTTTTTTAAATCCTTTATGATCTTCTATTATTGATTCTATTTATACTTAGCGATGTTGTTACAAATACACTAAGTGCAAAGAATACGAGAATTGATGATGTTAATATCGTTCCATTTATAAAGGCTTCATCAATAGCTCTTGGTTGTATCCATAATATTACACTATAGATTCCAACGATTATTGAATATCCTCTAATTTTTTTATAGTATTTTATCAACAACTCAGGATTATTTGTTTCATGGTATAGAACCAATGCCCCACCTTTTAAAAATTTATGGAGATAGAAGAATAAAAATGCCTCAAAGGCTGTTCCAAGCATCAGATTCTTGATTAACCATTCATCTGAGCACAATCCATTTACACATAAGCCCATAAAATGAGCCGTAACAAGGATCATTAATCCTAAGACAATAATCCCCTCATAGATAGTTCTTTTTCTTTTCATAAGCTTTTAGTATTTGTTTTTATTACTATACTGAATAAATCTTATGATTACAATACAAATTAAAAAAACAGCATGAAATAATCATACTGTTTAAACAATAGTAATTTGCTCCCAACCTAATCTATCAAATTTTGTGTTTGATTTAATATAGAATTGCATTATTGATCCAGTATTAATTATTCTTTGAACCTCATGCAACTGTCTTTTATTAAAATTCCACACTTTTATTGGTTTACTAATCTTAAACTTTTTAGAAGAGAAATTCATTGATGCTTCCCTCCTCCAATAAGTTAACATTATTCCTTGTAAGAAATGCAATTGCTGAATGATATATGGCATATCTTCAATATTGTAAATTTCTTCATCAAAGTTAACCAATAATGTAGGCTCATACATAAAGTGCCTATTAGTTTGAATACCTGTCATAAATCGCACCCCATATTTTATATCTCCCCTTGGATTGAAAGTATACCTTCTTCCAGAGAACATAAAAAAGCCTGATAGAATCTCATCGAGATCAAATTTCGGAATCTGCTTTTTAAGCTCAGAGATTAGTTCCTCAAAAACAACCAATGGTTCATGTTCCCTAATTTTATAAATAGGAACAGCATGGAATGCAGAATTATTACCATCTTGTGTAATAAATCCATCAGTAGCAAAGTTGTTAATGACCAACGCGTTCTCATTTACACAGAATTCATTTGAAAATAAGAGCTCTGTAGTAAATAGCTTTTGTTTAATAAAATTTATTATCTTTTTCATATTCGTATATGTTTTTTTATTATTCTTATTTTTTTCTTATAATTTTCAATATTAGATGAAAATGCTTATTACTAATAACCGAAACTTGTATGATAACTATTTATATCTTCAATTAATTTTTCTAAAGCTGTTATAAGTTTTGATATTTTATCAACATTTAAAGTATCTCTTAATTCATAATTAATTTCTAATTGCAATGTTGGTATATGTGCTTTTGTAAAAATAAAATTTGATATCGTATTTTTATGTGATGCTGGGAATATTGTATTAACAGTTATTTCTCTTCATGTATGTAATAAATATGAACTTAAATTATCTTTAAGAGAATTAAGAATAACGTTTAATAATTTTTCGTTACCTTGTAAATTAGGGTGTCAGTCTCATCAAGTTCATAATTCAATTGCAAAATTTCTTTCTGACCAACATCAGTGTAGGTCTATTAAAAATTTAATATTATTTTCTTTTACATATTCCAATAATCTTTGTTTATATTCACAATTTTCTATATCATCATAATTTGGATCTCATACTAAATGAGATATTGAATATATACAAGGAATATTAAATCTTTCAGATAAATATAGTGATAATCATCATGTCAAAAGATCTGCCTTTAGTAATTCTCATTCTCTGATATGATTTACTGAATGAGGAGCAGAAATCATTATCTTTCATTTTTCTTTCTTAATCGCAAAATGATGTGCATTTGGATTGCTGTCTTCCAATCAATTCTGATTATTTATTTCAAATTGTTTATTAAGCTGACAGATTCTTTCGTTTTTCATTCCATCAATTCTCGTGAATATAAAAATCAATGATAAGATAATATTTTATCAACCCAATACTTTTTTGAATTATTATCAATATATACCAGTATTGAATCTCATAGTTTATTTATAACATATCTCGATTCTTCATTTTCATATTTATTATTTCATTCTTTTAAAATATATTTATACGAATTAAATGATTTTTGTTTTAATATTATTGTGTGACCAGTTGGCTTAATCTCAATAATATTTGCATTTTTTAGAATTCATATTTTTTTCAAATTATTAGCTTTAAATTTTCACTTTATTATATCATAGATTCCTTTAATTCAAAAGAAATAAACTGGCAACAAAATTAATGAAATAAAAATTCTATCAAATCAGCTTCAATAAAGAATAGTTCAAATATATTGTGTTAAAAAAAGTATTCAGAAAATTAATAAAAAATAATATATTATATTTGTATTTATTCTATTTCCGTTTTTTACTTCCTTCATTAATTAACATAATTATAAACTAATAATATTATAACTAATTATAATTATTTTCAAATTTTATTAATTTTTTCTTAAATTATTAATTTTATCTTTGAATGCTTTTCTTAAATCATTATAATACATGTGTGCAATAAAAATTGAACGTATATGAAAAAAATTAACAAACAAAGAAGGTTTATGAACTTTAAGAAAAGAATTCTTTATTCTCATTGGATTCATTTCGAAGTAACAGTTCTAGATCCTGGACCTAGCGTTTGCTATGGAGAGGAATCTTGCTAAAATTAACAACTATTTATAAAGACTGACATTTTGTTGGTCTTTATTTGTTGTTGAATTTAATAGTTTTAATGGTTATATTTTAACTGTCAAATAAAACAAATACAACTATGAAAAAAGCAAAAAAACAAAACCGTAAGTACCTCAGAGGTAGACATTATCATGTTACTGATGAGCAAGCGACACGATTAATGATACGTGGTTTCGCAAAAAGATTTAAAGTACCCTATGTAAGTGTTCTAATGAATTATAGCAGTAGAACTCGTTTCAATTAAAGCTAATAGTTAATTTCTATTAGCTTTTTTTAATTATTTATGTATTATAATATAGTAAATATAAATTTAAAGATCTATGAGTAAAACAAAATCAAGGAATATCAAACGAATGAAAAAACTCATTGCGTTAAAAAAGGAGAAACTAAAAGAAGAAAGACAGAAAACAGTTGAACAACGATTTGATGAATTTCTTCTTAGGAATGGTTTAAATAAATCAACCATGACTCAAAAAGAACTTTCTGTAGCTAGAAGTTTTCTGAAGGCTCAGGAAGAATGTCCATACACCTAAGATCATTTATAGTTCTTAGGTTTTTTATTTCACTATTGAAATTGTTTATTGAAATATCTATATTATTAAAGTAACAAAAAATAATCACTATGTTTAAATGGCTAAAAAAATTATTTGGTCCAAAATGTGACCATAATTGGGTAATTGAGGAACCAACAGCTAGATTTGGAAACTCATTCATGATGTGGGAAGGTACTATTCACGATTATTGTACCAAGTGTGGTGCTAGTCGAATTCATCAAGATTAAAGACGCTAAAATCTTAACGTCTTTTTTAATATCAGAATATATTATTTGGATCTCGCTTAATTTTAATTTGTTCTTTTTTACTTATAGTATCTTCTGAAAGATAATTCATTTTTTTCTTTCAAATTCAGTGTTCTCAAGATACTTTTCATCAGAAATCATTAACCATATTATACATTTCTTTTAAGAGATTCTGTTGATTTGATTTAAAGTGAGGATGAAGTACTCAAATTCATATATGTCAAAAGATAGGGATATTATTATTTTCAAATCGTTTAAAGAACTCCTCTTCATTTGTATGTATTTCAGGATCTTCTATTTGATCATATCATGCATTTATTGTTACAGCATAACATGCATCTCTATTAGTTCGAATTTTGTTTATTTGTTCTTTATCTTTAATCTTTCAAGTATTATTATTCTCATATTCTACTAATATATAATACTTTTTATCAAGATTTAAATAACCAGCAACTTGAGGATTAATAATCTCTAATGCAGAAAGCGATTCATCTTTATTCTCTTTTATTTCCTTAACATAATTTAAAGCATCTGAAATACTATTAAAAGATTCAAAATTTATACTTCTTTCATTAGGAGTTTTAATTGTTCTTAATTTAATTTTTAAAACAATTCAAAGGCTTCATTCAGATCACAAGAAGTCTTTACAATCATCTCATTTTAATGTTTTAATCTCAACATTTTTATCTTTTGTAACAGTTAAAACTTCCAATTCTTCAACCCATCTTTCCATCTTTCAATATTTTATTGCTCTCATTCAAGCTCAATTAGTTGATACCATTCATCATATTTCAGCTCATGCATGTGATCATAAAACTACTGGAAAGAAAAGTCATTTTTCTTTTAAATTTTCATTTAATTGATCATTAGTAATTCAAGGTTCAACAACTACATAATCATTATTTATATCAATTATTTTGTTCATTTTTGAAAAATCAATTATGATTGAATTCTTTCAAGGTAAACAATTTCAAACTAGATTAGTTCATCATCATCTACATAATACTTTTTTGTTTTCTTTAATAGCTTTATTTATTATATCAACAATATCTTCTTTATTCTCTGGAATAAAAACTTCTACATCTTCATTTTGAGGTAGATGAGATGCATCAATATTATATATTAGATTATGTAATGAATCGTTATATGATTTCATATTAATAATTGATAGATTAAATATTAACAACAATATAACTTATCTGGAGTAGATCATTTTTTTATTTCTCAAAATGGATTTCTTCGCTTTTGAATATTTTCTCGCATTTCTTTATTCTCTTTTGATACGAATCAGTTTTTAACAATAAACTCTCTTGCTTTAATTGCATTAAATCAAGATTTAACAGGACATACGGCTAAACATGCTTCACATCAGTTACAGTATTCAAAGAAATATTTTCAATCAATTTGGATTTTATTTTCAATAAAAGCATCTATTGAAACATTTTTTGCTCTTGGTGATACTATTTCATCTTTCAAAACCTTATATGCAGGACAAACATTCCTACACAATCAACAGTGAGTACATTGAGCATTATCATCTCTAATTATTCTATCCGACATTATATATTTTCTTCTTTTTCTAAAATTATTTCTGAAAATTCTTTTACTTTAATTTTATCTTTAGCATATTTTTTAAATTGAAAGTAACACATAGGACATGGTGATGTCATTGTATTTCATTCTCATACTTCTCATAATAATTGGTTACAAATTTTTTCAGACAAATCTGGATTATTATTTACTAATCATCCTCATCATCAACAGCACATGGAATTTTCTCTATTATTCTTTAACTCATTTATTTTATATCAATATCTTTTAATTATCTCTCTTGGTTCTTCATATACTCAAGAGTGTCTTCACAGATGACATGGATCATGATAAGTAATAGAGTTTTTAATCTCTCTATTTTTTAGTTTATTCTCATATCTTTTTAATGTTTGAGTTATATGTTCTACCTTAATTCAATAATCTTCTTCTAACTTATATTGGAATTTTAGGATATTATAACAAGCGGGACAATTTGTTATAATTAAACCAACTGCGTGATCTTTAAAAACTTGTATATTTTTTTGTTTTATTTCTTCATATTGGTCTTTCATTCACGCTCTTAAAAGTGGAGATCAACAACAATATTCGTTATCAGGAAGTTTAATAAAATCTATTCAAAGATTATTTAGAATATCTTCATAGTTTTTTTGTATCTCAGGTAACATAACCTTAGTAAGACATCATGGATAATACAAAGTATTTGATCAAAGAATTTTATCTAAGACATTTTTAAGAAATCACATTAATACTTATGTAGTCTAGTAAATATAATGTTTATAGAATTTTTTTAGGTGAAATCAAGGAACAATCTCTTGAATTTATATTATTGAATAACTAAATTATAAAAATGTCAATTTATCAAAAAAATGCAAACAAATACTAAAAAATTTATGAAAGAAATCATTAAACAGTTGGACCACTTGTGCTCAATTAAAGAGTATTCAAGTTATGGAGGAATGCAAATTCTCCACGATGGGAGTAATCTATTATATTCTGTAAAGGTTGAAAACCTTCCAGAGAATGGGATTGAAGTAAAACTTCCGTTACTCATGTATCATAACGTTGATCCACGTCAAATCTTCTCTGAAATTCAAGAAGAGCTCGTGAGAAAATACGAAGCTCCTTCAGTGTATGATGAAGGATTTGATGAAATTATCGAACAAATGCTTGAGAACAATGGTAGTGTAGAAATCTTCCATCCAATGTACATTTCAATGCCTAACTATCCCGGTCAGGATTTCCATGAGGATTGTGGATATCTCTGCTCTATCATGTTCGTCGATGAAGATTCAATGAAGTTTAATCTTAGTCAAATTGACGTAAATCTCTATGGTTCTATGCCGTTCAATATGTTATATACTATTATGTTTGCCACTATTCTGAGCAACTTAACTGGAAGAAAACTTATTGAATGCAACTTCGAGTATATGAATCCCTATCTTCGCCGTGAAGAGTTGCCAAAAGTAGCTCAATTAATTGAGAAGGAACCGGAGCTTGATTCTTGCTACATTAGGATTAAGAAAGAGATTTCAGATCTTCGTAATGTTAAGTGGGATGACATTGAAGTAAAAATTTACTAAAGAAAAAGCAGCTTACGTTTCCGTAGGCTGCTTTCTTATTTATTTAAAAGTTAAAATACTCTAAGGATAAATAATATTCAAAGCGTTATAAGAACAATTCCTGCAATAAGTCTCATAACCTTTTTAGATGATATATCATTAATTACCATATTTCCATCTTCATCTGATTTAAATGCTGATAATCATCAATAAATTCAGAATACAATTATAAGTAACGGAATAACAAAGAATAAGTTATAGATTCACAAAGCCAAGAAGATATTAATATTATCTCACACAGCTCAAACATAAGCTAAAGGAATTCAGATAGTACAAGGTAGTTCCACAAATGTTGAAAGAACAGCTAGTACAAATGCACTCATATATGTTCCTTTCTTTGTTATATATTCTAGTGTTGGTTTAATTGAAGCAGGAATTTTTAGTGAGATTCATTTACCATAAGCAAAGAAATCTTTTATTTCAATTATTCAAAGAATAATAGCAATTCATCATATAGCATATTTAATATACTCAATATATGGTAATATAGCCATTGTTGAGAATAGTAAATTATGCATTAAATACATAATTCAATAATAGAGTACAAATGTTGTTATAACAAATATTAAACCAGAATATAATACTTTCTTTTTTGAACCTACTGAAACTAGGTATGTTAATAAGAATATAAGTACTCAGAACATACATGGATTAATTCAGTCTACAAATCATAATATAATACCGAACAACACAGGTCCTACTGATTTAAGAGATATTTCTTTTCATAAAAATTCTATTTTTTGATCCTCATTATTTCATGAAAGATTATCAATATCTCATGATAAATTTTCATCTGCTCACGTTAGTAATGTAGTTGTATCATCTCATGTTCATAAATCAGTAATTTCTATTTCAGGTTTTTCATCTTTAGGTCTATTCGCCTTTTCTTCTTGCTTTTTAACATTTGTATTTCAATAAGTATTCTTTTCAAATTTTTTGAGTTCTGCATATTTTTTAACAAGATTTTCTGTCTTTTCTTTGCTTTCTCATACAAAGTAATCATCTCACATTATAACAATTGGTACTCAATTGAATGTTGTACCAAATTTATTTGCATATATTTTCATTAACTCCTGATTCTCTGTACTGTAATATACTTCGTATCAAACAAGTTTAAAATCATATTGTTCTTGTAATTCAGCGATATATCATTCTTCTGCTTTACAATGAGGACATGTCTCTCAGTAAAACAAAATCATATCTGGAGTATCTGCAGCTGTAGTTAATCATCGAGAGAATAATAATATTCATAGTACTGATAATATTTTTTTCATAATTTATCTCTTATTTAAAATCTTGGATAGAATATAAATGTTAATTAAAAAATCAAGTTTAATAAAGGATTTAAACGTATTTTAAATAAAAAAATCCGGTAATTTTACCGGACTTAAATATAAATAATTTTTATTTTCAATTACTTAGTCAAATAATTTCTAACACTTCATCTTTAGCTGTATAGGGATTATCTACTACATTAATATCAGGTTGAATTCACACTTTATCAATTGAGATATCTTGATCAGCAATATACCAAATTGCTATAGTATATTTAATAATAGAATTATTTGGAAATTGAACTACTTGTTGAACTGATCATTTACCGTAAGTTTTAGAACCTACTAATTTTACTTTATCTGGATTATAATATTTCATTACTCAAGCAAAGATTTCAGCAGCACTTGCAGTATAACCATCCATTAGGATTATTGTTGGATCTGTAACAGTTAATGAAGGTTTTTTTGATGATTTAAGAACTTCGTTATCCGTAGGTCACTTTTCAGTCATTATCACTTTATCTTCTGGAACAAATTCATCAAGTATTGAAACAACTTCATCTATTACTCATCCAGGATTACTTCTTACATCAAAGACATATTTACCACAACTTCATAACGAATTTACATCTCTCATAAATTTTTTATATGTTCAGATATCAAATGAATATAAACGAACATAGCAAATATCTCATACCTTAACAGCATCTGATGTTGGCAATTGAATAATATCTCTATCAACTTTTTTAGTTAAAGTTCTTCAGTTCCTTTGAATTTGGATACTTACACTAGTTCATTTATCTCACTTTAGTGCATCAATAAACTCATTAGCATCTTCAAAATCTTTTAAATATTTTCAGTCTATTGATATAATAATATCTTCAGCTTGTAGTCCAGCCGTTTCTGCTGGAGATCATTTAATTACTTCTGAAATGATTGGATTTTCATTTCCTTTTTGTACTAGATACACTCATATTCATGCAAATTCTCAATTTAAAGAATCCATGAATTTCTTTCATTCTTTTGGATCAAGATACACTGTATATTCTTCATCTAACGTATCTACAAAATCTCATATATTACTATAATCAACTGATTGAGTTCAAGATAATTGATCTTTGTTAATATAATTTTCTTTTAGAAGATATAGAACAGATTCAGCTATTTGATCATTAGCTTTTTCAACTTTTTTTATTTCTTTTTGAATTGAATATACGTCTTTTAACTGAGTTTGCAGGAAATCAAACGTTAAAGCTTTTTTATCAGTATATGATATCTTTTTATTGAAGTTATTTTTTATAAGATCAGCCAAATCAGATTCATAAGCAGGTTTTGTAAGTGGAAGAGCTATTTTAAGATTTGGAAATTTATTATTATTAACAGCTGTTGATAACAATGGATAAAGTTTAGATTTTTCATCTATATTAGTATATAGAAGTTCTTGCTTTGGAGCATTCTGTTTCCATTCTGGGGCTAATACTCAAAAATACAAACTAAGAAGATCTTCATATGTAAGAGCATCCATATTCATGGCTGATGCAGATCATCAAGAAAAGAATGCTATAAACAATAATACAGTTATGAGAAGAGATTTTCTTTTCATATTTTTATTTTTAATGTAAAACTGAAATATAAGATATAAATACTCGATGATTTTTCAAATAATAAATTTAGATTTTTATTATTCTTGTTTTATCGTGAATATATAGTTCTAATGTCGTAATTCACGTGAATATTATTTTTGCATGAGGGTATAATTCAAAAAATAATTGTCAAGGAATTTGGTTTAAACATTCATAAACTCACTCTCCATATTGATATTTTGTATCATCGCGAAAATGTTTTTTCAGTAATAATGGTTTTTGATAATCTTCAATTAGTTTTGATATTTTATCTTTATATGACTTATCATGTTCATCAAATGTAATAGGCTCTGTAAAAATAATTGTTTTTATTTCTTTGGGAAGGTCTTTTAATTCTTTTTTATATCGTCATTTTACTATACTAAGCACTTTTTTATTGTTTATTTTTTTAGCTCATTTTAACTTCTCTGGGACTGTTAGATATACTTCTCAATTATTAAAATATGTATCTCAGGACAAATCCTGTAAATCACTTACATAGAATCACATTCATTCTTCAATATAGATATAATTAGCCGTAGGAAATTTTTTATAAATAATATCTAATCAATCATCTTTAGCAGGAGTTGGGCGTATTATTATATCGTAATTTTTAGTATCTTCTAAGCGAATAGATTCTTTATGAACGTGTTCCAATAACCAAGTTTTGGAATGAGATATTTGGTTTTTTGTATTATGATATTTCTCATTAATTAGAGTATCATAATCATTATCTCAAATTTCGTCTAAGACACTTAACGTTTGAGCAAAAATCCATGGATTATTGTATATTACTAGAATTTTTTTCATATTTTTTGTTTAATAAATAGGTTATTATTATAGTTGAAACCAGTTTTTATGCAATTTTTAACACTTTAATTAGTAAAAAAGGAGCAGAGGTAAATACCCTGCTCCTGGAGCTTCAAATAGTAGCTAAGAGCAAAGACCACATGTCTTTTAAAGAAGTAAACTTCTTTTCTGCATTTCTGCGTGAGCAGACTCTCATGGATCACAACGGTAGCATAATCAGAGATGGGGTCCGCGTATCTCCAACTGTTTGGCTAAGCCGAAGGGAATAAATTCCAAAGTCCATACCGGCGGTTGGCACTACTATTACTTACGTCTATCAGCATCAAAGCTCCAATGATTACTGATATAATATGATAGGAACGAGGTTCCTTATCAACAGATTTATATTTATTAGTTATTTTAAAATCAATAGATATTTATAATCTATTTTTGAAAGATGCTTTTAATTGACATAAATACGCTATATACTGTTCCAAATACTACTCATTCTTCATCTCATTCTAATTTCTTTAGTGCTTCTTTAACTACAGATAAATCTTTTTCGTTATAGCTTTCAATTGCTCTATTAACTACTAATTGAAACTCATTATTTGTTGTATCAGACTCAACTGAGAATGTTTCTAATGGTGTTTTGTCTTCGTTATCGATTCCCATAATTGATAGTTTACATAATCTCGTGATTGCTTTCTTTTCGTCTTTAGTAAAGTCTTGTTCATCTGTGAAGTTTTCACAAGCTTCTGCTACTTCATTTAATGATTTTTTTTCTGTGAGTTGAGGGTAAACACCAAGAAGGATATTAGTCATTATAGCTACTTCTCATCTTGTTAATGTTCTTTCTTTTGTCTTTTCTATTTTTTCTTCAATAGTTTCTTGTTCCCTAATTGATGTAGCAATATTATTTTCTTTAATTTCTTTTTCTTCTACTTTTGTTTCTTCTACAACTTTTTCTTCAGCTACATTATGTTCTTCTGCTTTAGTTTCTTCTTTAGTTGTTGTATTAGTTATTGGTCTGCCACTACCTCTTGATGAGGTTGATGGTGTTTCTGGTGGAGTAACTGCATTTTCTTCCCATACTCATGTAATTGTTACATCATAATCTGGCATATAGTATTTATTATCTCAGCTTATTTCTGGTAATCATTGCCATTCAATAAAATGAAATCATTCTCTAGTTCATTCATTAAGAATAATTTCTGATTCATATTTTGCAGATGTTGTATCTCAATCTATTGTTAAGTTATGAGAGTTCCTTGAATATTTAACTTCTACAATTGTTGAGTTATCTCATGAGATAGTTTTATCTTCAATTGATAGTCCTGTAAATCATTCATAGATTTTATATTCTCATGTAGCTATTCAATTAGTTGGTCCTACTAGTGTTTCTTCTTCTATTAATTCATATTCTTCTCATTCTAATGGCTCTACTTTATGTTGAACTGTATATTCTGTATCTGTATTAGGAACTATTTCTCAATATAAAGTAATTGTTCAATCAATTGTGTCTGAATCATATTTTGTTTCTTTTAATTCATCTACATATAAATCTATATGATATCATTCTTGAAGATTAACTAATCATGATAATGATCCAACTTCTATTTCATCACCATGTTCATATTGAGTAAAATATGTTTCATCTCAGATATTTAAGAATATTGTTTCTAACCACGTATTTTTAAAACAACGAATATTCCCTCCTCAAGCAGTTCAAAATATTTGACTTGTACTAAGTCTTCATCTTCTAGTTGGAGTATCATTTTGCACCTGAGACGCATTTATAGGTAGTCCTCAGTCATTATATTCTGATGAAGTTAATATAGTATGAAGGCCACTATTTTTTCATAAACTATTTTGTCAGTTTCTTACATAGAATCAACCATGTGGAATCTCTAAATATGTCAATAATTCAAATATGTAATTCTCTTCACTACTTGAAACAAGATATGTTAATTCTTCTAATTCTCAAACACTTGGTAAATGATATCAATCATTACAAATCCATTGTCTATCCTCACTATCATTTACTGTATGGGTCTCAGTGTTCCATCATTTATATTCATCATTATCTGCTTTTACTCGGATTGGAGTCTCAAATGTTTCTGGGAATGTTATATTTGTTAAATTATCAGGATCTATTGGGTTTTCGTCCCATATTAAATAATAATCTCAAGGATCTATAACGTCACTTGCTCATAAATTTCTATCTTCTAATGTTATTCAATAACTATAATCTGTTGAATATATTGTAATATATCATATGTCTTCTCATTTATTCCATATTGCATGATCATTCATATGAATATATTCAAAACTCTCATTTTTAATATTTGAATCTGCATAACTAATATTACTAAGTGGAATGATTAGGCTATTAACTAATAATATTGCTAATGATAATAATCAAATCTTATTCATTTTGTGTGTATCATATCAAGTAAAAGTAATCTAATATAATTGTATATATGAATAAAATATTTTACAAATTTTACTTGACTTTTTTTAATAAAATAATATTGTATGTTTTATATAAACAAAACAATAAACTAAATTCTAAATGTTATGGTATTCTTCTATTTGTATCTAGGGATTATAGGTCTTCTTACGATCTATACTCTTATTGATGGACTTCGTAAAAAAGAAATCGAATCTCTTGTCGTTGCGACCGTCTGTCTTGTTATGTTTGGTGGTGTCTTTGCATTGAAGGCATTTGATCTCTACATTCCTCTACTTGCTTATTTCCTCTTTGTAGGAATTGTTATGCTCGTTGTAAGTGACTTCGGCCTACTGACCCTCGAACCAAATCCATGGGGCTGTCTCATTAAGAGTTTCCCAACTTACACTGGTTCTGTCGGACTAATCTCATTGCTTGCTGTTGTTGAGTTATGGGTAGAATATGACAAGTATTGGACTGTCTTTGGACTAATCTTCTTCGCATTGATGACTATCGCGTTCTTTACGGCGTTCTACAGGGTTATTCGTTGGACTCGTGCTGGATTGATTATCTGTGCTACACTAATCTTTGCTGGAATACTCTATTTCATTCATACCAATTGGTACTTTAGACTTAATGAATATGTAGTCTATTGGGTAATGTCTGTGATAGTACAGTCTACAATTCTATTGATTTGGAGACTTGGCGTAAGATTGGGGCTCGCAACGATGCCTGAACGATTGAAAGAGTAAGAAGAATTAAATTATTACAGGTTGCTTGACGTATACGTTATGCAACCTTTTTCTTAACAAAGAAATTTTTTATTATTAATAGATATATTATTGATAATAATATTCATCATAAAACGTCTGAAAAATAATGAACTCATAAATAGATTCTACTTAATGATATTCAAATAATAATAAATAGTGAAATTGAATTAATTATTCGCTTTAAAGTCTTATTTTTAATATAAGTTGAAGAAAATAATATAAATAATCAATATAAAGCAACAGCCTGCATGGTATGTCATGAAGGATAACTATATCAAGTTTCTGTTACCATTCTAAAAATATCTGGTCTTGGTCTTTGAATAATTAGTTTTATTATCTCATTTGTTATATAAATAATTAATGGAGTAGCAAAAACGATTCAAGCAAGATTTCTATATCATTTTTTAAAGATAAAAAATAATACAGCCATAAATGTAATAAGAATTACAGAATATGTGCTTCATATATATGTGAATGAAAGGAATAATCATGTAAAAAATGGAGAGAATAACTTCATTATCCAATAGTAAATAGTTAGGTCAAAATCTAGAGTTATTCAAATAATTACCACATAAGTTAATATCAAAAAGAGTACTAAAGAAAATAGTATTGGTGCTAAATAGATTTCACTTATTCCTTTATTGCTAGTTTTAGTATTCATTTTAGATTTATTAAAAATTAATAATCAGAATTAGTTGAAGGTTTTTTAGCTAATATGAGGATATATGATATTATGAATCATCATATCAATCATCACAAATGAGCAGACATAGATATTCAAGGTAGAAATCAAGGGAGAAGACAAAAAACTATAGAGCTAATAATATTCTTTCAATTTACTCTATCTCTTATTTCTTTAGGAATAGATATATAGAGAGCTAAGAACGTTCAAAGAAGTCAGAATATAGCTCAAGATGCTCAAGCACTTAAGCTATAACTTCATGTTAATGATTCAATAGCAAAAACCATTAAATTTCAACACATTCAACTCACTAAATATATTAGTAAATATTTTCGTTTTCAAAAATTTCTTTCTATTGCTGGTCAAATTGAATAAAGAGCATACATATTCATAACAAGATGAGCTATTCAGAAATGTAAGAAACATGCAGTAATTATTCTTCGAGGCTGTACAAGAAATAATGGAGTAGCAAAAGCTCAAAAATTAATAGCTACATTTGTATTTGTAGTTCCTCAAGCAAGAGTTTCTAATATAAATATAATTACATTAACAAGAATTATTATAAATGTTATTTCTGAATTCTTTATAAAGTCTTTTAGCATAATATTCTAAGTAAATAAATTTTTGTTAAAATATAGATATCCATAAGTTTTTCAACTTATTGTCTTTCTAATTGTTTTTATTATTTTAATTATTATATAAGTTATTCGTTTATGTATTCTATATTTTGATGAAATTTGAATTAAGGACGTTTGTTAATACAAATATTTTTGCATGTAATGTATATGTATTAAAATATAACGATACTGTAATCATTATTGATGCCTGATTTTATGATTGAGACTTAAAAGAATACTTAAATAAATTATGAAAAGTCGACGCTATTCTTTTAACCCATGGTCATTGAGATCATATAAGAGCTATTGATAAAATAAAAGAAGATTATCCTGAAGCAAATGTTTATATCCATTCTTGAGATAATGAATTATTACATAATACTGAATTAAATTGTTCTTTTCTAGTATGAAAAGAAGCTATTGATATTCAGTCAAATGTTAAACTTATCGAACAATGAGATTTAAAAATCTGAGATATATCTGCTCAAGTTATTTATGTACCATGACATACTAATTGATGTTGTATGTATTATTTCAAAGAATTATGAGTATTATTTCTTTGAGATACTGTTATGTGAGATAGTATTTGAACATTACGTACTCCAACATGAGACTTTAATAAAATGGAAGCATCATTGTGAAAATTCAAGCATCTATGATTAGACCATAAAGTAATATGTTATCCATGACATTGAGATGCAATGGAATATTGAGAAATATTAAGAATTAATCCTTTCTTAAATTGATGATTTTAATTTTAAGAAAAAACCCATAGCGCATTCACTAGGGTTTTCTTTTCTTTGTGTTCAACTTTTCACAAGACTAGGATTAGTTAGGGTTATAAATATCTTTTTTGTTTTTGTTTTTGGCCTTGTATTTAACGGAAAGTGAAATCAAAGAGATTTTCGTTAGCTATTTTGCCTAACGACAATTAAGTATATTCAGTAAATTAAAAAAATGCAAAACTTTTAATAGAAAATTTATATTAGGTATTTACACGGTTTTTTTATAATTTTCAACAAAGCTTATAATTTCTTCCTTTATTTCTTTTGCTTTTGATCTTTTTTCAACAAATCAGATCCAGATTGTAGCTCTTCAATCATTATTGTATGTATAATCAATCTTATATTTTACGCCGATATAGCTTATATAATATGCCGTTTCTTTAGCAGTTTTAATTGGGAGCAAATTATCTAGATGTTCTCTTAATTCATTTGAAAATTTCTTAAATGAAACTTTATAATTCTTTGGATCGTAAATAATTGTTAAAGAATCTTTTGCATAATTATCTAAAGCTAAATCTATTTTTACCACAGGATTATTCCATAATTGGTAATTAGGTATTGAGTAAAACTTTCCCGTATTTTCTCAGAAATCATTCTTTCAAGATAATCAAACGTGGAGTAATTTAATATATAAGATTTGTCATTGAATTTTATCTCAGTTTATTATAACACTTATACAATCTCATATCTTATAATTTCTTATAAGAAGGAAGTATGTAAATAATGAAACAGTAAATGTTTGGAATGTTATTAAAACTCATCATACTCAAACAGCCCATACTGCTCAGATAATCTTATCCTTTGTTAAAAGATAGATAAATATTAATAGGATTCAGATAATTGCTCAAAATATTTCTATATATTGAACTTTCTTGTAATACTTAATATAAAACTCTCTGTTTTTTGTATTTCAGGACCATTCATATGGATCAACATATTTTTTCTTTAGTCTTACTTTAAATATTTGAGATAAAGAAGACCATAAGACTAATATAAGGATTATAATAAAAATAAATGGTTGTTCATAAACAAACTTAACAATAGAATCTCGAACATACTGAAATGAATTCATAACTTGATTTAACCAATCCATATTTTTTTGTTTAATTTATTAAATTATTTATATTATATTTAATTAATATACTATAACAAGGCTAAAACGGCTTGATAATGATAAGTAAAATTTTATATTACGAGTGAATTTATTTAAAAATTTTTTCCTCAATGACTAAAAAAATCAATTCAGAAACAGAGAAAAAAATTAAACAAGCTGCTAAAGAAATTTTTCTTAAGAAATGATTAAGTTGATCAAGAACTAGGGAGATTACAGAAAAAGCTTGAGTTAATTTAGCTCTATTAAATTATTATTTTTGAAGTAAAGATGAGTTGTATAATATTGTAATCATGGAAATGCTTGAAGAATTCCAATTATCAATGTTTAAAATCCTTGATAATCCGAAGACTAATTTTGAAGAAAAAATGATAAGTTTTACAGATGAGTATTATAATTCAATTGTTGCAGATTATAGAAAAATTCCTTTTGTATTAGATATACTAAGAAACAATATCGAAAGTGTTAGGGAAAGAATTAAAAAATGAGATCATGCTTTTACGAAAACATATTTTTCTAAACAATACATGGAGAAGACTTGAAAGACAATGGACGATTTTAAAGAATTCTTTGTTAATTTCTTATGATTAATAACTTTCCCTGTTGTTTGAGCACCTTTATTTACAGTTTTCTTCGAATTCTGAGAAGAACAATATCATCAATTCTTATTAAAGAGAAAAGCTTTCATTAAAGATATAATTCCTCATTTATATTAAAAAAATGACCTAGCTGTTAATTAAATATCAACTAGGTCTAATTGAATAGAACAGGTATTCAAGATATTCAACTGCTTCCCTGTATTCGCATTTCAATTCAAGAATTGCATAGCCATTTAAATCAATAATGGTAATTTCTTCATGATTTATAGATAAGATAATAGCATTATTTGCTTTATATTTTTCTATTGTAGATCTATCAAAATCTGCAATCAGAAAGCATTCAACTATTTTCCAATCATCACCATGTACCATTCTCGGTAGTGGATTGTCACCTTTAGGAAGGATAACCACCAAATCTGGCTCTCGATATTCATCCCTTTGGATGACATAATCGATGCCTTTTGCAACAGAAAATGAATTTACCTCAAATAGCATACAAAAGATTTTTTAGTTATGGATTTTATTTTGTCAATTGGAGTTTAGTTATTTACCTTGTAAAAACAAGCGAGTTATTTATATTGTTAGTTAGTTTTTAATTTAGGAAAATATTATGAGTTGAATTTGTGAACGGATATTATGAATTATTCTTTTTTTATTGGTTATAATAGTTTTTTATGTCCAACATCCTATGTTTTGAGCTTCTCCTAAATGAAAAAGGTTAGAAAGGATAAAAAAATCAAATCATTATAAACGAGGACAATTTAAAAATCTTTCTAAAACTCCTTTAATGACATATTCCAAAGTCTCACCTCGTTGGAATGAATGATTATACTTATTAAAAAGAGCTAAGGAATGAGTTCGTCCACCAAAATTACCAGTAATCCAAACAGATCTACATTCTATTGATAAAAAAAAGAACTATATGGTATGGTTCTGACATTCATCTTATTATATTCAATTAGATTGAAAAAGTTTTCTCATCGATCCAACATTAGAAACTTGAGCTCCTGTTCCTTTTGTAAACAGAGCATTCCCTTGAACAGATGTTTACAAGCCTAAAGATATTCCTGAAGTAGATTATCTTATTATTACACATGATCACTATGATCATTTGGATTATTTCACAGTTAAAGCATTAAAGAAAAGGATTAAGTATGTAGTTTGTTGATTATGAGTTTGAGCGCATTTTGAAAAATGGGGATTTAAACCAGAACACCTAATTGAGTTAGAATGGTGGGAAGATTACAAAACTGAATGATTACATATTACAGCATTACCTTCTCGTCATTTCTCATGACGTTTCCTAAGGCCTAATAATACACTATGGGCATGATTTATGTTGGAATCTAAAAGTAAAAATATCTATATAGCATGAGATTGATGATATGACACTTTCTATAAAGAAATTTGAAAGAATTTTGATATAGATTATGCTATTGTTGAAAATGGCCAATATAGTATGAGTTGGAGATATATTCATACCTTACCTGAGCAACTTCATCAAACTGTAAGTGATTTATGAGCTAAGTATGTTATACCTGCACATAATTCAAAATATGCATTATCAACACATTTGTGGGATGATCCATTAAGAATTTTAAGTAATGAAGCAAAGAAATATCATTTTAACCTTCTCACTCCAATGATTTGAGAAATTATTGATTTAGATGCTAGAGAATACCATTTTAAGAAATGGCGAGAAGAAGTAGAAAACAACTTTCATTTATTTTCTAAGAAAGAATGATAAAAATTTTACAACAGCTTTCTAAAAAAGAAGTTGTATTACTATTACTTAGTATTCTGTTAATTGTTGTGTGAGTTTGGCTAGATCTTGAATTACCACAATATATGTGAAAGATAGCTGAGCTTGTAGAGACAGAATGAAGTAAAATTTCAGAGATAATCACACAGTGAGAGTATATGTTATTAATAACACTTTGTAGTGTTTTTGTTTCAGTATTCTTAGCATTAATATCATCTAAAGTAGCTGCAAATTTCTCTGCTAGATTAAGATTAAAAATCTATGAAAAAGTTCAGAATTTCTCTATGGAGAATGTAAAAGATTTTTCTATTGCTTCACTAATAACTAGAGAAACAAATGATGTAACTCAAATCCAATGAGCAATAGTTCAATGATTACAAATCTTTACAAAAGCCCCTATATTAGCAGTATGGGCGCTTTTAAAAATATTAGATAAAAATCCAGTACGGTCTACAGCCACAGCGGTAGCTATTGCTGTTCTTTTTGTTTTAGCAACAATAGCTCTCGTTCTTGTTATTCCTAAATTTAAGATAATTCAAAAATTAGTTGATAATGTTAATTGAGTTGCAAGAGAACACATTAATTGAATTAAAGTTGTGAGAGCATATAATGCAGAAAGTTATCAAGAAAGAAAATTTGATGAAGCCAATACAAAGCTCATGAAAACTAATTTATTTACCTCAAGGGCTTTATCATTACTTATGCCATCAGTTGATGTAATTATGAATATTCTTGTTCTGTCTGTATATTTTCTTTGAGGTATCATTATTTCGCAAGCTGAGTTATGAGATAGATTATGATTATTTTCTGATATGATGATATTTTCATCATATGCATCACAGTTAATTATGTCTTTTGTAATGTTAGTATTTGTTTTAGTACTAATACCATGAGCAGCTGTATCTGCAAAGAGAATTGCTGAAGTTCTTAATTCTGAGAGCTGAATTATTGATGGTACGTTTAAATGAAATAGTAAAGAAAAGTGAGTAGTTGAATTTAGAAATGTATGTTTTAAATATCCTGATGCAGACGAAGAAGTAATTAGCAATATTAATTTTACTGCTAAAAGTTGAGAAACAATTGCTTTAATATGAGCGACAGGTTGTTGAAAATCTAGTATAATTAATCTTATACCTAGGTTTTATGATGTTAGTTCTTGAGAAGTATTAGTTGATGGTAAAAATGTAAAAGATTATGATCAGAAATCATTAAGAGAAAAAATATGATATATCGCTCAGAAAGCTTTCTTATTTAGATGAAATATAAAAGATAATATTTTCTTTTGATTACCAGAAGAAGAAAAAACTCAGGAAAGACTAAAATTTGCTTCAAAAATTTCTGAATCAGATGAATTCATTAATGAATTAGAAGATTGATTTGAAGAATATGTTGCATTATGATGAAATAATTTTTCTTGATGACAGAAGCAGAGAATTTCAATTGCAAGAGCTATTGCTAGGAAACCAGAGATTTTAATCTTTGATGACTCATTCTCTGCACTTGATTACAAAACAGATTTAAAACTTAGAAATAATTTAAAGAATACTCTTAAGTGATCTACAATATTTATAGTAGCTCAGAGAATATGAACTATTAAACATGCAGATAAGATTCTTGTAATAGAGGATTGAAAATGTGTTTGAATATGAAAGCATGAAGAATTATTAAAGAATTGTAATGTATATAAAGAAATTGCATTATCTCAGCTTTCAGAAGAAGAATTAAAATGAATTTAATTTCAAATAACTATAATGGTAAAAAAGGGCGAAGAAATTAAAGAAGAGAGAGATCCATGACAGAAACCAAGGCAAAGATGATGACGTTATGTTGATCCATCTCAAAGAGTAGTTAAAGATCCTAAGAAAGCAATTAAGGATATTTTTCATTATTTTAAAAAATATATTCCGTTTTTCTGATTAGCTATAGTTTGTGCAATTTTAAGTAGCATACTTGCGCTTATAGGTCCTTGATATTTATCTGATTTAACTAATTTAATTGTTGATGGATTATGAGACACAATCGATATTGATTGAGTTAAAAAAATATGATTCATCTTACTGATACTATATTGATGCTCTTGATTATTATCTATGACTCAATGATTTGTTACAGCAACATTAACTGCAAAAATGGCGAAACATTTGAGATGAGATATAATTAAAAAACTCAATAAATTACCTATTAAGTTTTATGATAAGAATACAACTTGAGATATTCTTTCTAGAATTACTAATGATGTATTTTTATTAACAAATAATTTAAGTAATTCACTAACAACATTAATTACTTCTTCAATTATGCTTTTCTGATCATTGTGATTAATGATCTATACAAATTTAATTCTTACATGAACGGCTATTTTTTCTGTTGTTATATGAGCTGTGATAGTATTTCTTATTATGAGAAAAAGTCAGAAACATTTTGATAATCAACAAGCTTATTTATGAAAAATCAATGGTCATGTAGAGGAGGCATTTACAGGTCATTCTACAGTAAAAGCATATAATGCTGAGGATGAAATGAGAGAAAATTTTATTGAATTGAATGATACATTAAGAAAAAATACATTTATGGCTGAGTTTTTGTCTTGAATAGTTATGCCAATAATATTCTTCATTAATAATCTATGATATTTAACAATAGCTGTTGTTTGAGCTGTATTAGCTTTCAAATGATATATTACATTCTGAATTATTGTTGCTTTCTTAGTATATATTAGATATTTTTCTCAACCACTTACACAAATATCAGGATTAACACAAAGACTTCAAGTAGCAGCTGCTGCAGCCGAAAGAATTTTCTCTTTCTTCAGAGAATGAGAATTAGAAGATGAATCAAAAAAATGAAAATATAATAAGTTTTCTAAATGAGAAGTTGTATTTGATCATGTAAAATTCTGATATGATATGAAAAGAATTATTATTCATGATTTAAGTTTTGTAGCAAAAGCATGAGATAAAATAGCTATTGTATGACCTACATGAGCATGAAAAACCACAATTGTAAATCTATTAATGAGATTTCATGAAATTAATTCTGGTAAAATAACAATAGATTGAATAGATACTAAAGATATGACTAGAGAATATATTCATAGTTTATTCTGCATGGTATTACAAGATACTTGGATTTTCGATTGAACAATAAGAGAAAATATAGTTTATAATAAAGAAAATGTAACAGAGGAGGAGGTAATTACCGCAGCCAAAGCAGTTTGATTACACCATTTCATCACTACCCTGCCTAAAGGTTACGATACTGTATTAGATGAAAAAGTATCTTTATCAATGTGACAGAAACAACAATTAACAATTGCTAGAGCTATGGTTTATAATGCGCCAATGTTAATATTAGATGAAGCAACATCATCAATAGATACAAGAACAGAAAAATATATTCAAGATGCTATGGATAAATTAATGGAAAAAAGGACATCATTTATCATTGCTCATAGGCTTTCAACTATAAAAAATGCCGATTTAATTCTCGTATTAAAAGATTGAGACATAATAGAATCTTGAAATCATCTTGAACTTATAAAAAAGAATTGATTCTATAAAGATTTATATGAATCACAATTTTCTGAGTAAAAAAAAGATTCTCTAGTATAGAGAATCTTCTAATGTGATTTTTAATAACTAATTATTTTTCTTATTATTTGCCATTAATTGATCTAAGTCAGAGATTGGTTCATCTGGATATTGAAAATTGTCTTCAGTATTTTCTTCTTCAGTTGCTTGTTCATTTTCAGTAGGGGACTCCTCTACTTTTTCTTCTTCAGAAGTTTCATTGGAAGGTTGATCTGAAGATTTTTCCTCTTCAAATGGTATTTCGAAATTTTCTTCTTCTGCTTTTTGTTGTGCTTCTTTTTCTTTAGCGTAATCCTCTACCCATTGAGAATTATCTTGAACTTCTTCATTGCTTTGAGCAGATTCTTCTGGTTCTAAACTCTCAACAATTTCATCGTTTAATGGAATATATTCATCTACAGGTTCTGGATTCGATTCACTTACAGGTTCACTATCTTCATTATCTTCTGTCTTTGTTTCATCAAATGAATCTAGAATTTGGTTAGTATCTCAATCCATACTCTCTTCAGCATCAATATTTGTTTCTGTATTTTCTTCTGTTGGTTCTTCATTTTCTACAGGTTGATGACTTTCCAATATTTGATTTGTATCAGAAACTGTTTCATTTTCTTTTACTTCTTCTGTTACATCTTCATTATTAGTTTGATTTTCATTATTTTCTTCTTCAGTATCATCTACTTTCATAGCTTTCCATGCATCAAATGCATCAGTAGCATTTTGATTAAATCAGTAGTTCCCACTGTTTTCTGTATTTTCAGTTGAAACTATTGGGGGCTCTTCAACTGGTTGTCCTTGTTGAGCTTCTTCTTCAGCAGCAGCCGATTCTTCTACATTTATTTCTTCATCTTTAGACTCCTCTACTGGATTTATTTCTGTTGCTTGTTCTGATTCAGTAGAAGTTTCTTCTGGTCATACAAAATGTTCAACTACATTATTTAGTTGTTCTTCTGCAATTACAGGTTGAGACATTTCAGTCTTTTGTACATCTGAAGGTTTATTTTCATCTATTTTATATTCTTTCTTTCTTGGTTGATATTCATATTTACCTAATCAAAGGAAATAAACTGCTATAGGATTAAATATTACATATAACACTGAAGCAAGTGATGACCATCAAAATCTTTTAGCAACTCTAAAGTGCCAAACAATATAAAGAACAAATGAAACAAGTCATAAAACTCATGTAACACCTCCAGAAACTAAAGTACCTAAATCTAGCATACTTAGTCAAAAGAATGCAGGAATTCATAACCATGGGATTATTCAAAGCCATTTATTCATTTCTGCGATATCTGAATATACAATAGTATTATAAACTGGAATTAAGAAAGCCCATCATTTCTTTCAAGCCTTTCTATAAACTTCCCATTTAGAGATTATAAATAATGAAGAAAGAATGTAATATACGAAATAAAACACTCAAATTCCGATAAAGAATACGCTTCACATTCATAATATCATTCAAATAGCATCCTCTCATCCTAATTCTGATGTAAGATCATCTAATGAGAATGAGAATCATCAAATATCAGTTTTTGCTTCATCAGCAAATAAATCTTCAGAATCTTCTTCTTCAAATTCATCACTAATTTCTTCTTCAATATCTCAAGTAAGTTCTTCAACTTCTATTTCTTCATCTATATCTTCATCTTCAAAATCTTCATCCATTTCGTCATCAAATTCATCATCCATACCATCCATTGTATCCATATCTATCATTTCATCATCAATAGGCTCTTCATCTAATTGTTTAAGAGCTGTTGTTATTTCATTTACTTCTTCACTATCTGTTTTAACAGGTTTATCTTCTCAAATTGTTTTAGAAAAATCTGTTTCTATACCTTCATAAGAATTTTCAATTGTAGATGCTTTAATTTGTTTAAAACAAGCTTTTGTAAAACTCCATTCAAGATTTTCACTTACTCAAATAACTTCTTCATTAGCATTTTCACAAAAAGCCCCATCTCATACTTTATTTAACCTTCCAGGAACAGCAATTTTGGTTAGTTTATTTTCTGCAAATGCTTCATTTCAGATAGATTTTAGAGTCTTAGGAAATTTTACTGCAGTTAGTTTATTATTCTTAAAAGCACTATCTCAAATAATTTCAACTCCTTCAGGGATTTGTACTTTTTCAATAATATTATCAGCAAAAGCGGAATCACTAATTTGTTTTAATCAAGAAGGTAATTTCACTGAAGTAATAACACTGTCCTTAAATACAGATTCTCAGATCTCAGTAATTTTATTTCATTTAATTTCATCTGGTATCGTTACATCATTATCAAAACATTTATATTCTGTAATAACTAATCCACCGAATCACGCTTGTGAATCAGCTGTAACAAAACAAGAATCTTTAGTAGCTGCTTGAGTTGATGATAGTAATACCCAAGCTGTTAATAATGAAAATAAAGCTAATGTTTTTAAATTTTTATTCATCATTTTTGAAGGTATATAAAATAACACAATAAGTATATTCAAAATTATTAATAAGGCAAAATTTGGGTGATTTTTTATTACTGAAAAAGGAGCCATAAAACATAGCTCCTCTGTCTTAATAATTGAAATGATTTTTGCAGATTGTGAAACAGCTATATCCGCAGTTATTATAATAGATTTATTAGGTATATATTCAAGTTTTAATATCATATTCAACCCTTGACTTTAAATTATCAATTATGTATAGTATGTCTCGTAAACAAAAAAACATATACTAATATGAAAAAAAACGTTAATCTTATTGTGGTCTCCGTTATTGGAGTGATTCTGCTAGTGCTGTGGTTAATTTCGTATTGCAGCAGCGAGAGTGAAAGAAAAGTTGCCGTTGAAGAACCTGAACAAGTGGTTCCAAAGGTAAAAATCAACCAAATCAAAGGTTATCGAAAGGAGGCACTTAACTTAAGTGATGTACTCCCCGAAGAAGAGCCAACTGATGAGGGATTCTTATCTGTAGATGGAACTGACAGTGTCGAGTTCGTAACCGACATTCTTGCTGGTAGACCGTACCGAATCATTATTGAGGGTGAGCGTAGAATACCTCTATGTAAACTCTTAGATGCTAAAGGCGATTCCGCTGATTGGGATTATTCATCACAATTACTGAAGTTCAGTAACGACACAGTTGTTATGGCAAGACTTCTTATCGGTGAGAAGGTATTCCCCTTTGGAATCTCTGAAGATGTTGATTCGATACCTGAAAAGGATTTCTGTAACGTATCATTTGCAGAAATATCTGAAAACACACAGGATTCCATTCATTCTGGCAGAACAAAATTCCCGATTTTGGGAAGTGCGACAATATTGTTCCATAATGCATCAGAAAAATCTGATAAACTCTATCTGAAAGTAAAACAGCCCGGTCTATTAAGTGTGACTGTTGTGTACGATGAAAGTGTTTGCGGATTACCAATGTTTTGGGACAATGACTCAATTAAATTTGCTGAGCCAGTCGAAAATGATACCATCCAGAACCTAAGTTCTGAGAATGAAAACGATTGCTCGAGTGACAAAAAACTAAATTAATAAAATACCCCCGTTATTACGGTGGGTATTTTAAGTTTAATTATCTTGATTGAAATATTGTTCTAAGATTATTTTAAACCATTCTGTATATGTTTTAGGATTTCCTATAATATCTTTCTTTAGATCTTCTATAGAAATCCATTTATAATCATTAACCTCTTTTGGATTTATTTTAATTTCTCAATCATATACTCATAAGAATACATGATCATATTCATTTTCAATTAATCCGTTATCAAATTCTGCTCTATATTTAAACTCAAAAATTTCAAAAAGAGGAGTATCAAATCACATTTCTTCTTGTAGCCTTCTATGAGCAGCGGCTAAAGATTCTTCATTAGGATATGGATGAGTACAAGTTGCATTACTCCAAAGTCATCAGCAATGATATTTATCTAATGCTCTTTGTTGTAAAAGCATATCTCATTCTGAATTTAAAATTAATACTGAAATTGCTCTATGGAGAATACCCTTTCTATGAATATCCATTTTTTCTCACACCCCTACTTGATTATCATTTTCATCTACTAATGCAATTTCTTTATTTTTATTCATTATAATAATTATTCTTTATTAAAATTTTCTGGAGTTATATTGCTTATCTTATCAGGAAATTTTTGTTTAAACACTTTAATAACCTCTTGAATAGTCCTTCATGATGTTCATCAAAAGTATCCAATCATATAGAAATATCTTTTAGGATCGCGTATTTCTATTCATTCTCATTCATATTGTTTCTTAAGTTCTTCTGTTTTAAAATACGCATCATTCATAGTCTCTTTATTATATTCTCAAATTAATAACTCTAGAGTTCTTCACTCAGCTTTATCTTCATATCCTTTAAGAATATCAAATATGTCTTTTAATTCTTTCCAATCATCTATCTTAAATGGAGAACATGCAATTAAATAAATATTAGATAATTTATTTCATATAGCTTCAACTTGCTCATTAATAGATGATGGTTTTAAAGTTGAATATAAATCAAATGTTGTATCAAAAGACGATTCTTTATTAAATCATTTTAATCATTTAGATTCAAGAATATTATTTTCGTTATCTGAATTATTCATAATTACAATATTTTTAAAGCATTTCTATATCTGTAATGAAGTATTTTTCTTGAAAGTCAGTTTCTTGTTTAATTTCTTCTTTGGTATATTTAGCTCACTTAGGTACTACAATTCGCTTATCTTCATTATCATTTCAACGATGAATAATAGCTATTAATTCTCATTCGAAAGTATCTACCGGTTCTGTTATTCATAAAATATATGCATCTTGTTCTTCTCAATCTCATCACATTACTCAATCCACATATCAATAATTCACACTATAGAAGATATTTTTATGAGATGGATGATAAGTTCATAGCGGTCTATCTACAATTACTTTTACTATTTGATGCTTCATATGAATAATATATATGATAAAGTACTATTATTTTATTAATCTTTAATAGTAATTCAATCTAAGAATACAAAAATCCTCAGCAAAAAGCCGAGGATTAAATTGTCTAAAGAATAAATTAACGCGCCTCTAAAAGCATTTTAAGGTCATTTAGGATTTCTTTATTTCCTTTCTGTGAGAACAAGTAGTCTGACTCACGTGGAATGGTCACTAAAGAGAGATAGCTTAAGTGAAGCAGTTTTAGATTGCCTAGAATCTCCTGCATTCTAAACACAGAATTATCAAATTTTCTTACTCTACCGCTATAACCCTGAACAACCACATAGGTAGTTAATTCCGTAACAAGAGGTTTGGCTTCTTGAAATAATTCTGAAAAATACTTTAGATACTCTTTACCATTATGATCATCAATGGATGAGAGTGTCTCATGAAGCATTAGGAACTTTATAATCAAAGTTCTTGCTTTCTCTTTAATTTCGCTTGGATGCTGTTCAGCAACATGGTGGCGAAATAATTCCTGTTTCTTTCTTCTCATTTCTGTATTTGTTTTTTTGTTTACGCGAGGAAACTTATAAATATTGGTATACTAAAATAAAGTGATTTTATTACTTTTTAATTTGATTTTATAGTATAAAATGATTATAAGATGGTTGTCGGGAGACATTGACACAAAAGTATTTAAGTATTTGATGGTGCGCAGCTGACCCCTTGGTGTTCTTGGGGTCAGTTTTTTTTATCTTTAAGTTTTAATGCTTTTCTATATATTAAATGTAGATATATAAACTAAAAAATAAAAAGCATGGAAGAAAAGAAAAAAATAGTTTACGTTGACATGGACGGAGTCCTTGTTGATTTTGAATCAGGAATCAAAAAAGCCGAACCAGATTTATTAACCTTCTATAAAGGGCAGTATGATAATATTCCACATATTTTCTCATGGATGGATCCGATGCCTGGAGCTATCGAAAGTTTTAAAGCTTTGCAGGAGAAATATGATGTATATATTCTAACAACTGCACCTTGGAAAAACGAAACAGCATTACAAGATAAGAAGGATTGGTTAAACAAATACTTCGGAGACTTAATAAAAAAGAAAGTTATTTTTTCATATCATAAAGAACTCCTTATAGGAGATTATCTAATTGATGATAGAGAAGTCTCTGGATTTAAAGGTAAACAATTCATCTTTGGGAGTAATAAATATCCTGATTGGAAGAGTATTCTTAACGAACTTCTAAGCGATTAGATTATACTAATCGCTTTTTAAATACTTGACTTTTTCTTGCTTTATTATATTAAATAATTATAACACTTTTACTGAATTTTCAGCAATTTTTATTAAGCCATTTGCTGACCTTTTGTTGAGATAATAAGAGGTCAGCTTTTAAAAGAAAACAAAATAAACAAATACAATAATAAAAAAGAATTATTACGATGGAAAAAGATTTTAAAAAATTAAAGTTTGATTTGCTGGCATACCGGCATATCTACAGTATCTATGTAATCCTCATTGGTGTTTCGATTTACTTTGCAATCGTTAACTTCAACAAGGGTGTCGAAACTTGGTTCGTTGTGTTTGAAGCTGCTGTAATTCTCTTCTTGATTTGGATAGGTGTCTTTAGACTTCCGAAAGAGAGAAATGCAATTAAAACAAAATCTGACATTTTCCTACTGACTCTTATGTCTTTAAAGGATGCCATGAAGACAAGGATTACCAGTTTGATGGTTCTTGAAAACGAATTCGATGTTCTTAAAGAGAAAGATGATGGTTTAAAATTGATTCAGGATCGGATAGCTAATATTCATATTGCTACAATTGATAAGGGTATTGAAACAGCCATAAAGCTAGGTGGTCAACCTGATAGTATATTGATTACTCAATTCTCAGTCCCATCATCCTTCAAAGAACTCTTCAAGCTTGTTCAAGATATGAAGAAAGCTGCTGAGCACGATCAAAACGACATCACAATGAAGATTAAAAAGATTCAAACTTTGTACGAAAAGTTTTAACTTAAAAAGCACTGATTTTTTCCTTTCGGTGCTTTTCTTTTAAGTTTCCTTGAATTAAAAAGTCAAAAAGAATATATTCAATTATAAGACAAAAGCCTATATATTATGAGTTACCTATTCGATCAACTAAAGAAGTTAGATGGTATAGCTCAAAATCCTAATCTTAATGGCGGTGTATACAACAGTTTTTCGCTCTTCATTTCTATTTCTGATGGACTTCTAGAGAAGAAAGAAACATTCTCAACCAAAACTTTAGAGACGGGTACGAGTTGTGAAACCATCTTCAGAGAATTAGATTCTATTCGAAACAAATTCAACGAAAAATTTGGATTTAGTATCGAGGAACGTTCTACTAACTTTGGATCTAAATTTGAATCATCAAAGAATAGTCCAAGTAAAAGCAGAAAGTTCTGTAGAAATCTCTCTGAGTTTATGCAGAGCTACAGAGGTAAATTCCTTTGAATCTTTAAAGGGTGCAAGTGTTTGCTTACACCTTTTTCAATAATAAAAAACGAGAGTAGGGAGAAAACCTACTCTCTTGAAGTCTGGCGAAGATAGTAAGGGAAGATACGCATCTTTATTGGTTTCATAACATTGCCTTCCACTAAGTGTGGCAACGGAAAAGACACGTCTTACTCTGACCTAAAGTCTCGGTCCATTTCCTTACAGAACTGATGTCTCGAGCTGATACAACCTGCAACCTTCACATGCAACTAGACTGACACGCCTCAGGCATAATCGCTTTCGTCCCATAAAAGACGGTAAGGACGAATTGTTTGTTCTAAGCCAATCGGGGATCCCTATATACAAAATGTATATTGCTTGGGAGGCTTCTACCTTCTTTAATCTAGCTTAACTTCCACCACAAAGTTCAGACTTCTTTTAACTCTGAGATGAAGTGGTGCTAATATAGCATTTAGAAATTTAAAGTCAAGTATACTTATTAGCCATTTATATAAGACATAGACCTATCCTTTAAAGAACGGAAAGGATATACTTCATATTCTTTATTCTCATGTACAATTACAGCAACTCAAGAAAGATAATTAATCCATTCTTCTTTTCTAAATTTTATATGTTCTTCAGACAACCATGAAATTAATGGCATTAGAAATACATCATGAGTAGTAATCCATGAAAAATCATGTCCTTCTGTTAATTCACATAAATCAGCTAACATAGTTAATGATTTTTTATTTCACTCTACTCTATTTTCTTCATATCGATGTTCTGTTTCTTCTCAAAAATAATACTCATATACTTCTCTAATTGGATGTTGTACTTGATTAAATTCTTCCCAATCTTCTTTTAATTCTTTTTTCTCAATAAATTTTTTATATCAACGAGATTCTCATAAATAAAAAGAGGTTTCAACTGTTCTTTTATAAAATGTTGATCAATAAAAATCATTTTTAGTATCTTTAAGTTTTCATCAAGATAATCTTTTTCATAAATCCTTAGCTTGTTTTATTCAACTAGGGAGTAATCCTCAATATTTTCAATAATCTAATCAACGTTCAGCATGACGAGATACAAAAATTACTCTATCATTTGCCTTTAGTGCATGATAGATTTCATCTACAAGATTGTAATCATGAACGTCGAATTTATATGTATTCTTTCAACGTGAATATTTATTTTTATACATGTATCTATATTTAAAAATAAATTCGTTGAGAATTATAACTGAAAATATTTTAAACACAAATTTTAGAAGATTTTTAAAAAAGCCTCTAGTAAACTAAAGGCTTTAATTTTACTCTTTCAGTCTTTTTTCAAATTCCTCTTTATCTTCGAATTGGAATGAAAGCAAACATGTTACAATAGCACCAAGGAATCCAATCGAGCTCCCCCAAAGAATTTCGTTATTACGATGCATATTATATGGGACAGGCGTAGTACAAATAAACTGTCCCCATCTTGAATTGTAGAACACATCTAATGATCTACCGTACTTTAAATACACATCAAACGCATCATAGGGAATTGGATAAGCACCTGTAAGATAATGCTTATGCAATGCATTTTCACCAGAATACTGTTGCTCATACGTAAGACCAAAGTCTTGTTCAGCATGCGCCAGTGCACCGGGGAAGTAAGGATGTTCTCCGTATGAAATGAGATTATCATCTTCATTGTCCTTAGCCTCAGCTACCTTTCCCTTTTCTATTCTTACAACTCTGAGACCTCCACCAGAAAGAAATGCATACAATCTAGCACCCTCTTTTAAAGCCTTCTCAATATTAGGATAGGCTTCTTGATAATTAATGTAATCTTTATTCATAAATTAAACTTTTTGTTATTTGTTTATAATACTATAATAAGAATCAGGATATTCGATTTCAATATCATTAATGTTTCTTTAGTTGAAATTTAAATGCCATAACCTTATAAAGGTTGTATTTAGATTTTCACTATATGTTATGAAATTTCTAAATCCTATGGCTACAAGGAATGATATTAACGATTTCGCTGAAGCTATAAATAAATATTGAAAATGAAATGTAATATTGTTTAAGGAACACCGAATTAATCTTATTTCTTCTTTTTGGCAATCATTATTGTCTCTACTTATTTTAGCAGTAATATTTTATATTATCCATGCAAATTACTATGAATGAAATGAAGAAATATATTGGTCATTAACAATATTCTATATGGTTACCACAATTACCTGGGTATGATTTGTGATTTTTTGTATATTCAAGAATATATGGAGACTACTTGATAGGAAAAATATGTACTATACAGATGTTGAAAGTCTTTCAGCATGAAGAAAATGGTATGACATATTTTCAATATGGTCTGGAGTAATTCTTCTATTACATTTAATATTTGTGATTTATAATATTAAAGTACCATTTGTTAATCGATATAACGATGAATGACTTATAGCTGCACCTGTAGTCATCTTAATCTTAGATGTACTATTCCTTTGAGATATACTCGCAATTATGGATAAACTTTTACTATATGAAATGACCTATTATATTTGTAGTCCTGATTCACTTAAACTGTATAAGCAAACTTCATTCATGTCTGTAGATGTTTCAGAGATTTCTCCTGCATCAATTAATATTATCAAATTTGATAAAAATTGATTATTTGCAATGCTATTTCATTATTGAAATATCTATGTATATACTGATTCTGAAGTTGCAACAGAGGAAGGTAAAGTAATAACACTTGAAGATATTCCAGAACCAGAAATTATTGTTAAGAGAATGTATAAAGTTTATGATAAAGTCTTTTCTGAAGATAATAAAATATAAAAATTTATGATTATCCCAGATAACAAAAATACAGAAGATATCGTCTTCTGTATTTTATTTTGTAATTATTAGCTTACTTTATGGAGACACAAAGATTTAATCTTAGCAATAGCTTCAAATGTCCGAGATGTAAGTGAACATAAAAAATTTTGTATAAATATTCAATTTTTTGCAATTTTCATGCTTTTCAATTATAATTTACCTATATTTACTACAACAAAAAAAACAAAAATAAATGGAGCTCCTCTATTTTGATGTAGAGTTTTGAACAAAAAGTAAGAATAATATCCAATCTGTATGAGGTATTAATGAATTTCTAAAACCTGAAGATAAAAAAGATTTTTTATTAAAAAGAACTGATTATAAATCTTATAAAACATTTATATGAGAATTCCAAAACCAATTAAATAAATATAATTTCCTTATAGGTCATAATATTCTTAATCATGATCTTCCTCATCTCTCAAAAGATAGATATATAGAATATGATCTCTTTAAATGAAAATACTTAATTGATACCTTATGGCTCTCAACATTAGTATTTATAGAAAAACCATATCATAAACTATTAAAAGACTATAAATTAATAAATAATAGTCCTAATGATAATAATCCATTATTAGATTCAATTGAATGTAAAAACGTTTTCTTTAATTGTAAATGGGGATTTAATAGAATTAAATTAGAAGAAAAAAATATTCTATATACTCTTCTAAAAAATAAACCAGAATTTAGTGCGTTCTTCATCTATGCTGAACGTGAATTTCAAGATTTAGTAGAATATTCAGATGAAGAATTATTAAACATCCTAAAAAAAGAATTCAAGTCCTTCGTTACTGATAACTTTGATCTTACAAAATACCTATCAAAAGATAAAGACTGAAAAGATATGCGTATAGAATTAGCATATGTATACAGATTATTTAAATTGAAAAATGAAAAAGCTTCTGATCTCTCAGTATTTCCAAGGTGGATAATAAAGAACCTTCCAAATATCTCAGAAATATACGATGATATAAAAGAACATAGAAAACTTAATATCAAAGAAAAATTAAGAGACTATTTTTGATATGATGATTTTAAAACATATAAATCATTAAGTTGAAATATTATTTCTCAATGACAGATCGTACAAGATACTGTTGATTGAAATAATATTTTAACGGTTCTAGCAACATGATGAGGTAAATCATTAACCTTTCAGTTGCCTGCATTAATTAATGCTGAAATTTGATGTTTAAGTATTGTTATCTCTCCTCTTCAATCATTAATGAAAGATCAAATAGATAATCTTAATAAAAATGATATTCAAAATGTTTGATTCATTAATGGATTATTAAATCCTTTAGAAAGGAAAGAAGTAATAGAAAAAGTTGAAAACTGATGAATTGATCTTTTGTATCTCTCACCAGAAATGTTAAGAAGTGAAACGATATTAAATATTCTTTCATGAAGAACGATAGATAGATTTATTATCGATGAGGCTCACTGCTTCTCTAAGTGGTGACATGATTTCAGACCAGATTATATGTTCATAAAAGATTTTATTAAAGAACTTTGAGAATTAAATCCTAGTATTAAAGATCAAAGAACCTGAAAATATAAAATTAAAATCTCTTGTTTTACTGCAACTGCTAAAGATGAAGTTATTCAAGAAATAAAAGATTATTTCAAAGATGAATTACAAATCACTTTTAAAGATTATATCTCAACAGTAAAAAGAAAGAACCTTTCTTATCAAGTCTTTACTTGTGAAAATGAAGACGATAAAAAAGATAAGTTATTGGAATTAATTAATGAAAATATCCAAAAATCATGAAATGATAAGATCCCTGCATGAATTATTTTTGCAAGAACAAGAAAAAGAACAAAAGAATTGGCCGAATTAATAAATGAACAAATTGGTAAAAATTATGGTAAAGAAATAGCAACCTTCTATCACGGAAACTTAGATATCGATGAGAAAAGAAAGATTCAAGATGAATTTAAAAATGATAAAAAAAATATTATTGTTGCAACTAATGCATTCTGAATGTGAATAGATAAAAATGATGTAAGATATGTTATTCATTATGAAATTCCTGATTCATTAGAAAATTATACTCAGGAAGCATGAAGAGCATGAAGAGATTGATTGCCTGCTGTTTGTAGTATTCTCTATAATGAAAAAGATATTGATGAAAACTTTAAACTCTTAAGATTCAGTAAAATTAGTGAAAAAAATGTAAAAAGTCTTTTTGAGACTTTAATAAAAAATCTTGATAGTTTTGATGAAAAGAATCTCGAATTAAGAAAAAAATGAAAAGAAGAATTAAAATATTATTCCGCTTGAACCGCCGCATTAGTTGATGTAAAAGGTGCATGATGGATAAATATTAGAGAAGATTATGAAAAATGGAAACAAGAAGAAAATATTTTTAAATCAAAACTAAGAACTGCATTATATCTCTTAGAAGATCAATGATTTATTAGAAGATGATTTAATCATACAAGAGTTTATGCTACCTCAAAACATGTTAAATCGTTGGCTGAATGAGAAGATATTATTAAAAATTCTCCTCTCTTTAAACCCTCTTCACCAGCAGAGATTGAAAAAAAAGAAAAAGATTTAAACAATGCACTTATAATTCTTAAAGAAATTTTTAATTGATGAATTATTTGTGTTGAAGATATCCCCGATAAAATAGGAATACCAAGAAAATATGCTGAATCATTAATCTATAAATTGCAAAAGTTAAAAGTCATTAAAAGAGAAAATGATTTATCATGATTTTTGAATTTAAAATGAAGTGAGTGAATAACTTCTGAAATGCAATTAAAATATGTTAAAATATTATTTGAATCTGTTTTGAATTATATTTGAAATTTAAGACCATCTGTTGGTAATACTGTAACCTTAAAAAGATGAGATCTTATCACTTCTATAAGTAATAAATATAAAAAATTAAGTTTAAAAGATGATATTTTAGATATATTAAATGTTCTTAAAAACTTAAGAACAAAAGATACTGGAGAAGAAATAGTAGATGAAAGTATCACGAATATGTATGCAGAAATTTCTGATGAGAATACTATTAAGGAACAAGATAAAAAAGGAAAGTATCTTACCCTACGGAAAGATAAATTAACACTCCATAAAAATTTTAAAGAGATAACAGAATATATAAACAGAATTCTCAATATTTCAGAATATGTGTTAGATTTTTGTATTAAAAATGCTGCAAGTGAAAAACAACAAGAAAATAATAACATCTTTTTTGAACTTTCATTAAGTGAATGTATTGAGGTGCTCAATAAAAAATATTCTATTAAAATTGATAAAAATAATCTTGAAGAAGCATTAAAATTCTTGCATAAAATGTGAATTATTAAAATCCAATCATGATTATTTATGTTCTGGACAGATTTTATTATTGCTAAATGAAGAAAATTTAAGAATAGAAGAGAACTCGTATTCTGAGACACATATAGTAAATTTGAAGATTATTATAATGGAAAAATACATCAAATCCACTATATGAATAATTATGCTAAAATGCTTGAGAAGACACCGGAAAATGCTGAAGATTTCTTAGAAGACTATTTTAATTATGATGATGCTGATTTCAGAAATAAATATTATGGATGAAATGAACAAAGTTTAGATCGCCCAATGACAGAGTGAAGATATGAAAAACTTATAGAAAAACTTTCGGTTGAACAAAGGAAAGTAATTGAATGTAAAAAATGAAATGAATTAATTATTGCATGACCATGAGCGTGAAAAACGGAAACAATTATTCACAAAATTGTATCACTTATTCTACAAGAAAACTATAGAAGTGATGAAATCCTTTGCTTAACATTTTCAAGGGCTGCAAAATATGAATTAAAAAGAAGATTATTTGAATTCTTAGATACTGAATCTTATTGAATTCAAGTACATACTTTTCATTCATTTGCTTATTGGAAATTATGAAAACAATTCATTGAAGAAAATGATCATAAAAAGGTTATAAAAGATGTTATTAACTTTATGAAATCTGAAGAAAATAAAAAACTGCCTTATTCAGTAATAGTTTTAGATGAATATCAGGATGTTAATAAAGAACAATTTGAACTCATTGAAACAATAAGAGATTATTGTTCTAAAACTGAAGATGTTAAAATTATTGCAACATGAGATGATGATCAAAACATTTATGAATTTCAGGGTTCCAATGTCAAATATATTCAAAAATTTGAAGAAGAGTTTAAAGCGCATAAATTTATTCTAAAAAAGAATTATAGATCCAATCAAGAAATTATTGATGTAAGTTCTGCATTTATTGCTCCATTAAAAAATAGAGTTAAAAAAGATATTAAATTAGTTTCATCTAGTAAAGAAAAACCTAAAGATCATATTGTTAAAATTTGTTCATATAATACAAAAAATTATTGTTATGGAGTCCTTGATGTAATTAAGGAAATTAATGATAGGGAATTTGATTATCATTGAATTTGAGTACTTTGTTATTCAAATATTGAAGTATTGAAAATTGCTCATATTTTAGAAGAGAATTGATATAAAGATGTTCAAATTGCGTTAAGTGATATGGGGTATACTTTTGATATTACCTTGGAATGATATGAATATCTTAGAAGACTAAGTGAATTTGATGAGATTAAAAAAGAAGATTTAGAAACAACATTAAATGATGTAATTGCTTTTTATTGAAAGAATTCGAATACTAATTATTTAAAGATTGCTATTGATCAACTAAGTTCTATGTATTCGAAATATAAGAAAGTTAAATATGCTGATATATTAGAATTTTTTAATGAATTAGATGAGAAAGATTTAACTAATCCAAATAAGATTGTTATTTCTACGTTACATCAGTCAAAAGGTAGAGAATTTAATTCAGTAATCATAAATTTTGATGAAGATTTTGATTGGAATAAGTTATGAGATAAGGAAGAACAATATAGGAGATATTTCTATGTTTGATTAACAAGAGCTAAACATAATCTTATTATTTTAGGTAAAAAAGATATTAATTTTTTTGATGAATTGTGGAATGTGATAGATAATAAAGAAGAAAAAAATGATAATTTTAATGATAAAGAGGTTGTTATTGATGTTGTAACTAGATTGAAAGACGTTGTTTTGGATTGTAATTTTAGATATGAGAATTATTTAAAAAATTATCTTTGAATATGAGAACCATTAAAGGTGTCAGAAAATAATTGGTTATCTCATAATTCATCTCAGATTGTTATGTATTCAAATGATTTTAAATGAAAAATTGATAATTTTAAAAAGAACGGATTTATCATCATCGAAGCTAGTATATACCAAAGAATCGTCTATAATATTTTTAAAAATTGAACTCACAAAAATGTCATTGTGTATCTTGCCAAACTAAGATTAAAAAAATCATAGAATTATTTTATATTCAACAAGTCTGAAGGCAACATGCTTTCAGATTTTTTATTTATTATTTTCCGATATAATCTATAAATATTTTTTCAACTAGTTTTTTAAGTATTTATTTTTATAAAAATTTGTATTTTTTAAAACCAGATAGCAATATTTGCATAATAATTGAATATTTGTATCATTATTCATAATAAAATTAAAAAGTTAATTGATTTAATTACAGAATGTGACGACAAGAATATACAAGAGACATACCAGAATAAAATATCAGAATTAACATTAAAAAAAACTACTCTTAAGGAAAGAGTTAGTTCTTTAGATAATTACGATGATTTAACGATTGATTGATTACTAAACTTTACATTACCTTTATTAAAATCCCCTTACAAATTACGAGCTTCATGAGATACAAAAATAATGCAGTTAGTACCTAGTGTTGTAATTTGAGCTAATTTTTTGTACTCTAATGAAATCAAATTTACGACACCTCAAGATTCCAGTATTTATGCTGACTTTCTCGACAAAAATTTCCAAAAATCTCTAAGCTTGGACATCCAGAGAGACAAATACAACAACTTAATTGAGAAGCTAAAGAGTAAATCAAGACTGCTAAGATTCATGATTAAGAGGGACAATATTGATATTTCTCTATTCATTTAAAAAAGTGGAGAAATTTCTTCTCCACTATTTTTTAGCTCTGGTTTATTTAATTTCTTTTCTAGTGTAAAATCAAAATCAGGAGTATTTAACATATAGAATATAACCTTTAATTTTTATGATAGCGTGTATTCTTTTCTGTTTGACAATTATAATACTATTTCGTATAAAATAAAAAATTAAATTTTATATTGTTGTTATAT
>JAEEGL010377294.1_pt1 | contig 50956 bp, 41 predicted proteins | sample 9134231 | NCBI WGS metagenome assembly JAEEGL01 (sample SAMN16246548, study PRJNA631951) | gut metagenome | biome: gut microbiome; feature: rumen; material: fiber-attached | host: Bos | place: Iran: Karaj | collected 2018-10 | reverse complement strand
GCCCAAGCACTTCGGCAGTGCCATAGGGCAAATGGTAAACTTCCTCGGCACACTTCAAAACGAATGGGCGGGCGCGCAAGCTTTTTCGTCAATGGATACTTACCTTGCCCCGTTCGTAAGGGCGGACAAGCTCTCCTATAAAGAGGTAAAGCAAGGCATACAAGAGTTCATATACAACCTTAATGTTCCCTCGCGCTGGGGCACGCAAACACCTTTCACCAACCTTACTTTCGACTGGGTTTGTCCCGAAGATTTAAGAAAGCAGGTTCCTTTAGTCGGCGGCAAAGAAGTTGACTTCACTTACGGCGACTTAAAGAAGGAAATGGATATGATTAACCGCGCTTATATTGAGGTTATGATATCCGGCGATGAAAAAGGACGCCCCTTCACCTTCCCGATTCCCACCTATAACATAACGGCGGACTTCCCTTGGGACGACGAGAACACGGATTTAATGTTTGAGATGGCGGCAAAGTATGGCTTGCCCTACTTCCAAAACTTCATCAACTCCAGCTTAAAGCCGAACATGATTCGTTCAATGTGCTGCCGCCTGCAACTTGACTTACGCGAACTTTTAGCACGCGGCAACGGGCTTTTCGGCTCGGCGGAGCAAACGGGCTCTCTCGGCGTTGTAACCATAAACTGCGCCCGCCTCGGCTATCTTTTCAAGGACGATGAAGAAGGCTTGCTGCAACGCCTTGACGAGCTGTTAGAGCTTGCCAAAAACTCGCTTGAAATAAAGCGTAAAGTCGTCCAGCGCCACATTGACGCGGGACTTTTCCCGTATACGAAGCGCTACTTAGGCACGCTTCGCAACCATTTTTCCACCATCGGCGTCAACGGTATGAACGAAATGATAAGGAACTTCTATCATGACAAGTTCGACATCACCACACCCGAAGGACAAAAGTTTGCCATAAAGATTTTGGACTTTATCCGCGCCAAGCTCTTAAAGTTCCAAGAGGAGACCGGCAACATGTATAACCTTGAAGCGACTCCTGCCGAAGGCACGATGTATCGCTTTGCCAAAGAGGATCAAAAGCGCTTTAAGGACATAATCCAAGGCGGCACGAAGGAAGCTCCGTTCTACACGAACTCCTCGCAACTTCCCGTAGGTTTCACGGACGATATGTTTGAAGCCTTAAACCTTCAGGAAACGCTCCAAGGAAAATACACCGGCGGCACCGTAATGCATCTTTACATGAGCGAGCGCATTTCGAGCTCTCACGCATGCAAAATGCTGATAAAACGAGTTTTAGAAAATTACAGGATACCCTATGTCACGGTAACCCCGACATTTTCTATCTGTCCGAAGCACGGATATCTGGCAGGCGAACACAAATACTGCCCCATCTGTGACGAGGAATTAGAGGCGACTAAAGTGAAGGTAGGGTAATTTTTCCCTTTTCAACATTTTGGTTTTGTGTAACAATGACTTTACATTTAGATAGGTGATGAAATGAACGAGGAAAACAAAGTTACTTCATTAAAGGAAGAAGAAAGAACCAAGTGCGAGATTTGGACTCGCGTGATGGGCTATCTCCGTCCCGTTTCAGAGTATAACATCGGCAAGAAAAGCGAGTTTGCCAGCCGCAAACCCTTTGTTGAAAAGTACGCCTGTCAGGATGCAATAGGTGTTGCCGCCGAATAAAGGAAATGAGCAGACACTGCTCGTCGGTGGAATCGTTCCCTTTACGACACTTGACTACCCCGAGCACCTGTCTGCCGTTGTGTTTTGCCACGGCTGTTGCTGGCATTGTCCGTATTGCCACAACCAAGAAATCATAGACATTAATAAGCCCGTTAAATACGCGCCTTCATGGGAAAGTGTTATAAACTTTTTAAGCCAAAGGCAGGGGCTGCTTGACGCCGTTGTTTTTAGTGGCGGCGAACCCTTGCTGCAACCTGCGATTAAATCTGCCATAAAGCAGGTCAAGGACATGGGCTTCAAAGTCGCTTTGCACACCAACGGTCATAACCCGCAAATGCTCGCCGAAGTCCTGCCGGATATCTCGTGGATAGGGCTGGACATAAAAACCGTTTTCTCCGAATACTATAAAGCCGTCAGCAAAGACCCTTCCTTCTGGGATAAAATAAAAAGCCAAAACTTTGGTAAAGCGGTTGAAAAAAGCCTTGATACCATATTAAAGGCAGGCACGGATTTTGAATGCCGCACCACCCTTGATCCCAGAGTCGTATCCAAAGACGAGCTAAAACGAATCGCTAAGGCGCTATCGGAAAAAGGCGTAAAAACCTACGCCATACAAGAATACCGCAAAACCGACGAATCGCCGGACCAACCCTCAAACGCAGCAATATCGTCATTTTTCACCGACGCCGAATTGCTCGCGGAAATAAAGCCTCTTTTCCCTCACTTCATCATAAGACGAGCTTAATCCTTACTTATTCTGTTAGTTTAGCAAGATTGCTTACTTTTTGCCTTCAAAGCGACCGACATTGCCGAATAACTGCTCCATAAAGGTGAAGCTGTGACCGGAGGTAGGAGTCTCCTTAGTGGAAAACTCTATATCCAAACCGTCCTCTTTAAGCATCTTGGCGACGCCGGAAACTTTTCCCTCGGCATTAAAAGTAATAGCGATAACCTTGCGTTCCAATTCTTCGGGCTCAAAAAACGCTTTTTGCTGACTTTTTGAGCTGATATAAAGCCATGTCTCCTCCTCAAACATAGTTACGGAAGAAGGCGAACCGAGCATGGCCAGCACTTGGCTCTTGTCTTGAACATTAGGCTCAATCAGCTCCAAAAGTTGAGGATTAGGCGAGTTGCCGTGCGAATAGACCACCGGTGCGCAAGCCGCCACCAGCATCGCTCCGACAATAACTCCTACATCTTTTATTTTTACTTTCATAGTGCTTTACGATTTGCCTTTAATTCTTTAGAATAAATGGTTACGGAGACAAGATAGGGAAGGATTACAAATAATGCAACCTGAATTTTCCAAAATAATAGATACGGACAAGCTCGACGAAGATGTGCAAATCGAAAAAATCACGGCCTCTGCGTCCGAGCGCAAAGCTCTTGCCAAGCGCTTTAAAATCGTGGCGATAAACAGCTTTTCCGCTACGATAGCCTTAAACAGGGAGACCAACGGCGATGTAAAAGTAACGGGCGATATTGCCGCCAACGTCACCCTTAACAGCATCATAAGCCTTGAAGACTTTGAAACGGACATAAAAGACAGCTTCAAAGTTATTTTCACCCACTCATTCAAGGAGGACGACGGAAACATTGATATCAACGAGGACATTGAGCCCTTAATCGGCTCAAAGATTGATATCGGCGAGCTGGCATCGGAATATCTGGCGCTTGCGATTCCGCCTTTCCCCAAAAAAGAGGGAGAAAAGTTCGCCTACAAAGCCATTGAACCGATTGACGAGCAGGATAATGACAGCCCTTTTGCCGTCTTAAAAAGTCTAAAATAACTTTAAAAAGATAAAAACTCTTGCAGTTTTATTAAAAATTGCGTATTAAGGTCGCCTTCAAGTGTTTTTTTGCTTGATATGTAATTTGAACATTGTTTTTAATAAAGAAAGAAGAAGAAAATGGCAGTTCCAAAGAAGAAAACATCTCCCTCGCGTCAGGGAAACCGCCGCTCTCATCACGCTTTAAAGGGCATCACCGTGATTGAATGCCCCAACTGCGGAGAGCCGAAGCTTCCGCATCATGTATGCAGCAGCTGCGGTCAGTATGACAAAAAAGAGATTGTTACGCAAAAACCCGAAGCTGAAGACTAGTTTATGGCAAAGCAAGGTGAACAAAGACGCATAACTATATCCATTGACGCCATGGGCGGAGATAACGCTCCTGCCTCTGTCGTTGAGGGTGTAAGTATTGCGCTTTCAAAGCTTCCCGGGCTTGATGTTATCCTTTACGGTAACGAAGGCGTGCTTACCCCGCTTATAAATCAATGCCGCATTAACACGGACAGGTGTCGCATTGTCCACACGGACGAGTTTGTAAAAAGCGATGACAAGCCTTCACTGGTAGTTCGCCACGGCAGAAATACCAGCATGTGGCTTTCCATAGCTGCCGTCCGCGACGGTAAAGCAAGCGCTGTCGTCTCCGCAGGCAATACGGGCGCCTTAATGATTATGGCAAAGTTCTGCCTCAGCACCATGAAAGGTATCAGCCGTCCCGCAATATGCACCGCCCTTCCCAACAAAAACAAAAGGGTGGTAATGCTGGACCTTGGCGCAAATGCGGAATGCTCCGCCCAAGAACTGGTGCAATTTGCCATCATGGGCTCAATTTACTCGCACGCTCTTTTCGGCGTTGAGAAGCCCCGCCTTGGTCTTTTAAACATCGGTTCGGAAGAAACCAAAGGGCTGGACAACATCAAAGACGCCGCTGCTGCTTTAAAAGCCATGACGGACGCTCCTTTTGAGTTTAAAGGCTTCGCCGAGGGCACCGATATATTCCCCGGCGAATTTGATGTCATCACCACCGACGGCTTTTCCGGCAACATAGCCCTTAAGACCATTGAGGGAACGGCAAGATTCCTTATGTCTTCAATTAAGACCAACCTTAAAAAGTCTTGGCTTGCAAAGCTTGGCATTATTTTTATTTTGCCGGCTCTTTTGAAGCTTAAGAAGCAATACAACCCGAACAATTACAACGGCGCAATGTTTATGGGACTTAACGGCATTGCCGTAAAGAGCCACGGCGGCGCGGACGCGAAAGCCTTCGCCAACGCCATATGTGTCGCCTATAATCTCGCCGGCAAAGATGTTATTGCCTCCCTCAAAAACGAAATGGCAAAGATTGAGAATGTCGTCTCGAATCAACCATCTCTTTCCGGCATCACCGATTAGAAAATACAGATTAAAAAATCAGGAAAAAGAAAAGTTATGTTAACTTCACGCATTATAGGTTTTGGTTCTTTCCTTCCGCCTAAAATCGTCACCAATGATGATTTGGCAAAGATAGTCGACACCAGCGATGAATGGATTTTTACAAGGACGGGCATCCGCACGCGCCACATAGCAAGCGATGGCGAAAGCACATCAACCCTTGCGATTGAAGCCGCGAAGAACGCGCTTAAAAGTGCAAAGATGGAAGCAAGCGACATTGATTTAATCGTCCTTGCCACCGCAACACCGGACAAGACCTTTCCCGCCACAGCCTCGCTTATTCAAAAGGCAATCGGCGGCAGCAAGACTTGCGCGGCATTTGATGTGGGTGCGGCATGCTCGGGCTTCGTTTACGCCCTTTCCTGCGCCGACGGTATGTTAAAAGGCGGTCTTGCCAAGACCGCACTTGTCGTGGGCTCCGAAACTCTTTCCCGCGTTTGCGACTGGACCGACAGGACAACCTGCGTCCTTTTCGGCGATGGCGCAGGAGCGGTGGTGTTAAAAGCCTTTGAGGAAAATGAACACTCCATAAAGAACAAAGGCATTTATGAAAACCTTATCCGTTCGGACGGTAACATGTTCGACTTGCTGGTGTCCACGGGAGGTCCGTCAACCTCGGAACTTTGCGGCAAAATCACGATGAACGGACGCGAAGTATATAAGCACGCGGTCAACAACATCAGCAATATCATCTTGGAATTGCTGGCAAAGAACAACTTAAAGACAACCGACATTGACTGGTATGTTCCTCATCAAGCCAATTTAAGGATTATTGAAAGCATCGCGGAAAAGATAGATATACCGCTGGATCGCTTTATTTTAACCATTGGCGAAACCGCCAACATATCCTCGGCATCTATACCTATAGCACTGGACACGGGCATAAAGTCCGGCCGCATTAAATCCGGCGATTTAATAATGATGGCGACAATGGGCGGCGGCTTCACTTGGTCCGCGGGTTTAGTGCGAATCTAACTCTTCAATTACAACAAAACCCGAATCTTATTTTAACCTTTAGTAGAAAGCTCCGAGGTCCGGCGCCCCCATATCCTCCTCGTCCGAGCTTATTGAAGAGGCTTTTTCGCCGATAATCACACTTTTCTTGGTAACATCATCGTCAAGTTTAAATGCTTCCAGCACCACGACTTTATCCGAAGGTTTGGCAGGCATACCGGTTTTATGATTAACCCGCACAAGCTGCACTCCTTCGGGCACGCGGAAAGGCACCGGCGGAATCTGCTTCACCGCTTCGGTCATGAACGACTTGAATATAGGTCCCGCGGCAGTAGCTCCCGATCCGCGCTTCCCCATGGACTTAGGCTCATCAAAACCGACGAACACACCTACCACCAAGTCCGCCGAGAAGCCAATGAACCACGCATCTTGATAATCATCACTGGTGCCGGTCTTTCCGGCTAAAGGTTTACCCGGCAAGCGTACCGAAACGCCCGTCCCGCGCTCCATAACGCCGTTTAGCATATTCACCATCTGATACGCGCTTCTTGCATCCACAATCTGCTCACGCGTGTCAGGCACTTCGGGAACATCTTGGCTTTCCCAATCGACTCCCTTGCACATAGGGCAATCGCGGTCGTCGTGGCGGTATATAGTCGCGCCCGTCCTGTCCTGAATCCTGTCAACAAAAGTAGGTTGCACCCGCTTGCCGCCATTAACCAGCATTGAATATCCGGCGGTAAGGCGCAATAAAGTAGTCTCGCCCGCCCCCAAGCTCATAGCAAGCAAGGGCGGCATACTATCCACAATCCCGAATTTTTTGGCATACTCAACCACTTTGCGCATACCGACCGCCTGCGCCAACCGCACCGTCATAAGGTTACGAGACTTCTCCAGCCCCACACGCAAAGTCGTAGGTCCATAGTAGGTTTTCACATAGTTGCTGGGCTTCCATTTAGGCTTATCCGGTCCCTGATCAAGCACAAACGGCGCATCAAGAATAAGCGTCGAGGGCGTATATCCGGAATCGAGCGCCGCCATATATACGAACGGCTTAAAAGACGACCCGGGCTGTCGCTTCGCCTGCACCGCGCGGTTAAACTCACTTTTTCTAAAGTTCATACCGCCTGCCATAGCCAAGACCCGCCCCGTATTGGGATCAAGCGCAATCAGCGCTCCTTCCACTTCGGGCATTTGCCGCAGCGCGTAATAAGGCTCTTCACCATCCTCGTCAGGAGCTACTTTTTCGACCCATACAACATCATCAACCTCCAGGACATTTGAGGGCACCTTGACCTTTGGCCCCAAAGTATTATCGGGATTTTTCACCCGCGCCCACACCAGCCCTTTAAGAGGAATCTCCGACTCGGTTTCATCGGCGAACACTATCTTTGCCGCCGCGTTGGAAAGTTCCGTAACCAGCGCCATCCGCCAACCTTTGGGAGCAAAAGGCGGCACCGGTAACTTTTTAAGCCTTTCTATAAAAGGCAAATCAATATCCGCATCTTTATCGGCAGCTTTTAGATTCTCTTTTGCGGCATCTTTAGTGCCTTGAGCATCTGCGGAAACATCAGAGACAATTTTTGCATCTTCCGCACCGGTTACCCCGTCAATATCGGCAATCAAAACTTTTTCTCCGATAAGCTGCTCTTTAAGGCTGTCCTCCCTGGTCATAAAGTGCGTAATCGGACCGCGCCACCCTGCCTTCATATCAAAGCTGATAAGCCCGTTTTGCAAACTTTGAGCCGCCACTTTCTGCAAAGTAGGATCAAGCGAAGTCCGAATATCAAGTCCCCCTTGATACAGGGAAGCATCGCCGTATTTTGCCGCGATCTCGCGCCTTACTTCCTCGGCAAAGTACTCTCCGTCCTCAACTTTGTTCTTATCGCGGGAAGCAACTATTATAGGCTCGTCTTTAGCCCTATTAAAATCATCTACGGAGATATACCCGTCATCAAGCATACGCGATAAGACCCATTCCCTACGCTCCAGAGCCGCATCTTTTTTCCGCACCGGATCATAGTTATTGGGAGCCTTTGGTAGCGCTGCCAAAAACGCCATTTCTCCCAAAGTGAGCTCGTCCAAAGACTTATTGAAGTAATTAAGCGCCGCCGCCGCTACACCATAGGACGACCGCCCCAAATATATCTCGTTTAAGTAAAGCTCCAAAATATGCTCTTTGGTAAAGGTGCGCTCCATTTTAAAGGCAATCAAAGCCTCTTTAATTTTGCGCGTAATAGACACTTCGTTAGTAAGCAAGAAGTTTTTCGCGACTTGCTGGGTAATGGTAGAGGCACCGACAAGCCTTCTCCCCGAGCCATAGTTCTTTATGTTGGTAATCACCGCCCTCGCCAAGCCGCTATAGTCAATCCCGCCATGCGAATAAAAGTTTTTATCCTCGGCAGCAATAAAGGCCTTAATCAGCTTGTCGGGCATATCGGACACGGGCACAAAGATTCTTTTCTCGATTGCATACTCGGCAAGCAAACTGCCGTCGCCCGCATAAAGACGCGTTGTAATCGAAGGCTTATAGTCGGAAAGCTGCAAGTAATCCGGCAAATCGCTTTCATAGTGCCAAATCACAAACAACATAATGACCGTAAGCGCCACTGCCCCAAAAAACAAAAAGCTGAGAAACGACGCTAAAAATCTTGTCATTTTTGTCATTTAAAGAACCTTAAAAAAATCCCTTCACATCGGATACAAATCAGGCACCGGTTTTACCTGCTTATCTTGCTTTATTTTAGCATCAAGAGCACTTTTTAAAACCGCAAGCAATCTATCCTTATCAAAATTATTTCTCTGCCCCTTAGCATAAATGGATTGATTAAGTTCTTCCAGTTCTTTTTTCAGCTCGGGGCTTTTAAGCTTATCGGCAATCGCCGTCACATTTATAGGCGGATTTTCCTCCCAGTATTTATGCCCCCACTTCATCAAGGCATCTGCCACTTGTTTAGGATTGTCCTTGTCGGACTTCACCGCATCTTCCAGATCTTTAAAGTATTGCCGTTTGCTTTTTTCCTCTTTCTTTGCAGGATTCGTGTGTGTTTGTTTCCTAAACAGGAAATACATGAGCGTAACCACCACACTCAAAAGAAGTGTGATTATTCCGACTAAAACACTATTCCGAAGGTTCCAAAAACCCTTTTTTGAAGAAGTTTTTTCCGGTTCGTCATCTTGCAAAGAATCCAAACTTTCCGAGGGCTTTGTTTCCAAAGTTTTGTGGGCAAGTGAAGAGCCCTCTACCACCACTTTACGCTCGGGTATAACAGCCGTTTCCATGTGCCGCGAAGCCACATTCCACCATTTAATTTCTATCGCGGGTATAGTAAGCTCGCCGCTTTCAAGCGGTATAAGCACCTCGGACTTTTCGAGCTTCCCGACAATACCTTTATCCGTCACACGATTAGATTTTTCTGCCTTCCCCGGATAGACCTTTACGCCACTCATATTACCGAAAGAAACATCGGGAAGTTGCGCCGCCAAAAGGCCTGTAGCCTCAATTGTAATTGTTCTTGTAACCGCTTCATCTACCTTAAACGAAGCCGCGGCAGGCTCAAAGCTCTCGCTCAACTTTAAATTATATGCGGGAAGCCACCACTTACCGTTAAAATCCGCAGGTTTAGGCAAAACATTTATAACCACGGGATCCGAACGCACCTTTAAAGACTCTGTCACTCCAAAGCCGCCCAAAACAGTTCCCGCCGCTCCAAAGCCGAAGGACATCATAACATTGCTAAGGCCTCTTTGTCCTTGAGCCCCCGAGAACACCGTTCCCACGAACTCGGAAGGAGGAATCTCAAACCTTCCGCTTTTCTGCGGGAAAATAACATAACGCCGTTCAACCACATTATAGATTCTGCCTTTGCGCGAATCTTGAAAATAGATATCATCACCCAAAGGCTCAATAAGTGCATCAACCACCGCGGGAGGAGGCCATGTCCCCTGCTCTATTTTCGTAGCGGAATAAAGGCGCGCGACATACACGACCTGACTTTGCACATAGGGATTTTTGTTCTCGACACCACCCTCAATGAACACATCAACGCCACTTTCCTGCTGGGCAGTTTGGGCGTTTTGGTCACGCCGTCCCTGCACGGCAGGAACTGCCCCCGTCGGAATCTGCGAGGTCACGGTAGTCACACCACCCGCCCCTGCACCGGCGGCGGCGCTCGAGCCGGCTCTGGAAGTTGCTTTTGTCACATTAATCTCAATAGGCTTGGTTTTTTCGTTACCCATGCGAATTGCGGGAATAGTAAGTTTTCCCAGTTTATTCGGCATAAGATTAAACACCCAAGTTTTCTCGGCCTTTAACCGCCCGTTTATAATGCTTTTCTGATAAGATTGCTGCCGCCCCGTAATAACAAAATGCTTTTGCAATCCCTCTAATTGAGGCTCATGAATGGGATCACTGTCCGATTTTATGATTAGTTGGAGCGTAGCCCCTTCGGCAACATCGGTAGTATTAACCATCGCCGTTACCGCCGCCAACGACTCCGTAGCATTAACAAATAATCCACCACATAACACCGCTACGAAAGCTAAAATCTTCATCATGTTAGTAACCACCGTTTTTATTTATGTATATCTTTTTAAGCCGAGCACGAATAAGCCCGCCTTTATCCTCATCAATGCGATTGAGCCACTGCTTATCCGCTTGCTCCTCCTCAGATACATCACTTTCTTGTTCCGCCGCACCGACACCGCCGGCATCTTGCTTATCTTGCTCATCTTGATTGTCCTGCGGCTCTGAATGCTGGGGCTCAGGCTCACTTTCCTGATTCTGTTGCTGTTCCTTATCCTGTTCCTGCTCTTGCTGCCGGTCCTGCTGATCTTGCCCCTGATTTTGCCGGTCTTGCTGTTCCTGTTGTTCCTGCTCGCTTTCGGAAGAATCGCTTTGCTGCTGTTGCTGCTGGTTTTCCTGCTGCTGTTGTTGCTGTTGCTGCTGTTGCTGCTGCATTTGCTTTAAGTAATCACGGTTAAAAATCGCATCTTCGTGCTTTTCATTTATGGCGATTGCCTTTTCATACGCCTCAATCGCTCCCGGGATATCTCCCGAAAAAGCCAAAGAGTTACCGAGATTATATAGCGACTCCGCATCATCTTTTGCCATAAAAGCCGTCGCCGCATCTTTATACTCACCGGCTTTATAATGCGCATATCCCTTCCACGAGGTATCTTTAAACTTCTGCGCCGCCTCGGAATAATCCCCATTATCAAGACTTTTTTCGGCTTGCTGATTAGGCGTAAACCATAAATCCTGCCACCACCCCGCATGCGCCTGCCAAGGATTAAATAAAGCCAAAATAAAGACAGCAATAAAACCTCGCTTAAAGGCAAATAAAACTATCGGCAATATTATAAACAACAAATAAATACCCATATCTTGCCAAGTATCCGCAGTAAGATTTACTTCCTTAAAAGTAGTATCAAGCGTCATCAAGGGAATTATAACCGCGTCAACATCCGCCTCGCCCACGGTAAACGAAGAGAAGCCGCCTTTTCCCTGCTTAGCAAGCCTTTCAAGTCCCGCCAAGTCCGTCTTGAACAAAGCCGTTTTACCTTGAGCGTCGGTATAAAAACCACCTTTTTCATTAGGAACGGGAGCACCCGTCTCGCCACCCAAAGCTAAAACCGACACTGTATTGCCCTTAGCCGCCGCTTTTTGCACAAAAGGATACGCCCGCGCCACTTCGGCTTCTCCCGCGCCGGTAAGCACGATTATGCGCCCGTTACCAAGCCCCGCGCTTTCCAAAAGACGAACGGCCTCATCTACTCCCTTGCCAAGAGAGCTTTCACCGTTACCCGGCATAACATTCATTTCCAAAGTAGGAATGATGTTCGCAATCACGCTTAAATCCTCGGATAAGGGAGAGGCGACATAAGACTCGTTATCAAACAAAATAAGCGCCGCCTGATCCCCGCCGATTTTCCCGAGCATGTCATAGATTTTGAACTTTGCCCTATCCAATCGCGAAGGATTAACATCATTCGCTGCCATATTAAGTCCCATATCCAGCACAAAAACGGTATTCACTCCGCCCGCAACCGACACTTGAGGCAGCTTTTGCCAAGTCGGTCCCGCTATGGCAATCACCGCCAGCGCAAACGCGAATACCAGCAATCCGGCAAGCAGGCTATAGGCCTTCCCTGCGCCCTTAACCAAAAGAGATGGCAATAAATTAACATCGCACACTTTAGCCCACGCGCCGCCCAGATTTTGCTGTCTGCGAAGCGCAAAGAAAAGCGGCACTAAAAGCACAAGTAACACCAACCACCAAGGCCTTAGAAAATGGAAATTGTCCGCAAAGTTATCGAGCCAGCTCATCATCATGTCACCACAATCTCCTGGCCCCCTGCATAAACAAAAACGCCCCCGCTACGGAAAGGAAAATCGCCACTCCCAAAGGAATATAGAAAAGCTCTTTAACCGGACGAATAAAAGTCTCGCCCGCCTCTACCGGTTCAAGAGCATCAATCTTGCCATATATTTTCCTAAGCTCTTTTGTGTCATAGGCACGAAAATACTCGCCGCCCGTTTCCTTGGCGATTTTCTGCAAAGCCTCCTCATCAAGATCGGTAGAGGGATTTACGATTTGCTTACCGAATATCCCCTGCACTTCTTTTTCATAAGCACCGACACCTATGGTATAGATCTTCACGCCCATGGTTTTCGCCGCCTTTATCGCCTGCTCGACATTAATGGCACCGGCATTAGCCGACCCGTCGGAAAGCAAAATTATCACGCGTGACTCGGCAGGAACTTCCTGCATGGATTTAAGTGCCAAACCAAGAGCATCGCCGATAGCGGTAAGCGGACCGGCGAACCCTACTTCCAGCTCCAAAAGCATATCCGAAGCCGTTTTAACATCAGCTGTAATCGGCACATACTGATAGGAGCGTGTCCCGAAAGCCACCACTCCGATTTTATCCCCTTTGCGCTGTTTTAAAAAGTCGCTCGCCACCTTTTTAACCACGGAAATACGATTGAGTTGCTTACCTTCAAGCACAAAATCCGTCTCTTCCATACTGCCGGATATATCCACCACCAGCATCATATTTCTGGCGCGCTCCATGACCGGTTGAGCCGTCCCTGCATACTCGGGTCTGGCAATGGCAAGCACCAAGAACACCCAAATCACAAACAAGAATAAAAGGCGCAAAGTCTTATTTGAGCCAGCAGGCAAAATCTTACGATTGGCAATCTTGGCGACATCGTCAAAGAACGGCACTTTCAACGCCCCGTCACCCTCATGCGTATCGGAAGGCAAAAACCTCCTTACAAGAAAAGGCAAAGGCAAAAGCACAAGCAACCACACCCAAGCAAAGCCAAACATCAAAACCGTCCCTTTAATCAAAGTTCGTTTTTAAAGAAGCTTTAATAGCACAAAAACACTGTTTAGTAAAATATCAAAAGTATCTAAACACCGCTTGCTTCACGGTCTTAACGCCTGCCTATGCACCCAGCATCTTTTCAATCATGACTAAAGCGTCACCGGCTCTTGCTTCATCGGGAGAACCGGCTTGCGCCATATCTGCTCTGCCGCCACCGCCCTTGCCGCCCGCAGCCTCCGCCGCGGCTTTAACCAAGGCGACCGCATCAACTTTGGCCGTCAAGTCATTGGTAACCCCCACGACAATGGAAAGCTTCCCATCATTTTTGGCCAAGACCGCCACAACGCCCGAGACGATTTTACGCTTCAAAGTATCCACCAAAGGCTTAAGCTCATTAGCAGGCACCCCTTCGACAATCTTACCCATAAAGGCAATATCGCCGAGCTTTTTAAAATCATCACAAGATGCGCCGGCACCACTGCCTGTCGCCAATTTTTTGCGCATATCGGCAAGCTCTTTTTCCATAGCTTTTTTGGAATCCACAAGCGCTTCAACCCTTTGTGCCAAATCGGGAATAGCGGACTTTGCCTTTTCGGCAACCTTGGCAAGAATATCCCCTTGCTCACGATAGAACTTAACCGCGGACATACCCGCAACTGCCTCAATTCTGCGCACTCCGGCAGCAACCGCGGTTTCGTAAACAATCTTAAACGAACCTATATCGCCCGTAGCCGCAACATGAGTTCCTCCGCAAAGCTCCCTTGATACAAAATCATCATCGGATTTGCCCATGGTAAGCACCCTGACCTCGTCGCCATATTTTTCGCCGAACAGAGCCATTGCCCCAATCTTCACCGCATCTTCCGGCGCCATAATTTTAGTAGTCACGGGCATATTTAAAAGAATGTTTTTATTAACGATATCCTCAACCGCGATTAATTCTTTTTGCGAAAGCGCTTTTGTGTGAGAGAAGTCAAAACGCAAGTATTTGTCGTTTACCAAAGAACCTTTTTGCGTAACATGCTCGCCAAGCACCTCGCGAAGTGCCGCTTGCAATAAGTGCGTAACCGAGTGGTGAGCTCTGATATTTGCCCTACGCTCTGCGTCAATATCCAAAACCGCCGCATCGCCGACTTTAACCGAGCCCTTAACAACTTCACCGACATGAACGAACAAGTCGCCGCATTTTTTAAGTGTATCGGTAACTTTCATTGCAAAGTCGGCATTCTTTATTATGCCGGTATCACCGCACTGCCCGCCGGATTCTCCGTAAAAAGGCGTTTGGTTTAAAATCAGCATAACCTGCTCGCCCTCCTTCGCCGCCGACACTTCCTTACCTTCCTTTACTATAGCAAGAATTTGCCCCTCGGCGCTGTCGGTGGTATACCCGAGAAAGTCAGTTGCTCCGACCTTTTCGCGAAGTTCGAACCAAATCTTGTCCGTCTTTGCTTCGCCCGAACCGGCCCAAGACTTTTTAGCCTCGGCCCTTTGCTTATCCATAGCGGCATTAAAACCTTCAACATCAACCTCTATCCCTTTGTTACGCAAGGCATCTTGAGTCAAATCCAGAGGGAAGCCGTAAGTATCATAAAGTTTAAAAGCCACATCGCCCGAGAACTTTTCGCCCTCTTTAAGCTCAGAAGTTTCGGAATCAAGGAGCTTAATTCCGCGTTCCAAAGTCTGTTTAAACCTTGTTTCTTCCAGCTTCAAAGTTTCCTCAATCAGCGATTGCGCCCTTAAAAGCTCGGGGTAAGTCTCCGCCATCAAAGCATTCAAAGCCGGCACCAGCTTATACATCAAAGGCTCTTTCGCCCCCATCATGTGAGCGTGCCGCATGGCCCTGCGCATAATGCGTCGAAGCACATATCCGCGGCCTTCGTTTGAAGGCATAACTCCGTCCGCAATAAGGAAGCACGAAGCACGCAAATGGTCGGCAACCACACGCAGCGAAGCCTTGTCCTTGCCGTAAATATCCTTAATCCCAAGCTCGTCCGCCGTGGTAAGAATGAGCCCTTTCAAGCAATCAGTTTCATAATTATCATGCGTCCCCTGCAACACCGCGGCCAAGCGTTCAAGCCCTGCTCCGGTATCAATAGAAGGCTTGGGAAGATTGATGCGCTCGCCGTTTTCCAACTGCTCATATTGCATAAAGACCAAGTTCCAAATCTCAACAAATCGATCGCCGTCTTGATCTTTAGTCCCCGGCATACCGCCGAAAACATGCTCGCCGTGATCATAAAAAATCTCGGAGCAAGGACCGCAAGGACCGGTATCACCCATTGCCCAAAAGTTGTCCTTTGTCGGGATGCGAATAATACGCTCATCGGCAAAGCCCGATATCTTTTTCCAAAGATTCCAAGCCTCGTCATCTTCGGCAAAGACGGTCATGCAAAGCTTGTCCTTGTTAATACCGAGCTCTTTTGTGACCATATTCCAAGCAAACTCTATCGCCTGCGCTTTGAAGTAATCACCAAAGGAAAAATTCCCCATCATTTCAAAGAAGGTATGATGCCGACAAGTATATCCGACATTATCCAAATCGTTATGCTTACCGCCCGCGCGCACGCATTTTTGCGCCGTAGTTGCACGAATGTAGTCGCGCTTTTCTTGCCCCGTGAAGATGTTCTTAAACTGCACCATGCCTGCGTTTGTGAACATAAGCGTAGGATCATTGTGCGGCACCAAAGGGCTGGAGTTTACGACGGTATGTCCGTTTTTGGCAAAGAACTCTAACCAAGTTTTACGAATCTCATTAGTTGTTATCATTTTTACTTCTCTTTTCTTTATTAAAAATCAAAAAACATTTGCCGAATGTTTTACTCTCAAGCTTACACCTTGTCCATAAAAAAAGCTAATTTTCCAAAGGAAAAATCAAAGACACGGAAACGAACTTTCCGCTTTTTTCAAAACTTATTTGCCCGCCGTGCATACCGACCAAAGCCAGCATCAGCGAAGCCCCCGCACCAAAAAAGACCGTCCCCGGCGCTTCCATATCGTTAGGAGCAATATGAGGATTAAAGTTTATCCTGACGACCGAAAAGTCACTTCTCTTTTGCTTTTTAAGGCTTACACCAAGCACCCCGCCCCGATAAGTAAGATTTATCATCGCATTAACGGCAAAGGACAGCATTTGCCTAAACCTTTCTTCGTCTGCCTCAACAAAGATACCTTTAGCGAAATCGCTTTCCACTTCCACCGACTTACGCGCCGCCTTTTGCTCGGCACTTTGCAGCACATCGGCCATCATCTCGCTCAAATCCACCGGCCGCAAATCAAGCGAAGAACTGCCCGCTTCTGCCATGGCAAGGCTCATTAAGTCCGCGAACATATCCCCGACATCTCTTGCTTTTTCGGCGAAAATCTGCGCCCCGGGAACCTTTTTGGAAAGCTCATAAAGCTCACCCAAAGGAGCTTTAAAATTATCCGCCAAATCAGAAATAAAGCGCGAGCGAAGGGCATTCTTTCGCGTCATGATCTTTGAGGATTGCTCGTGCATGGCGGCCTTATGCACTTCGTTCGTAACATCTTCAAAAGTAATCAAAATACCGCCGTCCGCCACTCTTGTCGCCGACACATCTAAAATCCGTCCGTCAAGCCGATTAAGGGTAAGCTGCGTATCCATATCCTCGGACAAAAAGCGCACCATCTCATTTTTGAATCCGGGCCACTCTTCATCATTATCGGTAAAAAAGGGCTTGTGCTTTTCCACCAAATCCGAAAGCGTCGGTACCGTAGCCAAAAACGCCTCGTCAAAGTCCCACAAGCTGGCATAGTGCGCGTTGTAAAGTTTAAGCCGCCCTGCGTTATCAAGCAAAACCACCGCCTCGTGGATATTGTCAATCGTGGCTTTTTGCACCTCAATCAAGGTCCTGTAAGAACTTTCAAGCGCAATCCTGTCCGTCACATCTTCATAGGAAAACAAAAGCCCTCCCAAGGGATGCGGCAACATAAACCGCCGCAAAATCTTTTGATTCGGCAAGTGCCAAAGACCGTCCCCCGGCTTTGAAACCGTTCTGAACAAATCCATTTCCTCTGCCTTAAAAGCGGAAAAATTGCGCACCTCGGGCGTCATTCTTTTCTCACGCAGAGCCTCTAAAAACGAGGAATATGTAGGGTGCCTGTCAAGCCAATCGGAATCAAGTCCCCATAATAACAAGAATTGCGAGTTATAAAACGAAAGCCGCGTATCGGCACCGAAGATGCCGATTGCCGTCGTAAGGTTGGAAAGCACCCCGTCATGCGCTCCGATATAAGCCTTTAGCTTCGCCGCCAGCTCGTCCTCCTCGTCAATGGGTATCGCCATGCCTATGGTCGAACGCTTAAACTCGCCGTCGCAGCCTTCTAAAAACTGCTCGGACAAGGCAACAAATCGCCGCTTTGCCCCCATAACAATATGCTCTTTGGCTGTTACCAGTTGCTTGCCGGCTCTGGCCGTTTTTGCCATTGATTGCAGCTTGCGCAAGCTCTCGCCTCCGGCAATTTCCGCAGACTTGGCAATAACCTCGTCCGCGTCCCTAAGCCCCACAGCTTCAACATACGCCTTATTGCAATAATTAAGGTTAAGGTTATCGTCGCGGCTCCACAAAGGGAAAGGTAGCGCATCAACAATCGCCTTCACAAAATCATACTTATATTCAACATATTTGTTCTCGGAATAAAGCTCGTCCATGGCATACGAAGTTTTAGTAATATCGCGGAACCAAATTGTGTCCGAAAGCGTGAGGCCATGAGCATTTTGCGCCCGACACCCGATAGCGATAATCCTTTGCTCGCTACCCGTTAAATGCACCTCGGCAGCAAAGTTCTCGCCGGTCATAAGCAGCTTATCCACATACCGTAAAAAGGGCTGTTTATCCTTATCATCAAGCCGCTCAATCATATCATTAAAAGTGGCCTTCTCTCCTTTTTTAAGTCCGAATAATACCGCCAATCGTCGCGAGCAAACCTGCCTCGGCGCCTTACCGTCGTAATCGTAGAACCAAGTAAAATAGGCGTCCGGAGCCATAAACAACATTTCATAAAATTGCTCCAGATGGAACCGAGCCTTAAACTCGGACAAAGTCTTTATCTTAAGCAGGCGAAAAAGCAAAACAAAGGCAACCAAGAAAGCCAAAATTGCCGCCAAAATTACACCCACCACGAAAAACGGGATCCGTATTTCTCCGCCGTTTAATAATGTCTCAAACAGATCCAAACCCGTGAACTCCCACTTTATTTACTACCTATTTCACGGTGCCGAATAACCACTTCCTTGCCCGCCTTCAAAAGCCACTTTGCCACTTCTTCCGCCACGAACACCGACCTGTGCCGCCCGCCAGTGCAACCGATTGCGATGGTAAGGTAATTTTTCCCCTCTTGCTCATACTTTGGAATTAAGATGTTTAAAAGGTTTTTGAGGGCTTCCATAAGCTGCCCGAAATCCGCGTCCTTACGAATGTAATTTCCGACCCTTTTATCCAATCCCGTAAGAGGTCTTAGCTTAGCATCATAATGAGGATTGAGAAGGCACCTGACATCAAAAACCAAATCCGCATCCAAAGGAATCCCGCCGCGATAAGCGAAACTCATCACCGTGATAAGCATACCTTTATCCGCCATAAAGCAAAAAATCTTTTGCGTCATATGCTTAAGCTCGGCGGCCGAAAGCTCGCTTGTATCAATAAAATTAGTCGCAGCCTCATCAAACCCGACAAGCATTTTTCTTTCTTTGGCAATCCCCTCCAAAAGCCCTGCCTTGCCCTTGGCAAACGGGTGCGTGCGCCTCGTCTCTTTATACCTTCGCACAATAGTTTTATCGTCGCAATCAAGGTATAAAATCTTGGCTTTTATATTTGCTTTTTTATTAAGCTTTAAAAGCATATCCGCAATTTTTTTGGTTGAGAAAGCCTCGGTAAAAGTATCAACGCCGATGGCAATAGAGCGCTTACTTTGCTCTACCGCGATAAAAGACTCGATCATGGATAAAGGAAGCCCGTCAACGACCCGAAACCCGCAATCCTCCAAGGTATGCAAAACCGTAGTTTTCCCCGCTCCGGAAACCCCGACAATCAATAGCACACTGGTTTTGGTTTTAGTCGCCATACGCTCACTCCCTCTTTACGGCAGAGTTTATAAACTTCCTGCGCCTAAAGCAACGAAGATTTTTTAAATCACGAGCCGTTTAACTTTTAAGTAGCGGCTTTTGATTTTAGTTGACCGCAAGCCGCCATGATATCTCGTCCTCGTGATGCTCTGATAGGCGCAGTGTAACCCGCCTTTAAAAGTATCTTCTGAAATCTTTCCACCCGAGGCATAGGCGAAGTTTTAAAAGGACAACCTGCCCACTCGTTAAAGGGTATCAGATTAAACTTTGCTCCTACACCCTTGACCAAACGAATAAGCTCATGGGCGCATTCCTCGCTGTCGTTAAGCCCGTCAATCATGATGTATTCAAAAGTAATCCTTTGCCGCGGCTCATTAGCGATTTTGCGATATTCGCGACATGCCGCCATAAGCTCCGCCACCGGATATTTTTTATTGATAGGCATAATTTTATTCCTGATTTCATCATTAGGGGCATGCAGACTTACCGCCAACCGCACTCGCATATCGGTAGCCACCTTGGGAATCATCGGCACGATACCCGAAGTCGAAACGGTAATGCGCCGCCTTGAAATGCAAATGCCTTCATCATCCATAAGGATTTTCAGCGCCTTTACCGTATTATCAAAGTTATTAAGCGGCTCACCCATACCCATGACCACGATATTGGAAAGATAGCGTGTTTCGTCGGCGGGCGTAGGCCATTCACCGTAACTGTCCCTTGCAAGCATAAACTGCCCGACAATCTCACCTGCGGAAAGATTGCGAGTAAACCCTTGCGAGCCGGTGTTACAAAAAGCGCATTTCATCGCACACCCGACTTGCGTGGATATGCACACCGCGCCCCTGTCCTCCTCGGGGATATAGACGCTTTCCACCGCTCCGCCGTCCGCAAAACCCATTAACCACTTTCTTGTCCTGTCGTCCGAAGTCAATTCTCTGATAACCTTGGGACGCGCGATCTCATACTTTGCGGCGAGCCTTTCCCGAAAATCCTTCGCTAGCGAAGTCATTTTAGCAAAATCCGTTTCGCCTTTATTATAAATCCATTGCCACAGTTGCTTTGCCCGAAAAGGCTTTTCTCCCATTTCGTCCACCACCGCAAACAATTCTTCTTTGGAAAGTCCTATCAGATTCACTTTCACTTTTTTGGTTCCCTATTCTTTAGTCTATAGAACTATAAGTTTGTCACAAAAGGTAAAAAAAAGCTATACATTTCCCCGACCGCATTCTAAAATAAGGCACAATTTTAATTCCAACCCAAACGACTTTAACAGGAGATTTTACTATGAAAGCTTTAAAAACCGTGCTTCTTGCCACTTCCGCCGTTGCCTTTTGCTTCAGTTCAGCCCAAGCCGAAGGATTTTATATCGGCGTTGACGGCGGTCTTTCAATGCCTGACTTTTCCAAAATAAAACAAGATAGCAATAAAATACCCTTTAAATTAAAAGACGGCTTTGTAGGTGATTTTGTCGCCGGTTACGCTTTTAAGAATAACATCAGAGCCGAATTGGACTTCGGCTATCGCAAATACGATGTTAAACACATAGGCAACATTAATGTTGACGGAGATGTCTCATCTTACGCCTTAACTGCCAATGTCTTATATGACTTCGTAAATAACACCGACTTCACCCCCTTCATCGGCGTTGGTGCAGGTATTGCTTACAACAAAATGAAGGATAAAACCCTTGACGAGAAAGAAGCTTCAACCCGCTTTGCCGCACTCGGGACCGCGGGCGTTTCTTACAACATCACAAAGGCCTTAAGCGCATCGCTTTCCTATCGTTTCTTTGCATCGTGGGATCAAAAGACCGCACTGAAAGCCGACTATGATATGTATGCTCATGAAATCCTTTTGGGATTAAAGTATAGCTTTGGCGCGCCGAAGAAAGTAGCTGCCGCGGCCGCACCCGCAACCTATGATGTCGCTGCCGACTCATCTTCATACATGGTTTTCTTTGCCCTTAACTCGGCAGTTATCACTCCCGAGGCCGAGCAAACTTTAAATAAGGTCGCCGAGGAATATAAGGCCGGTAAAGATGTAAAATTGAAGCTCACCGGACACACCGACTTAACCGGACCTGCCGCTTTCAACATGACTCTGTCAAAGCAACGTGCTGAGTCCGCAAAGAGAGCTTTGGTAAAGATGGGGCTTCCCGCAGAGCAAATCACCACCAGGGGTGTAGGTATGGCTGATCCGCTTATCCCCACGGCGCTTGGCGTTCTTGAACCGCAAAACCGCCGTGTTGTTATTGATATTGCGGAGTAGCTAGCTCTTTAGAGACAACACAAAGCGGGGCCGTAGCGCCCCGTTTTTATTTTATTTAATCACTTGTTAAAAAGACTATTTTCTAATATGGTAGCTCAACTTTTTAAAATAGCTTAAAAGATAAAAGGAAAAGCTTGTTATGGATAGTCTAATCTCCTTGTTCAGCCACCAGTTTATGGCGCAACCTCTGTGGGTATGGACACTTTTCATCGGCATTGTCGTCACCATTTTAGTGCTGGACCTGGGCGTATTCAACCGCAAAACCCACGAAATAAAAGCGACGGAAAGCATGAAAATGTGTTCGGCCTATGTCCTTATCGCTTGCCTTTTCGGACTATGGGTGTGGTATTCCATGGGCACGGAAAACGGGCTTGATTATTTCACCGGCTATTTAATTGAGTTCAGCTTATCCATAGATAACATCTTCGTCATAAGCCTTATTTTCACTTATTTTGCCATACCGGCAAAGTTCCAGCACCGTGTCTTATTCTTTGGCATTTTGGGCGCAATTATCCTAAGGGGCATAATGATTATCATCGGCGCCGAGCTGGTAAAAGAGTTTGCGTGGATACTTTATATATTCGGTGCATTCCTGCTTTTCAGCGGCATAAAGATGCTTCTAGGTCGTCACGACGAGCAAGACGAAAGCATAAAACATGACAGCCCTTTAATAAGATTCATTCGCTCGCATTTAAAGGTCACGGACGAATTTGACGGGCAAAAGTTCTTTGTAAAGCGCCCCTCTCGCAAAGGCTCAAAACGCCTTGTCTGGTTTGCCACTCCTTTGTTTCTCACTCTTGTTGTGATTGAAGTAAGCGATGTCATCTTTGCCGTTGACAGCATTCCCGCCATTTTCGTCATAACGCAAGAAGCTTTCATCGTCTTTACCAGCAACATTTTTGCCGTCTTGGGCCTCCGTTCGCTTTACTTCCTGCTTGCGGCCGCCGTTCACAGATTCAAGTATTTAAAGGACGCCTTATCGCTGATTTTAATCTTTATCGGCTCAAAGATTTTCCTTACTTTAATGGGCGTGCATATCCCTTCGCTTTTGTCGCTTAGCGTAACACTGGGCTTGATTTCCGGCGGCGTAGTGGTATCCCTTTACAAAACCAAACAACTTAAGAAGATAAAAGGAGCATAGGCAGACATGGCAAAACCTTTGGAAGGCGTAGTAATACTTGACTTAACCAGAGTCCTTGCCGGCCCTTACGCCACGATGCTTCTTTATGACCTTGGCGCTACCGTAATCAAGGTTGAAAATCCCAAAGGCGGTGATGATGCTCGCGCTTTTCCTCCTGTCCATGGCGGAGAAAGCCTATACTTCGCCAGCTTTAACCGCGGTAAGAAAAGCATATCGCTAAACCTCAAAACCGACGAAGGCAAACAGATAGTAAAAGACCTTGTCGCCAAAGGAAAAGTTGATGTAATTGCCGAGAACTTTCGCCCCGGCACTATGGAAAGGCTGGGGCTCGGCTATGACGAGTTAAAGGCTCTTAATCCCAAAATCATTTACGCTGCCACTTCGGGCTTTGGGCACACCGGACCGGACTCTGCCCTTCCCGCCTACGACATTTTGGCGCAGGCTCGCGGCGGCATTATGAGCATGACGGGCACCCCGAATTGCGCCCCCACTCGCATCGGCGCATCTTACGGAGATATGACCGCGGGCGTATTCACCGCGCTTGGCATTGTATCCGCGCTTTACCAAAGGCAAAAGGAAGGCATAGGGCAAAAGGTGGACATTGCCATGCTTGATTGCCAAGTATCAATGCTGGAAAACGCACTTGTCCGTTATCAGGCAGACGGCGAAATCCCCGCCCCGCTCGGCAGCGCACACCCTTCGCTTATCCCTTTCCAAGCATTCAAAGCCAGCGACAAGTACTTTGTCATCGGCATAGCCAACGACTCCTTGTGGCAAAAAATGGAGGCGGCTTTAGGGCTTACCCCCGACCTTCGCTTTGCCGAAATTGAAGGCAGAAAAAAATATAAAGACGAGCTTATCAAACTTTTATCGGACTTGTTTATAACAAACACTGCCGCCCACTGGCTGGACATTATAACAAAGGCGGGCGTCCCCTGCTCGCTTATATCCGATATCAAGGATGTAATGAGCGATACGCAGCTTATTGCCCGCAATATGTTTGTCCCTATGGCTGACAGCGGAATAAAGCTCGCCGGCAATCCCATAAAATCAAGCACCCTTTCCGAGCCCGAAGCCTTTCCTAAGGCCCCGACAATCGGACAGGATAACGAACAGATTTTAAGTGACCTTTTGGGTAAATCTCAAAAGGAAATATCAACCCTAAAAGACAAAGGAGTATTATAAAAATGGCAGAAATAATAGGACAGGCGCTAACTTTTGATGATTTACTTTTAGTGCCGGCGTTCTCTGAAGTTACACCTGATATGGTAGATATAAGCTCCTATATCACGCCCGCCATAAAAATAAATGTGCCTTTCATCGCCTCGGCAATGGACACGGTAACGGAATCCGCAATGGCAATTGCCATGGCAAGATGCGGCGGCGTAGGCGTTATTCATAAAAACATGAGCATAAAGGCACAAGCTCACGAAGTAACCAAAGTAAAGAAGTCCGAAAACGGAATGATAAGCGACCCTGTAACGGTAAACCCTAATGATACGGTCGCCAAAGCAATCAAACTGATGAGCGAATACCATATCTCCGGACTTCCCGTAGTAAATAACGATGAGCTGGTCGGCATTGTGACCAACCGCGATATCCGCTTCGTAAGTAACGCCGATTCCACTTTGATTCATGAAATAATGACAAAGGACAACCTCGTCACCGTAGAAGAAGATTTTAATATGGAAGAGGCAAAGGCCTTGCTCCACAAAAACCGCATTGAAAAGTTGCTTGTCGTGGACAAAGACCACCACTTAAAAGGCCTTATCACCATAAAAGATATAAATATGGTGAAGAAGTATCCCGACTCTTGTAAAGACTCCTCGGGAAGGTTAGTCGTTGGTGCCGCCGTTGGTATAGGTGCCGCCGGCGAGGAACGCGCCGCCGCCTTATTGGAAGCGGGCGCAGACTTCATCGTAGTCGACTCGGCTCACGGTCACTCGGTAAACATTCTAAAGACCGTTACCAGCATTAAATCCGACTTTCCCGATTGCCAGCTTGTAGCGGGTAACATAGCCACTGAAGAAGGGGCGGAAGCTCTTATCAAAGCGGGAGCGGACACCGTAAAAGTCGGCATCGGCCCCGGCTCAATCTGTACAACCAGAATCGTAGCCGGCGTAGGTATTCCGCAAATCACCGCCATTATGAACGCCGCCAAAGCCACAAAGAAAAAGGGCAAATGCCTCATCGCGGACGGCGGCATAAAGTTCTCGGGCGACATTGTAAAAGCTCTGGCAGTAGGCGGCAACACCGTGATGCTCGGCTCTATCCTTGCCGGCACGGACGAAAGCCCGGGAGAGAAACTTTTATACCAAGGCAGAACATATAAGGCCTATCGCGGTATGGGTTCAATTGATGCCATGAAAGCAGGTTCATCCGACCGCTACTTCCAAGAAGCATCAAAGAAACTCGTCCCCGAAGGCATTGTCGGACGCGTCCCTTATAAAGGTTCTGCTGCCGATACCATATATCAATTAACGGGCGGACTTCGCTCCGGTATGGGCTATCTTGGCGCAAAAGATGTAAAGACCTTACAAGAGACGGCAAAGCTGGTCCAAATATCAGCCGCCGGCCTGAAGGAAAGCCATGTCCATGATGTTTACATCACTAAAGAAGCGCCGAACTATCAAATGAGCTAACGGAGGTAAATACAATATGAGCGAAGAAAAATTAGAGTTTAAGGCCGAAGTCGGCAAAGTCCTGGACATCGTAGTAAACTCACTTTATTCCAACGCTGATATTTTCCTGCGCGAGCTGATATCCAACGCTTCGGACGCCTGTGACAAGCTCCGCTACCTTGGCGTGATGCACCCCGAAATGCTAAAGGAAGGCGGCGAGTTTCAAATAAAAGTCACTATCGACAAGCCCGCCAAGACCATTACCGTTTCCGATAACGGTATCGGTATGAACAAGGACGACTTGATAAACAACCTTGGAACGATAGCCAAATCCGGCTCGCTTGATTTCTTAAACAACCTTACGGGAGATAAGAAAAAAGACTCTAAACTCATCGGACAATTCGGCGTTGGTTTTTATTCCGCCTTTATGGTCGCGGACAAGGTCGAGGTAAAATCCAAAAAGGCCGGCGAGGAACAAGGCTGGCTTTGGTCCTCTAACGGCAAAGGCGCTTTCACCGTAGCCGAAGAAAAGGACTTACCGCGCGGCACCTCAATCACTCTTTTCCTAAAAAAGGAAAATCAGGATTACGCCGACCCGATAAAAATCCGCCAAATTATCCGCCAATATTCTGATCACATTTCCTTCCCGATTATGATGGATAAGGACGGCAAGCCCGAAGCCGTAAACACCGCCTCGGCTTTATGGACAAGGAATAAAGGCGAAGTAACCAAGGATCAATACAAAGAGTTCTATAGACACATCTCGCACGCTTTTGATGAACCTTGGCTTACGCTGCATTACAAAGCCGAGGGCGCGATTGAATACACCGGACTTTTATTTATCCCCGAAAAAGCGCCGTTTGACCTGTTTCAGCTTGACCGCAAACCGCTGGTAAAGCTCTACACCAACCGCGTTTTCATTTCGGACGAAATCCCCGATTTGATGCCCTCTTACCTTCGCTTTGTCAAAGGCGTGATTGACACCAAGGACCTACCCTTAAATGTGAGCCGCGAAATGCTGCAAAAAACACCTGTCCTTGCCAAAGTAAAGAAAGGGCTCGTCCGCAGACTTATTGCCGAAATCAAGGCTCGCACCAAAGACGAAGAAGATTACGCCAAATTCTGGATGGAAATGGGCAAAGCCTTCAAAGAGGGTATATATGAGGACATTGACAACCGTAACGAAATTGCCGAAATCTCGCGCTTTTACAGCACAAACGGCGACAAGCTCACCGGACTTGACGATTATATAAAGCGCATGAAAGACGGACAGAAATCCATCTTTTACATGACCGGCGAGGATTTGGGCGTTATGCGCAACTCCCCTCAGCTTGAAGGTTTTGCGGCAAGAGGCGTTGAAGTTCTGCTTTTCACCGATCCGATTGACGAGTTCTGGCCGCAGGCTATGCCTACATACAAGGACAAGCCTATAAAATCCATAACCGCCGCGGATAAAGAATTGGAAGGCATAAAGCTGACCGTAAACAAGGACGCCGCGCCAGTTGCCAAAAAGGATTTGGAAGCGCTTATCACCTTTATGCAAATGGTGCTGAAAGACAAGGTGAAAAGCGTTCGCTCCACCGATCGTCTGGCAAAAAGCCCCGCTTGCTTGGTTGCCGCCGAAGGCGACATCAGCCTTAACCTTGAGCGGCTTATGCGCACACACCAACAGCCTTTAATGTATGGTAGTGCTCGCGTATTGGAAATAAATCCGACTCACCCGCTCATTCACAAGTTAAGCGATACTTTGAAGACCGAAGGCGATAAGAAAAAGGAACTTTTGACCGACGCCACAATGCTTTTATTTGAGCAGGCAGGAGTTGCCGAGGGCGAAACGGTCAAAGACCCGCAAGCCTTTATGGAACGCATAACAAAGTTCATGCTGGGCAGCTTTTAAGCTCCTTCCTTTACAAAAACAAAATGCCCCCGTTCCTCACGAGGGCATATTGTTAAACTTAAAAACTTTTGAACTTACGCCACATTGTTGACGGGAGCGTCAATCGTCTTTTTCACATCGAACAAGGAAAGCATCGGCATCGCGACATAGATAGATGAGAAAGTGCCGATAGCAAGCCCCCACAACATCGCTATCGAGAATCCGCGTAAGGCCTCACCACCCAAAGCAAGCAGTATGATAATGGCGAGGAATGTCGTCGTTCCGGTCAAAATTGTTCGCGACAAAGTATCATTAGTCGACTTGTTGACAAGGGGCAGAAGCTCCATCTTGCGGTATTTGCGAAGATTTTCACGCACACGGTCATAAGACACGATAGTATCGTTAACGGCATAACCGGCAACCGCCAAAATCGCCGCCACGACATTAAGCGAAAAATCAATCTGGAATATCGAAAAGATACCTAAAGTCGTTATCATCACAAACGCCAGCGAAGCGGTGCAACCTATGGCAAACTGCCACTCAAACCGCACCCAAATATATATGAAAATCGCAAGCAAGGCCAAAACCGAAGCTATAATACTTTTTGTAATAAGCTCGCTGCCGATTTTCGGACCGACCATTTCGACTTTTCTGAACTCAACATCACCCAAGGACGCCTTGATTTTCTCAACCATAATCAGCTGAGCTTTCTCATCGTCGCCACGACCCAAGGTATGGATTAAAAAGTCATGCCCGCCTGTCCCTATTTCCTGCAAAGTAACTTGGCCGATATTAAGAGCGTCCAAATCATTGCGCATTTGCCCGATGTCCAAAGCTTTTTCCGAGCGCACTTCCATCAAAATGCCCCCTCTGAAGTCAATGCCGTAATCCATTCCCTGATAGAACATTGACCCGATACTCGCCAACATCAAAAGGATTGAAAAGATGTAAGCATACTTGCGCTTACCAACAAAATCAAAGCTCGTTTCTCTGGTAACAAATCCAATAAATTTCGTCATTTTTTCATTCCTTTTTATATCTTTATCTCTTTAGGTTTACGATATTTAAGCCACAATAGCATCATCAGCTTAGTCATCAGAATTGCCGTGAACATAGTCGTTACAATACCGATTGCGAAGGTAACGCCGAAGCCCTTGACCGGTCCAGTTCCCAGGAAGAACAAGACAAAAGCGCAGAACAGCGATGTCAGGTTAGAATCGATAATCGCGCTGAAGGCATTTCTAAAGCCGGCCTCAACCACATTAAGCGGCATCCGCCCTGCCCTAAGCTCCTCGCGCATACGCTCGTAAACCAAAATGTTCGCATCGACCGACATGCCGATAGTAAGCACAATACCTGCAATACCGGGCAAAGTAAGCGTCGCTTGCAACATTGAAAGAGCGCCGACTTGCATAACCACATTGAACAGCAGCGCAACATTAGCAAACAAGCCGAACAGACCATACGCCACAATCATGAACATCAGCACGACAAGCATGCTAAGCACGCAAGCAACCTTTCCCGCTTCAATCGAATCCGCACCTAAATCGGGACCAACCGTCCTTTCCTCAATCACTTCCAAAGGAGCAGGGAGCGCACCTGCGCGAAGCATTAAAGCCAAGTCTCTGGCACTTTCACTGGTAAAGTTTCCGGTAATAATACCCGACCCGCCGACAATGGGCGAATTAATAACGGGCGCGGAAATCACCCTGCCGTCCAAATGAATAGCAAGCCTTTTGCCGACATTTTCTCTGGTAGTGTTTGCAAACTTCTTCGCGCCGAAGCTATCAAACTTGAACGCCACAACCGGAGCACCGCCTTCATACGCGACTTGCGCATCGGTAAGGTGTTCCCCGCCTACGACCATATTGCGTTGCAAAACATATTGATTGGCATAACCGTCTTCACCGGCGGCCAAGAAAGAGGAAGCCGGAAGCTTACCCTTTTGCGCATCCAAAGGAGTGGTAGTCTCATCAACCATATAGAAGGCCATTTTCGCCGTCTTACCCAAAAGTTGCTTTATGCGCTCGGGGCTTGTTACACCGGGAAGTTGAACTTGTATCCGATTACCGCCCTGACGATAAATAGAAGGCTCGCGCGTGCCGAGCTCGTCGATACGCTTTCTGACAATTTCAACCGACTGCTCAACTGCAGAGTTTTCCATTCTGACAAGCGCTTGCGAAGTAAAGGATACCACGACTTCCGAACCTTTAGTCTCGGCGAGCAAACTTTCTCTATCAATTTTAAATATCAAATCCCGCGCTCTGGACAAATCCGCCGAGTTAAGGATTTTCACCTTTACGAAATCACCGTCCACGCGCAAATCCACATAGCGGATTTTGTTTTCGCGAAGCACGCTTCTGGTTGCTTCCAGTATGGAAGTAAGCTGCTCATGCACCAAGTCTGAAGTCTTAACCTCCAGCAAAAGATACGATCCGCCCTGCAAGTCAAGCCCGAGATTAACGGGCTGCCACCATTCGGGGAAATGCTCCTTTACATAATCACGATTAAGCACATTCGGCAGAGCATAGAAAACACTAAGAGCCACCACCAAAGCAACTACGATAAAACGCCATTTTGATATTTTCACCATTATTACAAAGCCTTCTGTTAAATTATTTTTTCGTAAAAGCAGTCTTTAGCTTTTCCGCTTTAGAATTAGGATTAGCCTTTTCCTTTTTATCCGTATTGGCGGGAGCCATAGGGATAATATCGGGATTAACTTCGGATATTAAATCTTTAAGCATTTTGATTCTGACGCCTTCGGACACTTCCAGCTCAACCTCATAATCGTTGATGATTTTCGTTATCTTGCCGAAGATGCCGCCGCAAATAACTTTATCACCGATGACCACCGCATTAATGCGCTTTTTATGTTCTTTCGCCCGCTTGGTTTGAGGACGAATAAGCACCAAATAGAATATACCGAAAATAAGTGCAAATTGCACCAACAGGCGCATTCCCGACCCCTCAGGCAAGGCTTCCGCAGCAGCTTCGGTTTGGGCTAATGCTTCACTAATAAACATACTTTTACTCTCCCTTTTAAAAAATCTGCAGGCAATATAGTAGCTTTCTTATTTCTTTTCAAGATAAAGAAGTGGATCTTTTGCTTTAGCGCCCTTACGCACTTCGAAATGCACTTCCGGCGAAGATATATTGCCGGTATTTCCTGCTTCGCCGATTTTCTGCCCTCTATTTACCTTTTGATTTTTCTTAACGACAATTTTATCCAAGTGAGCATAGGCCGTCATCCACCCGTCGGAATGCTTTATAAGCACCAAATTGCCAAAGCCTTTAAGTTCATTCCCGGCATAGGCAATTACGCCATTATCCGCCGCCACAACCGCATCGCCTTTCTTGGCTTTGATATTGATACCGTCATTATGCCGCCCGCCCCCTAAATCGCCGAAAGGCAAAACCACTTTGCCCTTATGCGGCCATGCAAATTGATTGCTTGAACGCTTGGGCGGAGAGGCAATTTTCCCTTGAGCTTTGACTACTTTCTTAGGCACGGAAGCAGATGCGACTTTACCTCTTGCCATGCTATCGTCATCGCCGCCTTTTGCTCCTGCCACCCTTGCGGGAAGCGACAACTTTTGCCCCACATAAATGGCATAAGGATAATTGAGCCCGTTAGCTCGCGCCAAAGCCCGCATATCCACGCCATACTTTCGCGACACGCTGTAAATGGTATCACCTTTTTGCACAACATGATGAGCCGAGCTCGGCAAGCGCAAAGTCTGTCCCACGGCCAAAGTATACGGCTGACGAAGGTTATTAACCTCTATCAACGAGCGAAGCGGCACACCGTAGGTCCGCGCGATGCTGTAAAGAGTATCCCCTTTAGCCACCACTACCTCGCCCGAAGCGGGAGCCTCTTTTGCAGGAGCGGAAGAACTTGAAAACCATTTAGGGAAGTAACTCGTCTCTAAAGGAAACTTATAAGACGAGCAGGAACAAAGCGCCGCCACGCTGCAAACACCCAGCAAAATGTAACAAAATCGCTTGCTCTGTCTGCTCATCATCTGCCCTTAAATCTTAAACAAACCTTCTTTCAATTTTTAAGCCAGAACTAAGCAAAAGACAAATGCTAATTATCTCTTGCTTTTTTGTAACTGTAAGCCACGGCGCGCAAAGTCTTTATAAATAAAGGATCTGTAAGAAAAGTCCCGTCATCTTCGGGATGAATCCTAGGCACATTTTTAAGCATCGCCGCTCTCTCGCCTTTAGGAAGGCTTGAAGCTTTAAACCTTGCCTCAAAAATAGCATTCCCTCGCATCGCCATGTCGGGCTCATACGCCACTTGCTCAGGCAAGAACCGCCGCCGAAAAGCATAGGCTGACGAAATTAAATCGTCACCTTTAGTATTGTAACCGATAATATCAAGCAGCTCCTTTACGGAATAATTTTCCATTTTATCCGCGTCGTTTATGTCATACCAAATCCCTATACCATCCTGCGCAAACTCTTGCCAAGGAAAGGCCTTCCCCGGATCGGGCTTTGCATCGGGGGCAATATCGCTGTGCCCCACAATATTCTCGGGGCGAATGTTATAGCGCTTTATAATATCTTGAAGTAAAGGTTTAAGTGCGGCAATTTGTTTTTTAGAAAAGGGCGTTTGCCCAAAGTTATCATGCTGTAATTCTATGCCTATGGAGATGCGGTTCAAGGACTCCTCTCCATGCCAAAAGCTCACCCCCGCATGCCATGCTATTTTATCCTCGGGAACAATGACAATAACATTCCCCTCGGTATCAATGATATAATGCGTGCTAAACCCGAACTTGTTAAAGTTGGATATAGCGTCTTCAGGCGACGAAGAAAAATGATGAAGAACGACAAAGCTAACCGCCTCGTCCCTATCTGGAGGAACAAAACAAAGCGGATTGCACTCTTGCCTTTGTCCTGCTGCCCAAAACCACGCCGCAGACGCCACAAGCAAAAGAAAAAACAAGGCGCAAAGGACAACACTTTTTTTCTTAATCATATTTGATTTTCCTTTAAAATATACCTTTCACCATAAGGCCTATCCCGAGTTTTAGCAACCAAGAAAAACAATTGTAACTTTTTGTGTCTTGCTTTTAGAAAGGAATAAGAGCAAGTTCTCCTTTGATTAAAACCAACTAAACTAAAGGATTAAAAATGACACAAAACAACCCTAATATTCCTTTTATTGACCTTGCGGCACAACAAAAGCTCCTCCGCCCTCAAATTGAAGCGGCTATTTCAAAGGTGCTGGACAGCGGGCATTACATTATGGGGCAAGAAGTAACCGACTTGGAAGCCAAGCTGGCAGAGTTCACGGGGGCCAAGCATGCTTTGGTTTGCTCATCAGGAACCTCGGCACTGGTGCTGGCGATGATGGTCTTGGGCGTTAAGAAAGGTGATGCCGTATTCGTGCCGACTTTTACTTTTATTGCCACTGCCGAAGCGGTTATCCTTGCGGGTGGCACTCCCGTAATGGTTGATGTGCGCAAAGACACTTTCCTTATGGACGACGAGGATTTGAAAAAAGCAATTCTGTGGGCTAAGGAACAAGGACTAACCCCTAAGCTGGTAGTGCCTGTTGATTTGTTCGGGCTTGCCGCCGATTATGATAAAATCAGCGCTATCGCTAAGGAAAACGGAATGCAGGTTGTCTGCGACGCTTGCCAGAGCTTTGGCGCGGCGGTAGGAAATAAGCGTATAGGAACATTAGGTGCCATTTCGGCGACCAGCTTCTTCCCTGCCAAGCCGCTGGGTTGCTATGGTGACGGCGGCGCACTTTTCACCGACAGCGACGAGAACTTAGAACTTATGAAATCATTCCGAGTCCACGGCATGGGTGCGGACAGATATGAAAATGTGCGCATCGGCATCAACGGCCGCTTAGACACCATACAAGCGGCGATTCTGCTTGTCAAAATGACCGTGCTTGAAGACGAGCTTAAAAAGCGTGACGAAGTGGCGGCCAAGTATCGCGAAGGCATAAAGAAAGCAATTCATCAACACATACCGCAAGGCTACAAATCCGCGTGGGCTCAGTATTCCATGCTGGTGGAAAACCGCGACAAAGTCCAAGCTGCGTTAAAGGAAAAGGGCATTCCCACAATGATTTACTATCCGCTGCCCATACATCGGCAAAAGGCTTATGAGATGTTTGCAATCGGGCGCGAATTCCCCGTCTCCGATATGCTTTCGCAAAAGATTTTAAGCGTGCCCATGCATCCCTATTTGGATAGCGAAACGCAAGGCTATATCATTGATGCGATGAACTCGGCTTTAGCGTAATAAAGGCGACTTCGGACACGGACGAAGTGCGAACGGGAGGTCCCCACATCCCGAGTCCGCTACTGACGAACAGCATTGTATCTTCGACCTTTTTTACCCCCCAAGGCGTAGCGAACATAAACTTCAAAATAAAGTTTATGGGAAAGAGTTGCCCGTTATGAGTATGACCGGATATTTGCACATCCGCACCGTTTGCCACACTTTCACCTATAGTATTGGGATTGTGAGAGGCAACAATTTTAAGCTCCTCACCGGCAGGCATAATAGCTTCAAGCGGCACAATCTTCTCGCCCGCTCTAAAAGCCTTCGCCGCATCATCACGACCGATTAAATAGACGTGAAGAGGCTCTATAAAAACACTTTCATCGCGAAGGATTTTCACGTCCGCTTTGCGGATTAACTCTAACTCCTCATCAAGATTAGTCGTGTAGAACTCATGATTCCCGGTCACCGCATAAACTCCGTTTTTGGACTTTATCCCGCTTAAAATATCGCCATAGCCACCTTTGATAAAAGCAGGAGCCGGCGTCCTACCGTCAAACATATCGCCCGCGATAATAACTAAATCCGGCTGCCTTTCGTTTATCATTTGCACTGCTTTACTAAGCTTTTCAGGGCTCATATTCTCGCTACCGATATGAAGATCGGAAATAACCGCGATTAAAACCTCGTCCTTTACCTTTGGGCTGGCTATCTCATAGTTCATCGCCGTGGGCCGCATATTATTGAAATATCCTCCTATACAAATAAGAGCCGCCAGACCTGCAAGAATAAATCCGTCCACCGCCTCATGCATTTTCCACGCGCTCGGGTAAAGATGCACAAGTTTTAAAACATCCGTGAACATATAGAAAAACGCCAGCGTCATAAAGAACGCAATCGCAAAATTAAAAGCAAACTTCACTCCTTCGGGCAAACGAATCCCAAGCATCCACTCAAAAGGGTGCATTGCAAAACTTAAAAGCACAATAATGGCCAAAGCCCCCATAACCGCCACTTTTGCCCATGTTCCGAGGTGCTGACAAAAGGAATAATAAAGATGGATAAGCAAATAACCGACTACAAGCAGCATAACTAAAATAAAATAACGCATGACCTTCTCCCTAAAAAACCGCAAACATAATAATCGGTAATTAAAGTTTTAGTCAAACCACTCAATTAAAAGAAAAACATTTTTTCACCTTTTTTTAACATATACAAAAGTATAGGTTGAAGAACAAGAATTATAGAATAAAATAAAAACAAAACAGGAAATAAAACTTATTATGTATTACATTATTATTGATTGGCGGCATACTATGAAGAAAAAAGTTTGGTTGTTTTTGTTCGCGATTTTAGCTGCTTTGCCCCTCAACGCAAAGGCAAAAGAAACGCTGGCGGGGCCTATCCCGGCAAAGGTGCTTAGGGTTATTGACGGCGACACAATAGTTTTGCGCGCGCATGTTTGGCTTGGCCAAACCATTGAAACCATAGTAAGGATTCGCGGCATTGACACTCCCGAGATGAAGGGAAAGTGCGAATTTGAGCGCCAAAAAGCCGAAGAAGCAAAAGTCTTTTTAGAGAAAATGACTAACGGCAAAGACATATTTTTAGCAAATGTCAGCTACGACAAATACGGCGGCCGTGTCGTCGCCGCCATCAAAACCAAAGATGATAAAGACTTGTCCGCAGAAATGATAAATAAAGGGCTGGCAAGAGAATACCAAGGCAAAACCAAGCAGGGCTGGTGCAAAAATCAAACTGACAAGCCCGACAAACCCAAGAAAACCGCAAAATAATTTTACTTTTTATTCTGCTTAGCTATTATTGCTCTCATGAAGAAGAAAATACTTTTTGTTTTGGCGTTGATTTTAGTGTTGTATGCCATGGCGGCTGGGCTTTTGCATCTTAGCAAACCCGAGCTCGTATATTATGTCGACAAGTATGCGGACAAGACTCCCGCTTATTGGGGCGAGGACGCTCCGAATGTGAAAAAGCGCATTGACACGAATGAAAAAATCGTCGCGCTTACGCTTGACGCCTGCGGATCAAAGAACGACAGCTTGGACGAGGAGCTAATCGCCTTTTTAATCAAAGAAAAAGTGCCGGTGACAATGTTTATAAACTCGCGCTGGATTGATAAATATCCGGACAAGTTCGCAAGGCTTGCTTCCGTGGATTTGTTCGATATCCAAAATCACGGAACGCGTCATGTGCCGGCTTCCATGAACGGAAAGGAAATATACGGTATCAAAGGGACCGACGGTGCCGCCGAGTTGTTTATGGAAGTAAACGGTAATGCGGACAAGCTGCAAAAGCTCCTTGGCAAACGACCTGTATTTTTCCGCTCGGGAACCGCGTTTTATGACGAGTTCGCAATGCAAATGATAAATGAAATGGGCTTTGACGCCATCGGCTTTAATATCCTTGGGGACAAAGGCGCAACCTATAACGCCGATGAAGTTTATGCCGCCGTGACAAGCGCAAAAGCAGGCGACATTATCATTTGCCACATGAACCACCCCGAGAAACAAACCGGCGCAGGCTTGATGCGCGCCATACCGGAGCTGAAAAGACAAGGCTTTAAGTTCGTAAAGCTAATCGACTACAAAGACAAATTGGAATGATGTTTTAGATTTGTCCGACAAACAAAAAAGCCACCCGAACAGGTGGTTTTTACTTAATGGTCGGGGCGAAAGGATTTGAACCTTCGACCCTTTGCACCCCATGCAAATGCGCTACCAGGCTGCGCCACGCCCCGACTAGAGAGGGGAATATATAATCCGTCGCACCAAAAAGCAACCCCTTTTTTACAAAACTATATTGATGTTCGGCTGATTCCGTGATAGTCCGCCTAAATCAAGTCTAATTGCTTATCGCCTTTATTGATATCAATCCAATCAATACGCCCGTTCCACTCCGGCAGATTTCCGATAAGCCACATGCTGGAGAACCAATTATTCGCCTTTCCGCTCGGCACAATAAAACTGACACGATTTTCAATAATCAAGACTCCTGCGCCATATTTTTTGTAGAGCTTCCCGCGCGAAAGCGACGCCAGCGCATCAACGGGCAATAACAAAAAGAAAGGCTTGCCCAGCTCATAACTATGCGCCAGCCAAGAATCCTTTATGTTATAAGGAGGATTGGTAACCTGCACATCCCACTTTTCCGGTTGATAGGAAAAGAAATCCTGCCCGTCTTTAATATGCGATCCCACCACCTCGCGCCCTGCTTTGCGCAAAACGGAAGTAATCGCCGAACCGCCGAAATCGGAACTTTCCCACACCACACCTTTAGGAATAAAAGGAAGCAAAGGATAAACCGCCTCGGGCGGAGTAAACACCTCGACCGACTCTTTTACTTGCAAAAGATTCTTTTTCGGCTTCATCGGCATTGTCTTTCCCCTTTTTATCATATTAAACTTTGCGGCAAGTAAAGTTAGAATGTATCCGAAAATCTCTAAAAAGCAAGGGAGAAGACAATGATAGTATTTTTCGATGTTGACGACATAACTTACAATTACATGAAAGACAAAAATATATGCGAGGGAGGTATTTGCGCCTTTGAAAAGGGCATAGAAACCCTAAGCCCCGCCGATTATGAAAAAATAAAAGACGCGGATATTTTCTCCGTTTTCATACATTCCAAAATGACACCCGATGTGCTTAAAAAGTTTCCCAAGCTAAAACTTATCACCACTCGTTCGACCGGTTTTAACCACATTGATTTGGATTATTGCAAAAAGCACGGCATTATCGTCGAAAATGTCCCCAGATATGGCGAGGCAACCGTCGCCGAGTTCGCACTGGGTTTATGCCTTAACCTCACCCGTAAAATCGGCGTTGCCTTTAGCGATTTAAAAAGAGGGATTTGCAACATTGATAAATATATGGGCAAGGACCTTTTTGAAAGCACGCTTGGCGTTATCGGCACCGGAGCCATAGGTCGCCATGCCGTCCAAATTGCCAAAGGCCTAGGTATGAAAGTAATCGCTTACGACCTTTTCCCAAATAAAGAATTGATAAACGGCGGGTTAGAGTATGTCTCCCTTGATGAACTTTACGCTCGCTCGGATTTTATAACGCTTCACTGCCCGCTTACGCCCGAAAATCATCACATGATTAACGCCGCAGCCTTTGCAAAAATGAAAGACGGCGTGATGATTATTAACACCGCCCGCGGTGAACTTATTGACAACGAAGCCCTCTATAAAGCCTTAAAGTCCGGCAAAGTCGCAGGCGCGGGGCTGGACGCTTTAGAGCAGGAAGGCGCGATTATGAGCAACGATATTTACATCTCGCATGTAAAGACCATTCCCCAAGAAGAAGTCATTACCTCGTTCATAAATATGAAACTTCTGCAGCTTCCCAATGTCATCATCACCCCTCACATCGGCTTCAATTCCATTGACGCCATCCGCCGTATTCTTGCCCAAACGGTCAAGAACATTGAGGAGTTCAAAAAGGGACACATTATTAACGAGGTTCGCGCCCGCGATTAAACAAGAAAAGATTGACGGGCACGCCGTAACGACTGCCGGATACGGAAGGGACCGCATACCCTATCTTCGGAGCATCTCTGCGCGGGAAAGTCGCCACATAGACGGTTTGCATGCCCATTTTTCTGCCGAAAGCAACATCGGTCTTTGGGTTATCCCCGACCATCAGAGCCTCTTTAGGATTGAAATCCGGCAACTTCTCTTTGAAAAGAGACAAAAACCACTTTGCCTCGGGCTTGCCGTAAACGGTTACGGGAGCATAAGAGCCAAAGAACTCTTGCGCATCGCGTATTTCCAGCAAAATATCGCCTTGAATAATAGAATGGTTCCCGTCTTTATCTATTCCCCCGACATCGGCAAAGCCTGCATATATAGGCTTTTTGGTGAGCGCAATAAAGTCACACAAAGAGGTAAAATCTTCCACTTTGGAAAAAGACTTGCCATTTACTTGGGGAAAACCAATAAAAAAGTAATCAATACTTTCGCGTTTAAAAGTATTTACAAAATCACCATCGCTTTTCGCAGTAATAAATTGCTCTTTACTTGCGAAAATACTTTCATCTCTTATATTTCCCAAAACCAAAAACTTCTTATCCGCGAACCCGGGCTTTGCAAACTCGGCTTTAAGAATATCGCCCGAAGATAAAACTTCATGATAATGCACCCCGCGCTTAAGCCCTGCTTCTTTGGATAAAAAGGCGATATTTGCCGCTTCGGTATTGCCGCTGTTGGTAAGAATAACAACCTGCTTGCCCATCTTTACCAACTCGGACAAAGCTTTATCCGCGTTATTTATAGGTCTGCCATGATCAAGTAATGTCGCATCGCGGTCAAAAATAACCGTCTTTATTTCGGGATTTTCCTCAACTATATCTATAATATTATCTCTGAATAATACCATTTTTAGCCTCTTTTATTTGCTGTTTTCTTAAAGCACTAGCTCTTTGTATTTTGTGTCCAGTTTTAACACAAAAGCTAAAAACGGTCAACAAACAAAGGTGACTTATTTCTTACCTAAGCCTATTTGTTTGGCAAGTCCCGACCTTCTCTCGGCATAATTGGGCGCGACCATAGGATAATCGGCAGGAAGTCCCCACCGCTCACGGTATTGTTCCGGCGTAAGGCCATAGACATTTAGCAAATGGCGGCGAAGCATCTTGAACTTCTTTCCGTCCTCTAAACAAATTATGTAATCGGGAGTAACCGACTTTTTGATTGGCACTGCGGGCTCAATCATTTCCACTGTGTCCTCACTTGCTATGCTTGACAAAGAAGCATAGACGCCCGCTATAACTTCCGAAAGCTTCTCAACTTCTACTTTGTTATTGCTGACATACGCAGAAACAATTTCCGAAGTTAAATCAAGTAAATCTATAGTATTAAAGGTTGCTTGTTCGTCCATTTTTCTTCCCCCTTACAAGTAATTCCAACAGCGTGACTCTATAATGCGCAAGAATTATTAGCAACAACAAAGTGAAAGCATAACCTTTTAGTCTTCATCAAGAAGCCCGGTTCTCCCGATTGCCACATCTTTGTTAACCCAAACGCATTCTATAAGCCCAAAGGCGAGCATATGCGTCATAAGCGCCGTCCCTCCATAGGAAACGAGAGGTAAAGGAATACCGACAACCGGCACAAGCCCCGTAACCATAGCGATATTGATGAACAGATAGAAAAATAAGTTAGAAGTGAGCCCTATGGCAACCAGTTTACCAAAATAACTTGTGCATCTTAAAGCTATCAAAAAGCCTATAAATATCAAAGCCATATATAGCAAAAGTAAAACCAGCTCGCCCATCAAACCGAACTCCTCGGCAAGCACCGTAAAAATAAAATCCGTGTGCTTTTCGGGTAAGAAATTAAGCTGACTTTGCGTGCCTTGTAAAAATCCTTTGCCGGTAAGGCTTCCCGACCCGAGTGTGATATAGGATTGCAAAATATGATATCCTGCACCCAAAGGATCTTTTTCGGGATTAAGAAAAGTAAGCACTCTTTGCTTTTGATAGTCATGCAGGAAAAAGTGCCACAAAATCGGTAGCGCCGCCAATCCGATGCCGATAACGGTAAAGAACTTCCATCGCTGCACTCCGACCACAAAGAAAATCACACCTGCGCTGATAGTAAGCATAACCGCCGTCCCCAAATCGGGTTGCTTCACAACCAACAAAACCGGCAACCCGACAATCACCAAAGGAGCAAACAAAGTCTTTATTTCTTCCACATCTTTCAAAGTCTTGCCATGGAAATATCGCGCCAGCGCAAGCACCACCGCTATTTTCATAAGCTCGGACGGTTGAATCTGAATAAAGCCAAGGTTTATCCAGCGCTGCGCCCCCATACCGACAAACCCGAACAAATCCACGACCATAAGCAAAACAAGTATGGCAGCATATATGATATAGGCATACTTCATCCAAAACTTTAAATTAGTCATCGCCACCATAACAAGAATCGCAACGCCGACGACAAAGCGTAACATCTGCTTAATCGACCAAGGCTCAAAACTACCGCCTGCGACCGAATACAAAACCACAAATCCCACGCTCGCAATCAAGGAAACCAGCAAAAGATAAAGCCAATTTATCCGCAAAAATCTTTCCGTAAGCGAAAGGGCTCTTTCATGAAACTTCAAAGGCTTTGTAACACTGAACTCACTCATCGGCTTTGCCCTCCTTTGCCGCCATAACTTCCTCGTCCTCGTCTTTAGGCATATCCATCGTTAAAGCATATTCCAAAATATCTTTAGCAATAGGCGCCGCAACCGCAGCCCCACCGCCGCCATGCTCTACCAAAACGGCAATTGCATATTTAGGATTTTTAATCGGAGCATAGCCGACAAAAAGAGCGTGATTGCGCTCATGCCAAGGCACTTCCCGCTGCGTAAACTCGGGACTTTCGCGCTCTTCTCTGGTGATTCTTTTCACCTGAGTCGTTCCCGTCTTTCCGCTCATGCCCCCCAATCCGTCCCACAACTTGGAAGCATAGGCGGTTCCGTAGTACTCGTTCACGGTCGCCCGCATTCCCTCTTTAACCAAATCAAGATAATGCTTGTTAATATCAATATCTTTAGGCAAAGGACGATAAGGATTTTTGACTAAATGAGGCTCGACAAACTTACCGCCGTTAGCGATTCGCGCAGTCATCATCGCCAGCTGCAAAGGCGTAACCAGCACATAGCTTTGCCCTATTCCCGCAAGCAAAGTCTCCCCCTGCTGCCAAGGCTCACCAAACAACCTTTGCTTCCATGTTTGCGTAGGCATAAGCCCGCTTTTTTCCGAAGGTAAGTCGATTCCCTCCTTCACTCCGAGCCCAAACTTTCTTGCCATTTCCGTAATTTTATCAATGCCGACTCTGCGTGCGATTTCATAAAAATACACATCGCAAGACTCCGCCAAAGCTCTCTTCAAATTGATACGACCATGCCCGCTGTGTTTCCAGCAATGGAAACGGTGATTACCTATATCCATATAGCCTTCACAATCTATTTCCGTATTAGCATCAATAATGCCGGCTTCCAAAGCCGCCAAAGCCACAATCATCTTAAAAGTCGACCCCGGAGAATACTCGCCGGCTATAGCCTTATTCACCATAGGCTTATACTTATTCTCGGACAATGCTTTCCACTCTTTAGATAAGATACCGCGGTTAAAGATATTGGCATCAAAGGAAGGCGCCGACACCAAAGCCATAATCTCGCCCGTATTCACATCAACCACGACCACCGCACCGCTTTGCTTTGCCAAAGCTTTACGCACGAACTCCTGCAGCCTTATATCAATAGTAAGATCGAGCTCTCTGCCCGACACCCCTTTGTTAAGCGAAAGCTCGCGCACCTCGCGCCCGACGACATTAACTTCCACCTGCCGCGAACCTGCGACCCCGCGCAAGTCATAATCGTAAAACTCCTCTAAGCCCGTCTTACCTTTCTTAAAGCCCGAAAGCTCCAGCAACGGATCGCCGGTCCGATCCTTTTCATCTACCAACGCCAAATAGCCGAGGATATGCGCCGTATCCCAAGGATGAGTATAACTGCGCGTAAGTCCCTTATCAATCATCACCCCCGGCAAATCGGGCGCATTGACTTGTATATTAGCCATTTGCTCCCACGAAAGATTCTCTGCCACATTAACCGGAACAAAAGACCTTCTGCGTTTTACCTCTTTTTGAATATAGGCATAATCATCTTCGGAAAGGGAAATAATCTTGCCCAAATCCTGCAAAGTTTCTTGGAGTCTTCCTTCGGTTTGCTCTGACACCAACATCACGCGATAATTAGGATTATTGACCGCCAGCGGCACTTTATTTCTGTCAAATATAGTCCCCCTCGGCGGTGCGATAATCCTCATACTGATACGATTCGACTCCGCCAGCATTATATATTTATCCGCCAAAAAGACCTGCAAATAGTAAAGCCGCGCAAGTATCACCAACACCAGCACCAACTCTATCACCGCCAGCCACAGCATGCGATTTAAGAACACTTTCCCTTTGTCGCCGTCTCTATTCATACCTGTTCACCTTTAGCAAAAGCTTTAAAAGCAGAAAGCACAAAAACGACACAAAAGGGTAAATCGCCACTAAAACAGAATAGCTGACCAACATCGGCAAAAAGGCGGTAAAGCGTCCCGCCACAAATGCCACGGCAAACCACATGAGCAGATTCGCGGCTAAAGCAAAGACGCCGAACCCTATCCACACGATATAAAAAGGCTTATCCACCAAAAACCTTCTTAAAGCCTCCGCCACTTTAAAAAGCAGTGCAAAAACCAAAGCATAAGAACCGAACGGCACCATGAACAAAGAATCCGCCAATAATCCCGCCGCGAAAGCCATTATCATACCGAACCGCCAAGGCGCATAGACCGCGAAGTAATAAACCGCGACCAGAGCAAAGCAAGGCCTTATGACCGCCATGTTAGGAAGATGAAAAGGATAAAAGGACAAAAGCTCCAAAAGCATCACCAACAAAAGAGGTGACACGAACCAAAAACCTTTGCCAATCTTTGCCCATAGCCCTTCCATTATTTGGTCCACTTATCCGTGCTTTGTAAAATCCCCCTTTGCCCGAAGTTAAGGATCTTAACATAATCAACTTTATCCCTATCAACCAGCAAGGTAACTTTTGCCTCATCATCGGCGACTTTATCAACCGTACCGATTACAAGACCTGAAGGAAACACTCCGGCATCGCCGGAAGTTGTAATCTCGTCCCCGACGGCGATTTTATCTTTTTGCAAAAACAAAATCAAAACCGGCGCTTCGGTATTATCGCCAACCAAAATCGCCCTTTGCCTATCCTTGCCGACAAAAACGGGAATCCGCGAGTTAACATCGTTTAACAAAAGCACTTGCGCCGCATCGCTCGCCACATTTATTACGCGTCCCATCAAAGCACCGTTTGCCATCACGACATCACCCTTTTCCACCCCGCTGGCACTCCCCGCCAAAACAATAAGCGATTGCGCAAAGGCACTTTCCGAATCTGCCACAATTTTTGCCGTCACGGACTTAATGGCGGGCGGATATTTGTAATTAAGCATCTTTGCCAGCTGCTGATTTTCTTGGATAAGGAAAAGGATATTCTCGCGCTCTTGTTTAAGTTTTTGATTTTCAAGAAGCAGTTTTTCATTCTCATCAATCAGAGAAAAATACTCGCTTATGATATCAACACGTTTAGAAACCCACCTTACCGGCACCGCCAAAGTATTTGTAACCGGCAGCATCACTTCCAAAAACGCCACTCGCATACCGTTTATGATAGGGCTGTCCATCTTCTCAAGCGCAATAAGTATCAGTGCGAACAGAGCAAGAAAAACAACGCCGAAGCGCTCAAGCCAAGCGCGGAACTTTCTTGAAAGATGCTTTATTCCGCCGGCTTGCTTCACGATTCTTCACCCTTTTAAAACAACCGCCCTCTAAACAGGCTAGTACATGGAAGTGAGGATATGTTTAAGCTTTTTGACTTCCTCTAAGGCGCGCCCCGTCCCCATACCCACACAGGTAAGCGGATCATCGGCGATTGAAATGGGAAGCCCCGTCGCCTGCCTTAACACTTGATCAAGGTTGGACAAAAGTGCCCCTCCGCCAGTAAGCACAATGCCCTTATCCACGATATCCGCGGCAAGTTCGGGAGCCGTATGCTCCAAAGCAACCTTTACCGCATCAACAATCTGACTGACCGGCTCGGACAAGCTTTCCGCAATCTGCCGCTCGTTTATAATAATTTCTTTCGGCACGCCGTTCATTAAGTCACGACCCTTGATAGCGATGGTCCGCCCGTCACCCTCTTCCGGAGGACACGCCGAACCGATAGCCTTTTTAATCCGCTCTGCCGAACTTTCACCGACCAGCAGGTTATGCGTCTTGCGAATATAGTTGATAATGGCCTCGTCCATTTTATCACCACCGCAACGCACCGAACGAGCAAAAACAATACCTCCCAAGGAAAGCACGGCAACTTCGGTAGTTCCGCCACCGATATCAACCACCATTGAACCGGTAGGCTCTGTCACGGGAAGCCCCGCACCGATAGCCGCAGCCATGGGTTCTTCAATCAAAAAGACCTTTCTGGCACCGGCAGCCTCGGCAGATTCTTGAATTGAACGCCGCTCCACTGCCGTTGAACCCGAAGGCACGCAAATCACAATCATAGGCGCGATAAACGACCGCCTGTTATTAGCACGGTGAATAAAGTGCTTAATCATCTCCTCTGCGACTTCAAAGTCGGCAATCACGCCGTCACGAAGCGGGCGAATTGCCTGTATAGGACCGGGAGTCCTACCCAGCATTTGCTTTGCCTCATCACCTACGGCAAGAACTTGCTTCTTACCCTTAACATCAGCGATTGCAACCACCGAAGGCTCATTAAGCACAATCCCGCGATCGCGCACAAACACGATGGTATTCGCAGTCCCTAAATCAATCGCCATATCCGCGGCATACAAGAAGCTCGTTATTTTTGAAGACATCTAAAGCGTCCTTTCTTATCACATCTACATATATTAATAAAAAGTTAAGTTTGGGATAAGTAATACACTACAAGCTCTCTAAAAGCAACAAGTTCATTTACGAAAGCTAAAAAAAAATAAACAGTCTTGAGTAAATGCAAAAAAGGCTCTAATGTCTGCGCATAACCTTTTATATACGACGGGGGACGCCATGACAAAAAGACATAAAATCAAACAGATATACGAAGACATCGAATCAAAGGCCAAAGATATTACCGCGGGCGCGGTCAACTTTGCCAAAGACGCCTTTGAAAGCATTCCCGAGGAACACAAAAGCAAGATAAAGATGTGGGGTGCGAACCTTTCACACGGCTTTGAAACGCACATAAAGTATGACCTTTCCAAATTGAATAAGGGCAACCTTAACTTCTGGAAAGCAAAGTTTTTCGGCGCTCTTATAGGCGTGATTTTGTTTGGCATTCCCGGCTTGTTTGTAGGTTTAATTGTAGGGCACTTTTTGGATTTAAGCCAAAAATCCACGGACTTTCAAAACTTTGCGGCCAAATGCTCCTCTTCCCGTGATGGCGCTAAAGAAGCAAAACCTGCTACGCAGCAATCCGCGAAAGCCTCCTCTGCCAAAGCAAAAAAACCGACCGTAAAAAAAAACTAAATGACTTTGAGATGCTGGGAGTTTCGCGCCACGCCACCAAGGCGGAAGTGCATGCGGCTTGGCTTAAAAAGGTAAAAGAAAATCACCCCGACCACCTGATAGCGAAACGTGCGAGCAAAGAGAAGATTGCAGAGGCAAACGCCACGATTGCCGCTCTTAACACCTCGTATCAAAGAATCATGGAAGATATGAAAAAGCCATAAGACAAAGGCTTACTCGGACTTTATTTTGCCCCAAATATCAACACCGGACACGATATGCGTATGGAAGTGAAAGACCGCCTGCCCCGCCTTTTCGCCGATATTTGCGATTAGGTTAAAGCCGTCCTTTTCCTTAAAGCCGAACTGCTTTGCCACCTCACCGACCGCGCGCACATAGCCCACAATCTCGGCATCCGTCGCGTTTAGGGAGAAGTCTTGAAAGTCCGTATATTTCCCCTTGGGAATAACCAAAATGTGATAAGGCGCCTTTGGAAAAGCGTCATAAAACGCAAGCGCAAACTCATTTTCAAAAACTTTTTTCGCAGGCACCTCGCCTTTAAGGATTTTTGCGAACACATTTTCATCATCATACATTTTTTTAGCACCTAGACTTGTTTTCATATATTAAAGACCTTATTTAAACGGTATTGTATCAAAATGTAAAACAAAAAAGGAAAGAAGAATGATGACAGACAACAGCACCTTTTCTCTGCCCGCATGGCGAGGCACAACCATCATATCCGTAAGGAAAGACGGACATGTAGTTATTGCCGGCGACGGTCAAGTCACCCTTGGCACCACGGTATTGAAATCCAACGCCGTAAAGGTCCGCAGACTTAGCGACGGCAAGGTTATAGCCGGCTTTGCGGGCGCGACTGCCGACGCCTTCACCCTTTTTGAGCGCATGGAAGGAAAGCTCGAAAAGCACTCGGGCAACCTCACCCGCGCCTGCGTAGAGCTGGCAAAGGACTGGCGCACTGACAAGTACTTGCGCAAATTGGAAGCGATAATGATAGTCGCCGACAAGGACGCCACATTTTTAATCTCGGGCAACGGCGATGTTATGGAGCCGGACGGAGGCATCGTAGGCATAGGCTCGGGCGGAGCGTTTGCCCTTGCGGCGGCAAAAGCTCTTGCCGACGGCTCGCAAAGTGCCAAAGACATCGCAGTAAAGGCGCTTAAAATCGCCGGCGAGATATGCATTTACACCAACAACAACATAGTCGTAGAGGAATTATAACAAAAATGACAACCCCTTTATCGCCGAAAGAAATCGTAGCCGAATTGGATCGTTTCATCGTAGGGCAAAAGGCGGCCAAACGCGCCGTCGCCATAGCACTGCGCAACCGCTGGCGCCGCCAGCAGCTTCCCGAGCATTTGAAGGACGAAGTAATCCCGAAGAACATTCTGATGATAGGTCCCACGGGCGTAGGCAAAACCGAAATCGCCCGCCGCTTGGCAAAACTCGCCGACGCGCCTTTCATCAAGACGGAAGCGACGAAGTTCACCGAAATCGGCTATGTCGGGCGCGATGTTGAAAGCATAATCCGCGACCTGGTGGACATTTCCATAAACATGACTCGCGCGAACATGCGCAAGACCGTGAAGAAGGCGGCAGAGAAAGCGGCAGAAGACCGCGTCATAAGCGCCTTTATCGGCACTGCCGCATCCGTGCAGACGCAGATGCAGTTCCGAGAAAAGCTTAGAGCGGGCGAGCTGGACGACAAGGAAATAGAGATTGAGCTTGCCGACAACACCCAAAACGCCATACCGACCTTTGACATTCCGGGGATTCCCGGCGCTTCCGTAGGAATGATGAGCCTTGGCGACCTGTTTGGCGGCAAGACCACTCCTCGCAAGAAGCGCAAGATAAAGGTAAAGGACTCTTACGACCTTTTGCTCGCCGAGGAAAGCGACAAGCTCTTGGACGAGGAAGTCATTAGAAAAGAAGCGATAAAGGCGGTAGAGACGGGCGGCATAGTCTTTTTGGACGAGATTGACAAGGTAACCGCTACGGAAGAAGGCACCTTCCGCGGCAATGTCTCCCGCGAGGGCGTGCAGCGCGACCTTTTGCCGCTTATTGAAGGCACGACCGTTCCGACAAAGTACGGCAATGTGAACACTCACCACATTTTGTTCATCACCTCGGGGGCGTTCCACCTTTCCAAGCCTTCGGACTTGCTGCCGGAATTACAAGGCCGCCTTCCCATAAGGGTAGAGTTAAACCCTCTTTCAGAGCAGGACTTTGTGAAGATTTTAACCGAACCCGAGGCAAATCTGATTTTGCAGTATAAGGAGCTTTTAAAGACCGAAGGCGTAACGCTGGACATTACCAAAGACGCCATTGCCGAGATAGCGAAGTTCGCCGCCGACATGAATCAAACGGTAGAGAATATCGGCGCCCGCCGCCTGCACACTATTTTAGAGACGGTGTTGGAAGATATCAGCTTCACGGCTTCGGAAAAATCCGGCGTGACGGAAAAGATTACCGGCAAAGATGTAAAGGATAAGATAGCGAGCCTTTCCCCCTCGCAAAACCTCTCCAAGTTCATATTGTAGGGGCTTTTGCTTCCACCGCCCCCGTCATCCTCGCGCCCCCTTTCATTCCTCATTTCTCATTCCTCATTGGGCGAAGCCCCTTTCGTCATTCTCGCGCGTAGCGCGGGAATCTAGGGGCGAAGCCATAAACGGCGAAAGTAGTAATAAAAAAAAGGGAAAACCTAAAAAAATCTCCCCCTCCCTTGATGGGAGGGGATAAGGGGGTGGGTGACGGCGTAAGCCGTAAACAATGGAACCCCGAGCTGAGCCTAACGGCTCCCTCGAGGATGACGGAAAGAAAGGAATCGTCATTCTCGCGCGTAGCGCGGGAATCCACCCTCCCCGAAGGGGAGGAAGCCTTAAACTTATCACCTTATAAGCTTATAAACTAACCTTAACCCTCTTTTACGGGCAGGAGCTATTTGAGTTAGGGCCGCAGTAGATGATGGTAATGCCGGAACTAATTGTAGAACTATTGGAACAGGAATAACCCGAAGAGCAAAGTCCTGAGCCACCACAACATTGCATAGTGAAGTTCGTGCTACCGATACTTCTTGCCATCCCTCCTCCTCCTATACCACCACTTCCCGTGTATGAACCTGCAGTACCATCCCAAGAATAACCTGAGCTGCCAAAAGTGCTGCCATTGGAGTACCAACGGCCAGCGGCTTTACCACCTATATATCCACCACCTCCGAGGCATATAGGATTACCATTGATGGCAGAAGAGGCTCCACCACCACCTACAGCCAGTACCGGGGAGCCATTTGCCAGCAAAACTACACCGCCACCTGATCTCGTAGTCCCAGAAGAATTTGATCTAGTTTGACCTCCTGGATAAGTGACAGTCAGTTTAACACCCTTATTGTAATAAACAGTTGCCGTTAACTTGCCGCCTAGTGCGTCTGTATTACATCCCTTATAGCAGTATTCTCCGTTTCCTCCTGCCATTTGTATCTTATACCTTCCTGCCGCAAGGGTGGTAAAGGGAAGTGAAAATTGCGTCCCTGATGGAGGATATACAGCACAGATATTGTTTACACAATATGGAACTTCGCTCGGGCATTGAGAGTTAGAGGTACAAGCCTTAGTTGCGCCGCAAGTGCCGCTGTTACAATACGGCTTATTGCTCGGGCATTGAGAATCTGCGGTGCAAGTGGCAGAGCAAACACCACTAACGCAATAGGGCTTGGAGCTTGAGCACTCAGAACTGCTGGCACATTGTGTCGCAGAACAAAAACCATCATAGCAATAGGGTTTACCCGCGACAGAACTGCAATCTGTATCAGTTGTGCAAGAGGTGGGTGCTACGCAGTAACCGTTGTTACAATCCGGCAAACTTGCGGCGGTGCACTGGGAGCTCGCGGTGCAAGCTTTGGTATCGGTGCAAGCTCCGTCGGAGCAATAAGGAATATCGCTCGGGCAATCGCTGTCGCTCCCGCAAGGCACAGGACAATCCGCCTCCGAAGTGCCGCAATAGATTATGCTGGCGTAGCCTAACGCCTGGTCATGATTCGCAGACCAATTACCATGAGCGGTATTTAAGTAGTTTGCATAATCCCCGGGATCTCCACTCGTCCCAGATGCATTTCCTCCCGTAATGGTATTACAAGTATATCCGCTTCCACAATACCCCGTTCCACCATAACCGCCTTGGTTGTGTTTGTTGCTCCACCATCTACCACCGGTTGCTCCGATGTTACACGTAGCTGAATTACAATAAGTTGTATTATTTCCAAGTGTTCCGTCCCAACTGTAACCAGAGGTGCCATTACTATAATTTACGACTGCTCCTCCATTATACCCTCCACCGGGAGCATCACCCCAAGCACCCCCACCGGCAACCAGTTTCGGTGCATCTATAGTATCCGCCGTATCCCATAAAGCTACGCCCGCCCCACCGCGCGGAGTAGAAGTATTATACTTTCCACCCTCAATTGCCTTTGTAATTAAAATCTCATCGCCGAAAAATTGTTTGTTAGATGTTAAAACACCTCCACTAGCACTGTAAGTAACCGCAGTATTATTACACCACCCAGCTCCCCCTTTTAGCGTCAATTGATACCAACCGGGAGTTGTAATGCCAAAAGCGGTGTCGCCTACTTGCTCAACAGGATTCGTTAGGTTCAAAGTGCTGATATTCTCGACAATGAAGCTCGTCCCCTCGCATTTGGTAAGGACTACATCCGTATACTCCGTGCCGCTGCCGTAAGTGAGGGTATAAATCTTCGGGCTGGGATAAGGAACGCCGGCCCTATCGTAAACCGCGTCAACTTGGGAACAAGTCCGGTTAAGCTCCTTTGTATAGGCCTCCGCACACGAATCCGTCATACCCGCGTCGCACTCTTGAACAATCCGTAAGTCCGCCTTTCTATCAACATTTAAATCTTCCCAAGATTCAATGCAGTCTTTGGCCTCCTCACCCCCTACGCAAAGCTTTTTACCCGCGACAACCTTGTTACTGGCGCGGACATCTTGAGCGATAAGCTGGTCAAGGGTGCCATTTTCGGCGGCAATGCGAACCGCATTTATCTGCTCTGCCGTGACTTCAAACTCGCCCATGTCAAGGTCGGCATCTACAAGTATGTCGCTGATGTTCATGCGGTATTTTGCTTTGTTATATTCGGTAGTAATAGCGACCGCGCCCGTGGGAATGTCGGTAGTGTCAAAATACCTCGACAGCGGCTCGCTCCAAAAACCGTTTATGCCCCAAGCCGCGTCAGGGTCTACTGCCGTGTATATCCCCGCCGATAAGCCTATCAGCTCAGCCACCTTTGCGGCGCGGAGGTCCGAGCCAGTGTGGACGGTGTCGATTATCATAGCTTTTAGAACAGGCTTGTTGTTCTCGTCCTCTCTTCTTATGCCCACGATATACCGACCATCGAAATTACTGCCTGCGCCCATCTCGCTGGGAAATATCT
>JAEEGL014954192.1_pt1 | contig 50967 bp, 39 predicted proteins | sample 9134231 | NCBI WGS metagenome assembly JAEEGL01 (sample SAMN16246548, study PRJNA631951) | gut metagenome | biome: gut microbiome; feature: rumen; material: fiber-attached | host: Bos | place: Iran: Karaj | collected 2018-10 | reverse complement strand
TCATCGCCGTCAACGACGGCGTGGACAGCGCGGAGGGCGAGGACGATTTCGTGCCGTTCCGCAACATCATGAACGAGTGGTACGCCAAGGATATCAGCCGCAAATGCCGCTCGGCGCACAAAACGCGCGGCAAATCGGGCGTTCCGCTCGGGCAGCCGCCCTACGGGTATATGAAGGATCCTGAAAACAAAAAACGCTGGATCATTGACCCGGAGGCGGCGCCCGTGGTGCGGGAGATCTACAAGCTCTATCTTGAAGGCAACGGCATCGACACCATCGCCCGCATCATGCAGGAGGAGGGACACCTTAACTGCACCGCATACTGGCATGAGAAAGGCGTGGGCAGAGGCGGAAAGAAGACCCAGCCCAACCCCTGCAAATGGAAGTGTTCTACCGTAGCAGGCATCCTCTCGCGGCAGGAATACTGCGGGGACGTCATCAATTTCAAAACCTATTCCAAGTCCTTCAAAAACAAGAAGCGTCTTGAAACGCCAAAAGAACAGCAGATGGTATTCAAGGATGTGCACGAACCGATCGTTGATCGCTCCACCTTTGAAAAGGTGCAGAAAATGATCGGCAAGACCAAGCGCCGCCCGCCGAAAGAGGAAAACGGCCCGAAGAGCATCTTCTGTGATTTCGTCTACTGCGCGGACTGCGGGAAAAAGCTATGGTATCACACCAGCACCACCAATAAGGATATCCACTTTTTCTCCTGTTCAAACTACGAAAAGGACTATCGCGGCACCTGCAAGACCCGCCACTATATTCGCGCCGACGCGCTCTACACCATCGTGACGATGGAGCTGCGCAGACTCGCGGACTATCTGCGGGACGACGAGGACCGCTTCGCCGAGATCTTAGCGCGAAAGAGCGATAAGGAGTATCAGACGGCGCACAAGCATACGACCGGCGAGCTTACCAAAGCGACCAAGCGGCTGGAGATGATTCCGAAACTGCTCAAAAAGATCTACGAGGACAACGCAAGCGGCATGGTAACGGATGAGGATTATATGATCCTCTCCCGCGAGTACAACGAGGAGCGAACGCGCGTCAAAGACCGAATCGTTCTCTTGCAGGAGAAGCTGAAAGACCTTGACGACCGCCGCTATGAGCGGGACAAGTTCGTCCGCGCAATCCGCCGGTTCATGGAAATGAAGATGCTGACGAAGAATCTTCTGACCGAGCTGATTGACAAAATCGAGGTGCACGAGACCGAGGGCGTGGGCAAGAACCGCACTCAGCGCGTGGTGATCTACTACCGCTTCGTCGGGTATCTCGAGATCCCGGACGAACAGACCCGCTTTTCGGAGGACACCCGTCAGGGCGTTTCGGTGGAGTATATCTCCTGCGCGCCGATCAAGGTCCGCTACGGCGACGACGGAGAATAAACCGAGGAAGGAGGATAAATCTCACCCCAACAAGCCTGTCGGCTTGCCGGGGACCCCGAAGCAAAAAGGAGCAGGAAAACCTGCTCCGGTACATAAGGGTTTTTTATTTGTAAGTGAACAATTCTGGCATACAAATATCAATTTGCTTTATTAACTCTTTTTCAGTTTTAATCAAGATAATACAAGAGGGTGTTTGGTCATTACCTTGAAACATCAAAGCGGCTTCCTGCCCCGGATATGGACTCAAAATAGTAACTCTTTTTGCTACTACTTTTGCCCCTGTTTCAGCGATTCGTTTGGATTTAGCAATGAGATAATCACAAATCTTATCGCCTCCAATCATTTCATCAAATACCCACTGTGACGTGTATTTACAATTATTTGATAAAAACTGATCTAATGGTGTAAAGTCATTATTGTTATAGCATTCAATAAGAATCCCCAGTAAATCTTTCATATCAAATCAAAAACCTTTCTTCTTGGCTAAAATAGGTGGTTATAACTAATAGTTGTGAGGATTAGACGGATTTGTCCCGATAGATAAGGATTATTCGTATTTATCCAAGCCTATTGAAACACCCAATAAGTAATATGCGGAAAGAAGTTTTGAGTTGTAAATTTCGATGTTTGAATCTGTTTTATAGTTCTGAATCAGTTTGTCCCAATACGGAACAATAAAATGTCGGAACGCATCCCACTGTTCAAATGTGATTCCTAAATTGTCTTTCAGAACGACTAACAGAATTTTGTAACTTGACTCGACATTGGAAATCTTCTCAAAAATACTACCCGAAACGACCGATTGTTTATCAACACAGGCGTAATGCGCAAGAATCAATCCCATCTGAAGATTTACAGTTGCTAAAGAGTAATAAAAATCAAATGGTCTTTTGCCGGGATTCGGTTCCGACCTTAAGCCCTCTGCAATGAAGGGATTACCGATTTCAATTAAACCTTCGTGAAGAATAAATCCTTTTTTTGCAAAACCTTTCTTTTGTGCTAAATCGTGTAAAGTTTGGACTGAAGAAACAAAGAATTCTTGCGCGGATTCTTTCTTGAGAAACATGTCGATCACCTCTTTTATACATTATAGCAAAAAAGCAAAAAAATTCAAGTGGTCATAACTCGAAGCCCGTCGGTTATCGTTGCGCGCCGATCAAGGTACACTACGGCGACGACGGAGAAGAAACCGAGGAGGGAGGATAAACAAAAAGGAGCAGGAAAACCTGCTCCGATACATAAATCATTTATTTGTACTGTTTTTTGGACAATGGATGTGTTATAATAAATATGGCAAAGAAAGGAGGATAAGTGTATGAATCTTCAAAAGCGAGATTGTGGCATTTATATGAAACTTGTACCATATGGTGGCGGTTGGACAGATGTTTATCTTACAATTTCAGGTGATAAGCATTATTTTATTATTTCTGATGTTTTAGGAGATCAGTTTGATGATTTTTTGAGCATATTATATCACCTATATCCGGATAATGCAGGCGACGAAACAAGATCGCAAAACATTGACTATAAAGTTGCAAGAGCGGAACTGATAGACGGGGAGTATCAAACCGTAGAAATAGTCGACGTGGATAAAGCTGGACTTGGGGTTTTTAGAGATATCCCGTGGAAAGCACATTTTTCTTGGGATGAAGAGGGAAACGCAAGCGTTTGGGAGCTTGAGCGAGATCCAACGGAAGATCTTGATTTCAAGTTGAGAATCTCCATTGATCACAACGAAAAGCATTATAAGTATTCTGTGCGCTACGCTGATTTTTGCTATGCCGTCGCCAAAGCATGTACCGAAGCATTGAAAAAACATGGGTTCACAGGATACCATCGAGCAACATACACACAAGATTTCAACGTCAGGTATCTTCTTTTCTTAAAAGGTGTTGCGCTTGGCGATCTTGAAGCATGCAAACTCACGTATTATGAAGAAAAAGGAGCCGGTGAAACATCTGACTTTTCTAAGGAACTTGAGTTATTGCTGTTTGATATGTGAACAAATGTGAACAAAAAAACGAGTGGTCATAACTCGAATCCGTTATGACCACTCTAAATGGTTGCGGGGGAAGGATTTGAACCAACGACCTTCGGGTTATGAGCCCGACGAGCTACCAACTGCTCCACCCCGCGATATACGGCGCCTTTTTGGGGCGCTTAACGATTATATCACAACTGCGCCGCTATTGCAAGAAGTTTTTTTCTTTTTTTATAATATTGGGAGGTCAAAGGGCAAGGCAGGGAAACCGGCAAATAATCTTTCGCGTTGTCGGGGCGCCTTTTACCGCTTTATAATATGCCGGTGAGTTTTGAAATATTCCTTATTTCAAAGGTGGGGGTTACCTCGCTTTTTTTGCCTTCCGGATTATACCAGCAGGTATCTATACCCGCGTTTATGCCGCCCGTGATGTCGGAAGTGATACTGTCGCCTATGACGAGGATCTTTTTGCGGTCCTTTTCAGGAGTATTGTTTATCACATATTCAAAATATCTTTTATCGGGTTTTTGGTAACCGGTTTCCTCCGAAATAAAAACGAAATCGAAAAAATGCTCAAGCCCCGACTCGCGCAGCCGTTTATGCTGCGTGAGCGCCACGCCGTTTGTGGTGACGCATACGGTATAGCCCTTTTTCTTTACATATTCGAGGACTTTCTTTGCGCCTTTTATTACGTCGTGTCCCTGCGCCAGAAGAGAAAAATAGTCTTCCGACATTTTGGCGGTATCGGCATTTTTGCCTATTGCGGCAAGAAACTCAACAAATCTGATTTCAAAAATCTCCTGCCGCTTTATTTCGCCGCGCTCAAAGCGCTCCCACACCTTGCGGTTGATGGCGGAATAAATATTTGCGTATTCACTTCGCGGGTCTATGCCGTGAAGTGAAAGCAGGCGTAAAATCGCGCTTTTTTCCGAAGCGGAAAAATCTAAAAGCGTATTGTCAAGGTCAAAATAAAGAGTGGTATATTTCAAAGCTTTTCCGCAAGTTCCTTTATATATTTTTTTGTTTCTTCGCCGATTTCGCTATGCGCGAGCGCAACTTCGATATTGGCTTTGAGCATGCCGAACTTATTGCCCATATCATACCGGGTCGCCTTGAAATCAACGCCTATCATACCGTCGCGGCGGGCGAGGGTCTTCATAGCGTCGGTCAGTTGTAACTCGTTGCCGACGCCGAGCGTGGTATTGCGGAGAATGGAGAATATTTCGGGCGTAAGCACGCAGCGGCCGAGCACGGAATAATTCGAAAACTTATTGCCGATAGCCGGCTTTTCTATCATATCCGAAACGTCAAAAACACGGTCTGCAATCGGCGCCACTTTAAGCGAACTGTATTTTATCACCAGCTCGTCCGGCACTTCCTTTATTCCGACGACGCCTTTGCCGTATTTTTCGTATGCCTCGCATAACTCGAGAGTCGCCGGCGGCTCGCCGATTATCACGTCGTCGCCGTAAAGTACCGCGAACGGTTCGTCGCCCACGAAGCTTTCGGCTTTAAGCACCGCGTCGCCGAGACCCCGCGTCTCCTTTTGCCTTACAAAGAAAATATTCGCGAGCTTGGCAACCGCCTGCAAATCGCCGAGCATATCGTAGTTGCCGCGCTTTTTCATCATAAGCTCAAGCTCGAGAGAGTGGTCGAAATGATCTTCGATCACGCCTTTACCGCGGTTTGTGATTATAAGTATATCGGTAATGCCCGAGGCGACCGCCTCTTCAACTATATACTGAATGGCGGGCTTATCGACTATCGGGAGCATTTCCTTCGGTATCGCTTTTGAGGCGGGGAGAACGCGTGTGCCGAGTCCCGCCGCCGGGATTATCGCCTTTTTTATCTTCATATCATCAACCTTAGCTAAGTTTTGCAGTTATTTCTATTACGTCTGAAATAAGGGATGTCACGACTAAAGCTGTGAGGAATCCGATTATCGCGGCGCCTACGGAAGTGCCTCCAACGGAGGCGAGCCCGTAATTAAGATATCTTGGCTCATTTAAAAGCGGTTTGAAATTTTTAATTGATTTGATGACATAATTTTTGTAAAGATACATACAGAAAATTCCGGCGAGAATAGCTACCATAATTTTTATCAACATGTTGATTGAGGAAAATGAAACATAAGTGCTGTTGTTTTCGATAAACTCATCATAATTATCCGTTACGATATTGCCAAAATTTAATGCGTTGGAAATAATTATCTTTATTGTGGCAAATGCAACGCCTATCACGCCGGCAATACAACCGCTTTTATACATCTTGCGATATAAAAACCATATCATTACGCCTATGGGACCCAGAAGTAACCCCCACACGAACGGCGGCCAGCACCAGGCAACCTTTGAACCGGTCGATTCGAATTTGATAAATTTACCGATTATTTTGTAACCGTTTTTACCTATATAGGTGATAAGTTTGTCTTCTGGGACACCATCGATTAAAAGGCTATTGTGAGACGTTCCGGCGTCTGCTTGATGGGGTGTAGTTTGATTATAGTTTTGGCTATTTGGCGCGCCGCTCTGCGAAAAGTCCGGTCCGGTGCCGCTTTGCCTTTGCACGGGTGCGCCGCAGTTCTTGCAATACTGATATTCCGGCTCGTTCGGAGTTTTACATTCAGGGCAAATATTGTAATTCATAAAGTTATCAGTCCTTTACTTCAAAAATGACATAATTATTCGCGGCAGATACTGTACCGCAAGAAAGCCGGCAAGCAGTAAAAAGAAATTTGCGCCGCCTTTTTTGTGATAATCGTAATCGGCATCTTCGCTTTCCGTTTTAATTTTTTTGACGTTTGTTATAACATAATTGCGGTACGTTCTGTCGCCGAAAACCGCGGACAAAACGCTTAAAATGATCTGAAGTATTACGCCGACCGCCGCAAGAATAAGAATCGGGACGTTATTCTTTGCCGTATCAGATATTACGGTCGAAAATAAGTCTGGCTGGTTTGAAAAATCGGTCGGGGTATAGGTGTAAAAGATGTTCTGGAACGGAATGATGAAAAGCGTAAAGCAAACCGAAAGTATGCCGGTCACAATACCTTCAAGGTACATTTTGCGCGATAAGAACCAGCCGCAGGGGAAGAAAAACGCAAACCAGTTCCAGCCGGTTTTTTTGCCGAACTTCATTTCGGCAAATTTCGGCAGATACCGCCTTGTGTTGGTAAAGACGAAACGCCGTGCCTCCGCGGCGGTCACGCCGTCGCCCAGATCCATATCCTCCGGAACGCCGCCCATAAAATCGAAACGGGCGAACGGGCCGCCTACCGACCTGAAATTAGGCGCGCCGCACTGCGGGCAGTTTGGCGTACCCGCGGCGTACGAGGCGCCGCAAATTTCGCATTTAACCGAATCCTCCGCGTTTTCGGCCGGCTTTGACTCATACTTTACCGAATCGCCGTTTTCCGAAAGGTCCGGCTTTTTATACTGATTTTCCGTGCCGTGCGCGTCCTCAAACGCGCAGTGACCTATGCTTTTGTAGCAGTCCCTGTGGTGCGGCGCGCCGCAAACAGGGCAGTATACCACGTCGTCATCCTCAAAAAGATAGGCGTGGCAAACGCCGCAAGTAATACGTTTGGTTTCATTTTCCATTACGTTAACCTCTGTTTTTTTCGATTTCATCGAATACTAACGAAAAGTATTCGTCGCCGTAGTTGTGATAAGTTTTCTCGTCTATCATACGGCGGAGCGTTTTCGCGTCGACCCATTTTGCCTCGGAAACCTCGCTTTTTTGAAGCTTAAGCCCGGAAACAGGGGTATCGGCGGTGATAGTCCATATATCCAGAAATGAATTTCTGCGCTTGATTCTGGCTATAAAGCGCAGGGTTTGCCTGTCGGATTTGATGCCGAGCTCTTCAAAAAGCTCGCGTGAAGCGGCGGAAAAGGAATCTTCCCCGGCTGTCGCCGCGCCGCCGGTCGCCGCCCATTCGCCCGGCATAAGCTTCTTATCCTCCGAACGGCGCTGTATCAAAACGTCGCCGGCGGGGGAGATTATCCATATATGGACCACGAGATGATATTCGCCTTTTTTGAAGAGGTAATTGCCGCGTACCGCGGTACGCCCGGTATTTTCCCCTTTTCCATTAAGTATGTCCCATTTTTCAGTCTGCATTTTTTCTTCCTTTTGTGATAACCGGTGAAGTGAAAAAAGTCGGCTTGCGCGCGTCATAGCGCCCCGGCCGCGATATTATACAAACTATATTATAACACCGATACAATGTTTTTTCAACATTTATAATTTTGCTATTGATAAACTTGCAAAAATATATTATAATAACACACGGATGTACGCACCGGCGTGCGAATGGGCGGGTCCTGTGCGGCGGCAGATTGTGAACCATGTCAGGCGGGGAACCGAGCAGCATTAAGCGTATCGAGCCGTGCGCGCAGCAAATCGGCTCATTCGTGCGCCCGTGCGTACAAGTTTTATTAAAAAGGGGAGGTGCCGTTTTGGCTTATCAGGCGTTATACAGAAAATACCGTCCGCAGACGTTCAGCGACGTTTACGGGCAGGAGCACATAACCGCGATACTCCAAAGCGAGATAGAAAGCGGTAAGATAGGTCACGCCTACCTTTTCGCCGGCACCCGCGGCACCGGCAAGACCACCTGCGCCAAAATACTGGCGCGCGCGGTGAACTGCCAAAACCCGAAAGGCGGCAATCCCTGCGGCGAATGTGAGATGTGCCGCATGATACTGTCGGACGACGTGACCGATATAGTCGAAATAGACGCGGCGTCAAACAACGGCGTGGATAATATACGCGAACTGCGCGATCAGGTCGTCTTTTCGCCCGCCATGGCAAAATACAGAGTGTATATAATAGACGAGGTGCATATGCTCTCGACTCCGGCGTTCAACGCGCTGCTTAAAACGCTTGAAGAGCCGCCCGAGCACGTCGTTTTCATCCTCGCCACGACCGAGGTGCACAAGCTTCCCGCCACCATACTCTCGCGCTGTCAGCGGTTTGATTTCAGGCGGATAGACAGTGAGAAAATATGCGAGCGGCTGAAATACGTCGCCGGAAAAGAAAATCTTACGCTCACCGACGACGCGGCGACTCTTATAGCCGCGGCGGCTGACGGCGGCATGCGCGACGCGCTTTCAATACTTGATCTTTGCGCAAGCTCCGGCGGCGATATAACCGAGGAAACGGTGACAGCCGCCTGCTCAATGGCGGGCAGTGAATACCTGCTTAATATGGCTGATTACATAAACGCCGGCGATACCGAGGGGGCGCTTATGCTTCTTGATAAGCTGCATAATTCCTCGGTCGATATGAGCAGGCTTCTTCTTGAGATGACATCGCATTTCCGCGATCTTATGATTATTAAAACGGTATCTTCCGGCAGGCGTCCGATAGTTTGCTCAAAGGCGCATATGGCGGCGCTCGAAGCGCAGGCGGCGAAATTCGGACTTTCCGAAATAATCGCGATACTCAATATGCTTCAGAGCAGCGCCGCGCTTATGGTCGATTCCAACCGCCGTTCTTTAATGGAAATGACGCTTTTGCGGCTTTGCACGCCTAAGCTTCGCAACGACGCGGCGAGTCTTGAAGCGCGGATTGCCGCGCTTGAAGCGGGGCAAATCACGGAAAGACCCGTAAAAAGCGAGCCGGCGCAGGCGGCTTCGGTAAATAAAATACCCGCTGCGGAAGAATTCGAGGAAATTTCCGAAAGCATACCCGAAGCGACAGAGCCCGAGGCGGAAGGACCCGTAATCCCTGAACCCGGAGCGGCGCCGGCGGGAGACGACGGGGAAGAGAGACCGCTTTCCAACTGGCAGGACGTACTCGAAGTGCTTAAAGTGAAAAGTCCCATAATGGCGGGCGTGCTTAAAGATTCTTCGGCGTATATAAGGGAAAACAGACTGCTTATCGATACCGAAAACACGCAGTTTAAGAATCTTGTAAACGGCTCCAACCCGCTTTACCGCGAGGCGATAAAGAACGCGGCGCAGGAAGTGCTCGGTAAGAGATACAATTTAGGACCGTATGTTAAAAAGGCTGAAGCGGACGAGACCGACCCCCTTACCGCCTTTGCAAACAAGTTAAAAGCTTTTGAAAATTAATAAACAGGAGACAGGTTATGAAAGTCAGAATACCCAATTCCGGCGGCGGAAACATGAATCAGATGTTAAAACAGGCGCAGAAAATGCAGGAGGACATGGCGGCTTTGCAGGAAGACCTTGAAAACCGCGAATACTCGGCAACCGCGGGCGGCGGCATGGTGAGCGTCACGGTAGACGGCAAGCACCTGATAAAGTCGATAAAGATAAATCCCGAGGCGGTAGACCCCGAGGATATCGAAATGCTTGAGGATTTTATCACAATAGCGGTAAACGAGGCGGTAAACAACGCCATAAAGACCTCTGAGGAGGAAATGGGCGCGATAACCGGCGGACTTAATCTGCCGGGCGGACTGGGTATCCCCGGTATGTGACGATGAGTAATAACATAGTATCGTTAAACGAGCTGATAAACCAGTTTTCACGTCTGCCCGGTATCGGCAAAAAAACGGCGCAGCGGCTGGCTTTCAGCATACTCGAACAACCGCCCGAGCGCGCAAAGGCGTTTGCCGACGCACTTGTAACCGCGAGGGAAAAGATACATTTTTGCAAAGTCTGTCAGAGTCTTACCGACCTTGAAGTCTGCCCGATCTGCTCAAACGCAAACCGGGATAAGAGTGTTATCTGCGTGGTGGAGGACCCGAAGGATGTTATGGCTTTTGAGCGCACACGCGAGTTTGCCGGCGTTTATCACGTGCTTCACGGCGTGATTTCACCGCTCGATAACGTCGGACCCGACGACCTGAAAATAAAGGAGCTTATGGCACGCCTCGGCTCGGGCGAGGTAAAAGAGATAATTATGGCGACCAATCCGACGGTTGAGGGCGAAGCCACGGCGAGTTATCTTTCACGCCTTATAAAGCCGATGGGTATTAAGGTCACGCGTCTTGCCTACGGCGTTCCGGTGGGCGCCGACCTTGAATATGCGGACGAATATACACTTGCCCGCGCGCTTGAGGGCAGAAACGAGATTTAGTATGGAACAAAAGAAAATCGACAGGATAAACGAGCTTGCGAAAAAGCAGAAGAGCGAGGGGCTTTCCGAAGAGGAAAAGAAAGAGCAGTTCGAGCTTCGGCGCGAGTATATAGAGGCGTATAAGAAAAGTCTTATAGAGCAGCTCGATAACATACGTTTCGTCGAGCCGGACGGCAGTCAGCATAAAATAATACCGAAGAGTTAGGTAAACGCAACGGCGCGGCAGTTTTCTGCCGCGCGTTTCAAAAGAAGCAAAGGAATAAAAGGAGCGGGCGAATGTCGGAGAGTACCATTGCGGCAATTTCCACGCCGAAGGGCGAGGGCGGCATATCTGTAATAAGAATATCGGGGAGCGACGCTTTAAGCATCGCCGATAAATGCTTTTCGGCGGTAAGCGGCAAAAAGCTTTGCGATATGAAGGGCTACACCGCGGCATTCGGCGCGGCGGTGCGGGGCGACGGCTCGCGTATCGACGAGGCGGTCGCGCTGGTTTTCCGCGCTCCTAAAAGCTATACCGGCGAGGACGTTGTGGAGATTTCGGTTCACGGCGGTATTGTTCCCGCGCGCGAGTGCTTAAAGAGCGTTTTTGCCGCGGGCGCCTGCTTTGCCCGCGCGGGCGAGTTCACGAAGCGCGCTTTCTTAAACGGCAAAATGGACCTTGCCGAGGCCGAGAGCGTTATTGAGATAATCGGCGCGAAAAACGCGGCGGCGCTGCGGCTCGCAAACGGCGCAAAAGAGGGCAGGATAGGGAAAGATATCGAAAAAATCACCGAAAAGCTGCTTCTTACCGCAGCAAGTCTTGCGGCGTATTCCGATTTCCCGGATGAGGATATCGAGGGACTCGATCAAGAGCATTTTTCGGCTATGATAGAAGAAAGCGAAGCCGCAATATCAAAGCTTATATCCACTTTTCACAGCGGTCAGGCGGTCCTTTTGGGCGTGCCCGCCGCCATTGTCGGCAAGCCGAACGTCGGCAAGTCAACGCTTATGAATATGCTTTCGGGCAATGAGCGGTCGATAGTGACGAAGCACGCCGGCACTACCCGCGATATAGTGGAAACGCAGGTGAACGTCGGGGATATCACGCTCGTTCTATCGGATACCGCGGGTATACGCGAAACAGATGATGAAATAGAGAGTATCGGCGTCAGCCGCGCGATAAGGCGCCTTGACGGTTCAGCGCTCGTGCTCGCGGTGTTCGATATTTCAAAGCCGTTTGACGGCGACGATGAGCGTATAATTGATTTGATAAAGGATAAAAACTGTATCGCGGTGCTCAACAAGTCCGACCTGCCGAAGGTGGCGGACTGCTCGGCGCTTGCCGGCTTTAACACCGTGGAGGTTTCGGCAAAGCTCGGCGGGGGTATGGATGCGCTCGCAAAAAAAATCGAAGAGCTTTGCGGCGCGGCGGCGCTTTTACCGGACGATACCGTGCTTCTTAACGAGCGGCAGTATTCCTGTGCGGTACGCGCGAAAAACGCGATAAGTGAGGCAAAAGAGGCGTTTTGCTCCGGCGTTACGCTCGACGCGGTGACCGTTCTTATCGACGAGGCGATAAACGCGCTTTTGGAGCTTTCGGGCAAAAAGGCGACCGGCGAAGTGGTAGAGGAAATATTCAAAAACTTTTGTATCGGAAAATAAAAGGAAGTATAACAGATGATAAAAAGGTATGACGCCGGCGAATATGACGTCGCCGTAATAGGCGGGGGACACGCGGGCATAGAAGCGGCGCTTTCGGCGGCACGGCTCGGCTGCAGCACCGTTATGTTCACCATAAGTCTTGACTGGGTCGGCAATATGCCCTGCAACCCGTCCATAGGCGGAACGGCAAAGGGTCACCTGGTGCGCGAGCTTGACGCGCTGGGCGGTGAAATGGGCAAGGCGGCGGACGCCACCACTCTGCAAAGCCGTATGCTTAACCGCGGAAAAGGCCCCGCGGTTTACTCGCTTCGCGCGCAAATCGACCGCAGAGCGTACAGCGGTTATATGAAAAACGCGGTCGAAAAGCAAAAGGGGCTTGACGTAAAGCAGGCGGAAATAGTTTCGCTCGAAAAAGAGGGCGGGCGCTGGGCGCTCACCACGCGGCTCGGCGCCTGTTTTAAGGCAAATTGCGTCATAATAGCGACCGGTACATTTTTAGGCGGCAGAGTTTACATAGGCGAAGTCAATTACGAGAGCGGACCCGACGGCAACTTCCCGGCGACCGAGCTTGCAAATTGCTTAAAGCAAATGGGCTTACCGCTTCGCCGCTTCAAAACGGGAACGCCCGCGCGCGTGGCAAGAGACAGTATCGATTTTTCGGTTCTCGAAGTGCAGGAGGGCGATGAGAAAACCGAGCCGTTCAGTTATAAAACAAAAAAGCCGATAGAAAATAAAGTTGTTTGCCATATCGGTTATACGAATGAAAAAACCAAAGAAATAATACTTGAAAATCTTGACCGTTCACCGCTTTACTCCGGCGTTATCGAGGGCGTGGGCCCCCGCTACTGTCCGAGTATTGAGGATAAAATAGTGCGCTTCGCCGATAAAAAAAGGCATCAGATGTTTATTGAACCGTGCGGCGAAAATACGGATGAGATGTATCTGCAAGGCATGTCATCTTCACTTCCCGAGGAGGTACAGCTGGCGTTTTACCGAACGATGAAGGGACTTGAAAACGTAAAGGTAATGCGCAACGCCTACGCTATCGAATATGACTGTATCGACCCTACGGCGTTATATCCTACGCTTGAGCTCAAAAGCTTTCCCGGCCTTTTCGGCGCCGGGCAGTTCAACGGCTCCTCCGGCTATGAGGAGGCGGCGGCGCAGGGGCTTGTCGCCGGCATTAACGCGGCGCACCGGGTAAAGGGCAAAGAACCGCTCATTCTCTCGCGCACCGGCTCCTATATCGGCACGCTTATTGACGACCTTGTCACAAAGGGTTGTATGGACCCTTACAGAATGATGACTTCGCGCAGCGAATACCGTTTGCTGCTAAGGCAGGATAACGCCGATGAGCGCCTTATGCCGACAGGGCATGAAATAGGACTTATCGACGACCTGACCTTTGCGGAAATGACCGGGGAAACAAGACTTAAAGAGGCGGAAATAGCAAGAGTGAAATCGGTGTTCCTGCCGCCGAGCGAGGCGCTCGGCGAGCTGCTTATAAGCCGCGGCACCGCGCCGACCGATACAGGCGTAAATCTCGCCGATCTGATAAAGCGGCCGCAGATATCCTATAAAGATCTGGCGGCGTTTGATAAGGGTCGTCCGGTGCTTAGCGACCGCGTATGTGAAAAAGTTCAAATCGAGATAAAATACGAAGGGTATATCGAGCGCCAGTCAAAGCAGGTTGAAGAAATGCGGCGGCTTGAAAGTAAAAGGATACCGGAGGATATCGATTACGGCTCTATCCGCGGTCTGCGGCTTGAAGCAAGGGAAAAACTCAGTAAAATCAGACCGGACAGCGTCGGCAGGGCAGGCAGAATATCCGGGGTAAGCCCCGCGGATATCGCCGTTCTTCTCATATATCTCGGCGGCATTAAAGGGGAAAATAAATGATAGGATTTAACGTAAAATCACTCGTGCCGAAGTGTGAACGGTTTGGTTTGATACTCGGCGGTGAGGCGATAGAGCGCCTTGAAGCGTACGGAAATCTGCTTTTAGAGTGGAACGAAAAAATAAACCTCACCGCGATAACCGAGCCTCAAGAGGTGCTGTATAAGCATTTTTACGACTGCCTGCTGTTTTTTGACGCGGTCGCCGTTAAAAGCGGCGCCAAGGTAATAGACGTAGGTACCGGCGCGGGGTTTCCCGGCGTAGTGCTTAAAATCGCGCGGCCGGATATAAAAGTAACGCTGCTTGACAGCCTTAATAAAAGACTTACGTTTTTGGATGAGGTTTCAAAAGAACTGGCGCTCCCCTTAAAAACCGTTCACCTGCGGGCGGAGGAGGGCGGAAGAGCGCCGGAGCTTCGCGAAAAATTCGATATCGCCTGCGCGCGCGCCGTGGCGGGGCTGAATGTTCTCTCCGAATATTGCGTTCCGTTCGTTAAAACAGGCGGTTTATTTGTCGCAATGAAGGGCAACAGGTGTGAAGAGGAGGTTGAAGCCGCGACAGCCGCGCTTAAAACGCTCGGGTGCGGCGCGCCCGATATAATATGGCGGGAGCTTCGCGAAAATGAGAAACGCGCCTTCGTTTGCGTAAAAAAGATATCGCAAACTCCGCCAAAATACCCGAGAAACAGCAGTAAAATATCAAAAGCCGCGTTGTAAAAACGCGGCTTTTGTCTTTTTCTATCGGATATTGCGACCGAAAAGACTTTACAAACAAAGACTTGTCCGTCATAATGATTTCAGAAAGCTTCGGGAGGCAGGGTATGCACACGATAAGCGAAAAGAAAATACTGCTTCTTCGCCCCGATGAAATCTCGCCGTCACTCGACCAGCCGCGTAAAAACTTTGACGAATACGAACTGCGTTCGCTTTGCGACAGTATCCGCGCAAACGGAATAATAGAGCCGCTGACGGTGCGGCGCGAGGGTAAAAGCGGATATGTACTGATTTCCGGCGAAAGGCGGCTTCGCGCGGCTAAAATGGCGGGACTGCGGCGGATCCCCTGCGTGGTACATAATACCGACCTTAAAAACGCCGCGGTTATGAGTCTTACCGAAAATATCCAGCGCAGCGACCTCAATTTCTTTGAGGAGGCAGAGGCGATAGACAGGCTTATCGGGATTTACGGCATCAGCAAAACCGATATGGCGGCGCGGCTCGGAATGGCGCAGTCAACGCTTTCAAACAAACTGCGGCTGCTTAAAATCGCACCGCCCGACAGGGAAAAAATAATAGGCGCGGGTCTTAACGTGCGGCATGTGCGCGCGCTTTTACGCCTTGAAAAAGACGACGTATCCTTTGTGCTTGAAGCGGTAATAAACAATCGCATGAGCGTAAAGGAGACCGAGGAGCTCGTTAAATCGATAGTTGAGCCGCCGCCGCAAAGACTCGCGAAAACTCCGCCGGTAAGGAAATCGGCGATAGGCAATATAAAGCTTTTTTCAAACAGTCTTTCAAAACTGCTTGCTACAATGCAGAATTCGGGAGTAAACGCCTATTCATCGCGCGTTGAAACCGACGATTATATAGAATATGAGGTTAAAATCGAGAAAAACCCCGAAAAGCAAATGAGTATACCCGGCATTTGATTTGCTAAAACCCGCCGTTTGCCTTTCCCCTTGGGCAAATTGCGGTTTTATAAGCCCGAAGTGCGGTTCTGCACTGCCGCGCCTGGGCAAACCATATTCATCCCCATACCTGAACGACCCCGCCTTCCGGCGGGGTCGTTCGGGCATATTTAATTCATCTGACTATTTTATTTCCTGTTCAAGACTGTTGAATTCTTCCGTATCAAAAAAACTTGGAAAATTTTAGAAAAAGTCTTGACAAACGAAGAAAAGGGTGTTATATTGCAAGTGTACTAACTGACATAGTACACTTATGAAAGGAGTGAAACGATGTTCGCATTGGACCTTAAAAGCGGCGTGCCTATCTGCGACCAGATAGTAAACGGCTTTATTAAAATGAAGGCGCTGGGTCTCATTTCCGGCGGCGAGCAGATGCCGAGCGTCCGTTCTCTGGCGGTTAAGTTCAGTATAAATCCCAATACCGTGCAAAAGGCTTATGCTATTCTGGAAGCAAACGGCATAATCTATTCCGTAAAGGGAAAGGGCTCTTTTGTGTCGGACGACGAGGACGCGCACGGCGCCGTAATAAACCGTGCCAGGGAGGAGTTTTGCGCGGCGGTGAAATCCGCCCGGGACATGGGGCTTGACTCTTCGCATCTGTGCGAGATAATAAACAGCGTTTATAAGGAGGAAAAGAAATGCTGACTGCATTAAATGTTACAAAAACATTCGACGGCACGAAGGCGCTTGATAACGTGTGCTTCAATATTGAGGACGGCTGCGTTTACGGGCTTGTCGGCTCGAACGGCTCGGGAAAATCGACGCTTTTGCGCCTGATAAGCGGAGTCTATAAGCCGGACGGCGGCACGGTGGGCGTAGACGGCGTTGCCACGTTCAATAACCCCGCGTTAAAAAATGAAATCGCTTTTCTCGGCGATACGCCGTACTTTTTACCGCAATCAAACTTAAAGGAAATGGCGCACTTTTACGGCAGTATGTACAGCGGCTTCGATACCGATACCTACCGGCGGCTGCTTACCGTTTTCCCGCTTGACGAAAACGCGCGGCTCTCAACCTTTTCAAAAGGTATGGCGCGGCAGGCGGCGCTCATTCTCATGCTTTCGTGCAGACCCCGTTATCTGCTTCTCGACGAGGCGTTTGACGGTCTTGACGTGGTTATGCGGAAAACTCTTTCAAACATAATAATCGAGTACACGCAAAAGTATTCCACCACCGTAATAATAGCTTCGCATAACCTCAGAGAAATAGAGGATATGTGCGATCACATATCCCTGCTTCACGGCGGTCGGCTTATTACGAGCGGCGGCATAGACGAAGTAAGGGAAAAGGTACACAAGATTCAGGCGGCGTTTGAAACCGTGCCGTCAGACGACGCCTTCTCCGGGCTCGACGTTATGAAAATCGAGCGCAGCGGCTCGGTGATACAACTGGTGGTAAGAGGCGATAAGGAGAGAATAACCGGATACGTGGAGGCGATGTCGCCTAAGTTCTTCGAGTGTATAGACGTAAGTCTTGAAGAAGCGTTTATTTATGAATTGGAGGTGCTCGGATATGACGTCAAGAGTATTGAAGAATAAGCTTAACCCGACCTTCGGGCTGTTCAAATCAACCGTGAGGAAAAACCTCGGAGTAATAGTCCTGCTGGCGGTGGGGGTGCTGATTCTTTGCCCGGGACTGTTTCTTACGACTCTGTCCCACATCAAGGTAAAACCGGACGGGTTCAGACCGGAAAGTCCGACGTATCTGGATATTCTTTTCGGGGTTTGCGGCTTTGCTTCGGCTGTCTTTGTCGCCGTGGGCAACTTTATCAGCTTTTCTTTCCTTTATAAAAAGAATTCAAGCGACGTTTTCCATTCGCTTCCGCTTACAAGAACGGGATTGTTTGTCTCCCGCGCGGCGGCAAGCTTCGTTACGGTGGCGATACCGCTGACTCTCGGCTACGCTTCGCTGCTTGCGCTCACCGCGTTTTATCCGACTTACCTGCTCGGCACGTTTGCGCAAATACTGTCGGCATATCTCGTCAATTTGCTTTGTATGCTGTTTGTTTCCGGTTTTACCCTGATATTTATAGTCTGCGCGGGCAGTACGTTTGACCTTATAATCTCCTTTGCCGGCTTCAACGCGGCAATTTCGGTAGTCGGTCTTATAATAGCAAATCTTTCATCCGGGTATCTTTCGGGATACTCCGCGGAAAACACAGGCAGTATACTCAAAGCTATTTCGCCTATGGCTTACTGTGCCGCGTCCGCCGTTGAATTTGCTTTGGGCGGTGCGGGAAACGCCTATTCAATTTCCGGCAACATCGGCTTTATACTTATAACGCTCGGCGGCTCGGCGGCGTTTATTATAGCGTCGATACTGCTTTTCGGTCACCGCAAAACCGAGCGCGGCGGTCAGGCGTACGCATATAAATTCATATACGTTATTTGCAGTATTCTCGCGGGAATTTGCGGCGGCTATATACTGAGCACGATATTTTCTCTTGCGGGTGACGAAAAGCCCGTGAGCTATTTAGGCGTTATTTCGTTTATCCCCGGAGCTCTGCTCACCGTTACCGTATACGGCGCTGTCACGGAGCGCGGTTTTAAGAAGTTCAAAAAATCGCTCGTTTACGGTGCCGTATCGGCTGCGGCGTATTTCGTTATACTCGCGGTTATTATGAGCGGCGCGTTCGGATTTTCAACCAGAGTTCCCGAAAAGAACGACGTGTCATACGTTGAAATTATTTGCGCGGGCACGGTGCTGAACCTTGACGACAGCACACCCGCAATAGCTCTCCATAAGGCGATAATCGATAAAGACGCAAACGATTTTGAAGAGTCCGATTTAACCGCTCCGCATAACGGTGTGAACATACACTATCAGCTTAAAAACGGAAGGGAAATGTTCAGGGAATATTACGCGGACATGGATAAAGTGGGCGACGAAATGTTCGCGGCGCTCAATGCCGGAGAACGGTTTGACGATTATCTTAAAGCGGTTGAAAAACTCAACTCGGACAGTGTCGAAATCGACGTATACGATTACAATAACGAGCCGTACAACTGTATCGGAACGAAAAAACAGTTAAAGGAATTTATAAAGGCTTACCGCGAGGATTTTGCCCGCCACGGCAAAAAGATAGTGTACGGTCAGGATACGGTAAGCGTCACCGTTTATTCAAAACAGACGGAAGGCGACGAATACGTTTTTGAAATAGCAATGACCGATGATTTCACCGAAACGCTTTCGGTACTTGGCGGTTTTAAGAGGATTGAGTATTAAAAAATGCCGGGCTACGGCGCGAAATTCCGCAAAGAATGATTCTTTGCGGAATTTTTTATGCGAAAATTGTCAATTTACTATTGTTTATTTACACAACATATTGTATAATAACTGTGTATATCAGTTGAAAGTGTGACTTATTTGGAAAATATCGTCTATTTGGATAACAGTTCAACCACAATGCCGTGCGGTGAGGCGGCAGAAGAGATGAATTCCGCCCTGACGGTCGATTTCGGCAATCCGTCAAGTCTGCACGTTCTCGGTTTCAACGCCGAAAAGCGGCTGAATGAGTGCAGACGGTATATCGCGGATATGATTTCCGCGAACGCCGCGGAGATATATTTCAATTCCGGCGCGACGGAGGGCAATAATACGGCGGTTTTCGGCGCGGCGTACGCACGGCGTAAACGGGGAAACAGAATAGTCACGACCGCCATAGAGCATCCGAGCGTGCTTGAACCGTTAAAGCGGCTTGAGGATGAGGGCTTTGAGGTGATAAGAATAAAACCGCAAAGCGACGGCAACATAAGCGAAGAGGATGTTTTTGAGGCGGTTGACGGGAAAACCATACTTGTGAGCGTTATGCTCGTCAACAACGAAACGGGCGCGATACTGCCGGTCGCCGCCGCGCGCAGGGCGATAGAGGAGAAAAACGCGCCGGCTCTGCTTCACAGCGACTGTGTTCAGGCGTTCGGAAAAATGCCGATAAATGTAAAAACTCTCGGCGCGGATATAATAACCGCGTCGGCGCATAAAATACATGGGCCTAAGGGCGCGGGATTTATATACGTCAAAAAAGGTGTAACTCTAAGACCGCTGATACTCGGCGGCGGACAGGAAAAGAATTTCCGCTCGGGCACCGAGGCGATACCCGCGGTTTGCGGATTTTACGGAGCCGTTCGCGCGATAGGCGATATGAAAAGCAACCTTGAAAAGGTAAGAAAACTGCGCGATTTTGCCGCGGACGAACTTGAAAAAAGCGGTATCGCCGCGATTAACTCGCCAAAGAACGCTCTGCCGTTCGTGCTTAATATTTCGGCGGAGGGCTACCGCTCGGAAACACTGCTTCACTTTTTGGAAAGTAAGGGTGTGTTTGTCTCTTCCGGAAGCGCCTGCGCGCGCGGTAAGGGCAGTTATGTGCTGTCGGCGGCGGGGCTTCCCCGCGAGCGCGTTGACAGCGCGATACGGGTGAGCTTTTCACGCTTTAGTACCGAAGAAGACGTTTGCAGACTCGTTTCGGCGCTTAAAGAGGCGACGGCAAGTTTAAGAAGGGTAAAATAATGAGGGAAGTTATTTTGATAAAGGACGGCGAGCTGGCGCTTAAAGGGCTTAACCGTTCGGTGTTTGAAGGAAAAATGACGGCGACCATCAAAAGGCGCCTTAAAGAGTGCGGCGCTTTTACGGTCACGCGGTCGCAGTCTACCGTATATATCGAGCCGCAGGACGAAAGCTTTGATTTTGATTCGGCGCTCGACAGAGTAGGTCGCATATTCGGCATAGCCGGTTACAGCCGCGCCGGCGTATTCGATAAGGATATGGATGTTATTTTAAGCGAGGCGCCCGCATATCTTGAAAGCGCTCTTTGCGATAAAAAGACCTTCAAGGTGGAAGCAAAAAGAGCGGATAAAAAGTTTCCGTTTACCTCTCCGCAGATATGCGAACAGTTAGGCGGCAAACTGCTTGAAACCTTTTCACACCTTAAAGTGAACGTACATTCGCCCGACATCGTGATAACGGTGGAAATAAGAGAAAAGGGCGCGTATATAAGGGGTAATCAGTTAAAGGGCGCGGGAGGACTGCCCACAGGCACCTCCGGCAAGGCGGCGGTGCTTATATCGGGCGGTATCGACAGTCCCGTGGCGGCGTATCTGATGGCAAAGCGCGGTATATCGCTTTTCGCGATTCATTTCGCAAGCCCTCCGTATACGAGTGTGCGCGCGGAGGAAAAGGTTAAAACCCTGCTTTCCCGCGTGGCAAGATACAGCGGGCCGATAAAACTGGCGGTAGTGCCGTTTACCGAAATCCAGGAGGAAATAGGCAGGCACTGTCCCGAAGATTATTTCACGCTTATCATGCGAAGAATGATGATGAGGATATCCTCGGCGGTTGCCGCCGAAAACGGGTGTATAGGGCTTATAACGGGTGAGAGTCTCGGGCAGGTCGCAAGTCAGACCCTGCCTGCGATAGCGGCGACCGACGGGGTCAGCACGCTTCCGGTTCTTCGTCCGCTGATCGGGATGGACAAGGAGGAAATAGTGGCGATTTCAAGAAAAATCGACGCTTTTGAAACCTCGATACTGCCGTATGAGGACTGCTGCACGGTATTTACGCCGCGCCACCCGCACACGAAGCCGAAGGACGGTCAGTGCGAAGCGGCGGAAAAGAATCTCGATATCGCGCCGCTCATTGAAAGAGCAATAGAGGGAATAGAATACTCGTTTATTGAATAAAAATATTAAAGGAAATTAAATCCGAAGGAGATAAAAATGATAGAGAATATTAAAGTTGATATTGTGTATTTCATGACCGCCACCGATTTCGAGTTTGAGTTTAATCTCGGCAGCTGTTGTCATATGCGGCTTCTGAACGATAAGGCGAAAGATAAAAAAAGCTTTGTAAACTCGCTTGCGCGCGCGGTGTCGAGAAGTCAGATAATTATTTGCTGCGGTCCTCTTTTCGGTGAGGACGGGCTTATCGCGACCGCCGCGGCGGCGATAAGTCACGGACTTCAAACGGTGAATAACGCGGAATACGGCATTTCTTCGGATGATAAAATAGAAATAATCGAAGACTCGCTTCCGCTTGTAACGCCGGAGGGGTATTTCGGCGGCTGTATAATAGAAAGCGGTCCGCAGACCATAATTCTTCTTACCGAAAACCGTACGCTTCGAAAATCGATAATGAAAAACCTTATTCATCCGTATATTGAGGACGTAAGTCTTATGCAGTCGGCGGAAAAGATAGTTTCCGACGCGAAAAAGACCGAAGAAACGGCGGCGGAAGCAGTCGCGGCGGCAGAAAACACGGCGCCCGAAGTATCCGTAACAACTCCGGAAGCGGAGCAGGAGGCGGTGTCCGAAGTATCCGCGCCAACTCCGGAAACGGCGGAACCGGAGCAGGAAGAGGAGCAACCGCAGCCCGAGGAACCTGCGGAGGCTCCGGAAGCTCAGGCGCCGAAAAACGAGGAGGAAGCTTTATCACCGCAGGAGGAAGTCCTGTCGGTAAGCGCGGCGGAAACGGCGGAGGAACCGGATAAGGAAAACGGGTGGGAGACGGAAGCCGCGACGCAAGCCGCAGACGAGGCAAAAAAAGACGGGGAGCATAATATCACGTTTGATTTTTCCGCGGACGAAGAAATGGTAACGGACAGTTCTTCCGCACAGGAAGAGCAAAGCAACGAAGACGCCTCCGACTTCAACGATATTTTCATCCGCGAAGACGCTCCGCGTAAAGCGGACGAAAAGAGAGACGGAATCAGCACCTCCATACTCGTTACGGTTGTGTGTCTGCTTCTTGCTGTACTGGCGGTTATTCTTGTGCTTGTTTTTGTGCCGCTTACAAAGGGTATGACTACCGGCGAATATATAAAAAGCATATTCGGCAACGTATTTATTTCAAAGTATATTTAGGAGGAAAAGATTTGGGTCTTTTCGGCAAAACGTTGGGAAAAGCGCTTATTACTTTTCTTATATCCATGGTGCCGGTCATTGAACTTCGCGGCGCGGTGCCTTACGGATATTCAAACGGACTTAATATATGGGTGGCGGTAATAATATCGATTATCGGAAATCTGCTGCCCGTGCCGTTTATTATCATTTTTATCAGGCGTATATTTGCGTTGCTTCGCAGAATAAGCAAAAAGTTTGACGGACTTGTGACCCGCCTTGAAAACAGGGCGGACAACAAATCGGATATTGTTAAAAAATATTCTTTTTGGGGACTTTTTCTGCTTGTGGCGATACCGCTTCCCGGCACGGGGGCGTGGACCGGCGCACTGGTCGCCGCGATGCTTGATATGCGTCTTAAACGCGCAATGCCGGCGATAACGCTCGGCGTGCTCGCGGCGGGAATAGTAGTGGCTTTCATCACCTGCGGCGCGGACGCGCTGTTTTTCAGATAATACATAAAATCATAAAGTTATAAAAACACGAAGCGGTTTCGCTTCGTGTTTTTCATCTGTCAAAAAACTTGATTTTCAATTTCTACGCGGCGGCAAGCCGCATAGTGTTTTTCCGGTGACATGTGCGGCGGAAAAACTCCTTGTAAGCGAAAACTGCCTCTTCAAGGGGCGTGGGTGGTACCGGCGGGAGTGGAGTGCAGTCCGAAAACTTATTTTAGTTTTCGGCGAGCAGAATTCCCGACCGGCAGAGTGTCGACTTTATCGACACTATCAGACACGAAGCGAAACCGCTTCGTGCTTTTTGTATTATAGTCTTTTGCCTGCAAATAATAAAAGAAAACTTAAAGGGGCGATTTTTTGGCGGCTTCAATAAGAGATTACAGCGGCAGGAGACTCACCGGCAATCTGGATAATGACGTATCGTTTTTCAGCGAGATTTTCAGGAACGACGCGGTGTTCAGAAAAAGACGCATAAAACCCGCGGGGTGCGCCGCTTCGTTCGCGGTTATGTTTTTTGACGGTATGGTAAACTCCGAGCGGCTGGGCGACGATATAATAAAGCCGCTGACGCGGCTCAATACCGGCGCGGCGTGTTCAATAACGGCGCATTACGTCTGCGAAAGAGTGCTTTTTGCCGGAGAGGTATCGTATAAAACCGACGTCGGCGAAATGCTCGGCGAAATACTCTACGGCGACACGCTGGTGCTGATAGAGGGCAGTACGACGGCTCTCACCGTAAATACGAAAGGGTTTGCCGTGAGGTCGGTCGAGGAGCCGGCGGACGAGCGCGTGACGCAAGGTCCGCGCGAGGGCTTTCTTGAATCGGCGATGATAAATCTTTCGCTTATACGCCGAAAACTTGTAACACCCGATTTGCGTATCGAATCGCTTAAAACCGGCGTGCGCTCCGCCACGTCCGTATACGTATGCTATCTCGACTCGCTTACCGATAAAAAAATACTCGAACGCCTTAAAAGCCGTCTTGAAAAAATAAATATCGACGGCGTGCTCGACAGCAACTACCTTACCGAATATATCCGCGACTCGAAAACAAGCATATTCAAAACCGTCGGTACGACCGAGCGGCCCGATATCGTCGCCGCGAGACTGCTTGAAGGCAGGGTGGCGGTAGTGGTAGAGGGCACTCCCATGGTGCTTACTTTGCCATATCTGTTTTCGGAAAACTTTCAGTCCGACGAGGACTATTATCTGAGCTATCTCGTTTCCTCGGTGCGCAGGTTTTTAAGATATCTCTGCTTCGCGGCGGCGGTTTGCGTGCCCGCTGTGTTTATAGCGCTTACCACCTTTCATATCGAGCTTATGCCCACGCATTTCGCGGTTTCGGTGGCAAAGCTCCGTATGGGCGTGCCGATTTCATCGGTGGGCGAATGCCTGCTTCTGGTAGTGGTGTTCGAGGTGCTTAAAGAGGCGGGAGTACGCATGTCGCAGAGTCTCGGTCACGCGCTTAGCATCGTCGGCGGTCTCGTGGTGGGGCAGGCGGCGGTCGAAGCGAAAATAATCAGCGCGCCTATGCTTATCGCCGTGGCTTTCAGCGGAATATGCGGGCTTATGGTGCCGCGTCTTAAAACCTCGGTGCTTTATATAAGAATATCCTCGGTGGCGGTCTGCGCTCTTTTCGGACTTTACGGCTTTATGGCGCTATGCTCGCTTGTTATAATTCACATACTTAATCTTGAATCCTTCGGCGTGGATTATACCGTATCGCTTCGGCGTATCGGTTTTCAGTCGCTCAAAGATACCGCCGTGCGCGCATCCTGGCCGAAAATGCTTTACCGTCCGCTTTTTAACAGGAACTTAAAAAGAGCAGGGGGTAGAAGACTGTGAAAAAGGCGGCGTGCGCGTTTTTTTGCCTGACTTTTCTTTTACTGCCGCTGTGCGGCTGTAAAGGGTACAGAGAAACCGACGGTGAATACTTCGTTTCCGGCGTATGCTTTGAAAAAGAAGACGGTTTATTTACCGTGGACATTGAGGTTCTTCCGCTTGAAAGCAGCAAAGATGAATCTGAAAGCAAAGTCTTTTCCGCTGACGGCAAAACGGTATACGAAGCGGCGAACAACACGGTCTCGCTTATGCCGAAAACCGCGGTTTTTGACCACTGCGGCACCGCCGTGATAAGCTCAAAAATCAAGGGTGACGATTTGAAGGCGGTAATCAAGTATTTATATGATACAAAAAATCTAAACCTCGGCATACACCTGTTTGTAAGCGGAGACGTTAAGAGCGTACTCGCCTGCGAAGCGCAGTCGATGAGCGTCGGTTACGATATTATGGCGGTTGAATCAAATATAAAAAAGAGCACCGGCGTAGATTTTAAGAACAAGTATTACGAGGTTGTTTCAAGACGTATGTCACACGGCGGCTTTTGTCTGCCGAGGGTGGAGCGCAACGGCGACCGGCCCGAAATATCCGGTCAGTATCTCTACGTCGGTTTTTCTCCCGCGGCGGTTTTAGACGCAAAAGAGAGCATTTTTTACAATATCGTTTATTCCGGCAGCTCTGGCGGAGAAATATCGGCCGGAGGCAGGCGTTGCAGGGTGGATAAAATAAGTTCAAAGATAAAACGGCGCGGTGATACTCTTGAAATCGGCATAAAATGCAGATACCGGCATAAAAGCGATAAAGCGGACGCCGAAATCAAAAGCGAGGTGGAAAAGCTTTTTCTATTTCGCGAAAGCGCGGAAGTATTTATGCCGCTTTACGGCGGTGACTGCGAGGGAATAAAAAACGTGGAGGTGACCGTGCGTGAATAAAGCGAAAAATACGCCTCTTATTTCAAGCGCGGCGACTGTCGCCGTATTTACCGCGGCAAACGGACTGATTTGCGCGCCGTATTCAGGCACAAGTATTCTGCCGTTCGTCGCCGCGGCGGCTTTCGCCTTCTTTGCGGTTGCCGTCACGCAGTTTTTGCTTATTAAAATAAGCAAAGAGAGAGCGGAAATCCCTAAAAGAGCGGTCTTTCTCGCTTTGAGTATCGCCTCGGCTTTCGCGGCGGTGTTTTCGCTGCGTGAGTATTCGCGCTTTATTTTTGACGACGTGCTGACCCGCGGAAATTATCTGACCGTTAAGGCGATTTTTACCGTTTGCGTTTTCGCGCTCGCCGCCGCGCGGGAGCATGCGATATACAAGTTTTCCCTTCTTTCCGCCGTTTTGGTAAGCGGCGTGTTCGCCGTGTTGTTTTTTACCTCGCTTAAAACCTTTGACGCGGGCAACTTGAAAAGCGCAATTTCACTTACCGGCTTTTCTTTTAAGCAGACCGCCGTTTATTATTTCAAAATGTTTCTGCCGGCGCTTCCTGCCGCCGCCTTTGTGTGCGGAAATGAAAAAGCTATAAAGGCGGGCGCGCTCGGTACGGCGTGGGCGGTTTTGCTTTGCGCCGTCGTACTCCTTGACTGTATTCTGAGCTTTTCTCTGCCGCTTGCCGCGAAACTCGATTACCCTTATATCGACGATATCAGCACCGTTACGGTCGGCTCCCTTTTTACCCGTATGGACGGCTTCGCGTATATTGCCTTTTTCGTTTGCTATCTCGTTAAGTGCGGCGTTTGCGTGCGGCTATGCGGCAGACTGGTTCAAAGAGCGGGAATAAAAAACCGGAAAGCCGCGCTTGCGGCGGTATGTGTTTTGATTTTCGCCTTCGCGTAAAGCTGTCGGTGAATGTCGCGGATTGTTGCGTTATAAAGCTTACAGCTGTGCAAAAAAACAAGGCGAATTGTGCCCGTTTCGGCGTATATTATCAATTTTTACGCCGATTGCTCATATTTATTGAATATGAGGGAGGGGTAGCAATGAAAAAAATAGGACTTGACGCCGGTCACGGGCTTTATACCGCCGGAAAGCAAACGCCCGACGGCATAAAGGAATGGACGCTCAACGATGACGTGTGCGATATAATCGAGTCCCTTCTTGCCGCTTACGACTGCGAGATCATTCGTACCGATAACGACGAGGGCAAGGTGGACGAAAGCCTTTCTTACCGAGTAAACGCCTATATAAAAGCCGGAGTGGACGCGTTTGTTTCAATTCACCACAACGCCTATACGGGAAGCTGGAACAACGCCACCGGCGTGGAGGTTTATACCGACCGCGCCCCCACCGAGGCGGACGAACGCCTCGCAAGGGATATCTACAAACGTCTCACGCAGTATACGGGTCTTAAAGGCAGAGGTATAAAGCGTGCGAATTTCGCGGTTATAAATCAGAATAAGGTGCCGGCGGTGCTCTGCGAGGGCGGATTTATGGATGGTACGTTCGATTACAAGGTCATAACATCGGCGCAGGGCAAAAAGAATTATGCCCGGGCGGTAGCCGAGGGACTTATTGAGTTTTTGAATCTCAAAAAGAAAGAGAATACGGGTAAAAACGAGGTCATTTATCAGGTTTGGGAGTCGGTCAAGGATAAATGGCTGCCCAACGTAGAGGGTAAGAGCGATTACGCCGGCAACTTCAAAAACGCCGTTTGCTGTGTCAGGGCAAATCTTCTCTACGGTAATATTTATTACCGCGTACACGTTCCGTCAGACGCGCGCGGTAAGGCGCGATGGCTTCCCGAGGTAAAAAACAGGGAGGATTACGCCGGGAACTATCATCAGCCGATAGACGCGGTAGCCTTCTATACCGATACCGGCAAAAAGCTCTGCTATGCCGCGCACGAGCGGAAAAGCGGAAGGTGGCTTCCCACCGTAACCGGCTATAATATGAGCGATTCAATAAACGGTTACGCCGGAAACTTCGGCAGAGAGATAGACGCCGTAAAAGTCTGGTTTGAGTAGGTGGGAAAATGAAAATAAAGGAATTGTTTCTGACCGCCGTCGGAACCTGCGGAGCGGTGCTTGTAAAACTCTTCGGCGGCTGGAACGGCAGTATCGCGACGCTTATGGTTTTTATGGCTATCGATTATGTGAGCGGACTGCTGCTTGCGGGCGTTTTTAAGAAAAGCACAAAATCCGAAAGCGGAGCGCTTGAATCACGCGCCGGCTTTAAGGGACTTGTGCGTAAAGCCGAAACGCTTCTGATAGTGGCGCTCGCCGTGCGGCTCGATATGCTGACGCATCAAAACTTTATCGCCGGCGGAGTGGTAACGGCGTTTGTCGCAAACGAGGCGATAAGCATTACCGAAAACGCGGCGATGATGGGCGTGCCGCTGCCCGGCGTCCTGCTTCGCGCGATAGACGTGATGAAGCAGAAAAAAGAAGATGAAATAACGGAATAAAGTAAAAAACCGCGGCTCAAAACGAACCGCGGTTTTTTTAGTGAACATTAAAGCTTTTCAAAATAATCCTTCATCTTCTTTGCGTCTTCCGCCTGGGTGCCGTCCGATTCGCAGATGAAGCGGGTAGAGTCGCAGTATTTACAGGCGAGCTCCATGACCGGTTCAAAATCGGGTCCGTAAACCGTATCGGCAAAAGTCAGGTGGCGTTTTTCGCCGCCGGCTGTGTACTCGATTTTTGAAAAATGCGAATGAAAGCTTTTAAGCCGCGCCTCGCCGAGGCGGTTTTTTATTGCCGTAAATACGCCCTCGTAATCGGCAAAGGTTTTGAAGTATCCCAGGTCGCGGGCGTTCAAATGCCCGAAATCTATACATGGTATAAGTCGCTCGTCGATTTCGCAGAGTGAAAGCACTTCGCCGAGCGTGCCGAGCTGATTTACCTTGCCCATGGTCTCCGGGCAGATATGTATATCCGAAAGTCCCTCGCTGTCCAGCGCGGCGAGCGAGAGTCTCATTGTATCCGTGGCGAGATTCAGCGCCTCCTCGCGGCTTATTTTGCCGCATGAGCCGGTATGCACGATTATCCTGTCCGCGCCCATGGCTTTTGCCGCGCGTGCGCTCGACAGAATATAGTTTACCGAATTGAGGCGTTTTTCCTCGTCGGTTGAGGACATCGATATATAATACGGCGCGTGAAGTGAAAGCGTGATACCGGCGCTCTTTGCGGCTTCGCCGAACTGACGCGCCTTATCCTCGCCGATATTAACGCCTCTGCCGCACTGGTATTCAAAAGCATTAAGCCCCATTGCGGTAAGGTATTCCGGAATTTGCAGGGAGTGCTTGAAGCCCATTTCATAAAAACTGTCTGAATTGCCGGCGGGGCCGAATTTCATATCCGTAATAATCACTCCTCGTAGTCTTTTATTCTGTGAATTCTGAAAACCGCTTTTTCAAGTTTGCGCCTTATTCTGAAACTCAACTGTTTTTCGGGCTCGATAGGTGTAAGAAGTATTACCTTTACGCCCGCAAGTCTGCCGCCGAGCGTGTCGGTAAATATCTGGTCGCCCACGATAGCGGTGTTTTTACGCGGTATCCCCGCGCGCTTTGCGCCGCGAAAAAAGCCGAAGGGCAGGGGCTTCATGGCAAGACCTATGAAATCAAGTCCCAAACGCTTTGCAAACGGCTTTACCCGCTCGGATTTCGCGTTGGAGAGTATCATCAGTTTAACGCCGGCGGCCTTCATCCCTTCTATCCATTCCGTAAGGCCTTCGGCAAGATGTGTGCCGTGGTCGGTGGAAATTGTATTGTCAACGTCTAAAAACAGGGTGCTTACGCCGAGCATACTTAAATGCTCCGGCTTTATATCGGTTATTCTTTTCAGTTTCAAATGCGGTTTTAAGAGCATATTTACCTCACATATATATTAAAAAAACAAGGCGGTCGCTTTGCGGCCGCCTACCTCTTGCAAATTAACGGAACTTCCTCTTGCGAGCAGCCTCCGACTTCTTTTTGCGCTTTACAGAGGGTTTTTCGTAATGCTCTCTCTTGCGAACTTCCTGAATTACGCCGTCCTTGGCGGTCTGCCTCTTAAAGCGGCGCAAAGCGTTGTCAAGAGATTCATTTTCCTTGACTTTTACCTGACTCATTAAAATTCCCTCCCTCCGCGAAAATTAAGCGTATGTAAATACACAAGTTATTATACTATAAATAAAACGGTATTGTCAAGAGCAATTTGGACAAGTAACGCGAAAAAAATACCGCGGCTTTTTTATGCAAAAACACTTGACATTCACAGCGGCGATGATATAATGAATATGTAATCATTTGAACAACCGTTCAAATGAAATGACTTTAAGAGGTGATGTTATGGCAAACATCAAAAAAGCGGGCATTGAAGAGAGCGCGCAGGAGAACGGCGTTGTTCACGGCGATTTGGTAGAGAGTGTTCAGGCACAGATGCCGGATATCGATATACTGTACGACCTGGCGGAGCTTTACCGCATTTTTGCCGACAGTACGCGCATACGCATCCTGTACGTGCTTTTTGAAAAAGAGGTTTGCGTCTGCGATATCGCGGGGATACTTGATATGACCGTGTCGGCGGTATCACATCAGCTTCGTGTGCTTCGCGCCGCTCATCTCGTGCGGTTTAAGCGCGTGGGCAAAACGAGTCTTTACTCGCTTGCGGACGATCACGTCAAAACGATAATAGGTCAGGGCATGGAGCACATCAGCGAGGGGTGAGTAAAATGCGTGAGCACAGAGTCGATATAATAAAAATAGCGGTCGCCGCCGCATTGCTGATATTCGGTATTGCCGTTTCGGCTGCCGGCATTTTCAGCCCGTTTGTGCGGATGCTCATTTTCGCGCTTGCGTACATAACCGTGGCGTTTGAGGTTGTGGAGGACTCGGTAAAGAGCATTATTTCCGGTGAAATTTTCGATGAAAACTTCCTTATGAGCATAGCGAGTATCGGCGCGTTTATAATAGGTCAATACGCCGAAGCGGTTTTTGTTATGCTGTTTTTTTCCGTGGGCGAACTGTTTGAACATATAGCCGAGGACCGCAGCCGTAAGTCTATTAAAGCGATAGCCGAAATAAGACCCGATACCGCGTGCCTTGAAAACGAAAACGGCACCGTCCGGGTTGACGCGAAAAATATCAATATCGGCGATATCATAGTGGTAAATCCGGGTGAGCGCGTCCCGCTCGACGGCGTTGTTGCCGCGGGCGAGTCGGCGCTTGATACTTCGGCGATTACGGGCGAGTCGGTGCCGCGGGATATCGGTGCGGGCGATATGGTGTACAGCGGCTGTATTAACATAAGCGGCGTAATAAAAGTGAAAGTCACCGAGGTGTTTGCCGCCTCAACCGCGACAAAGATACTCGAACTTGTTGAGAATTCAAACGCGAGAAGAGCAAAAAGAGAGAGGTTTATTACCCGGTTTGCCGGTTACTATACGCCGGTGGTGGTCATTTCGGCACTTTTGCTTGCGGCGGTACCCTCGCTTATAACGCACGAATACGCGAAATGGATATACCGCGCGCTCGTATTCCTTGTGGTGTCCTGCCCGTGTGCGCTGGTGCTTTCGGTTCCGCTTACGTATTTTGCCGGTATAGGCGCCGCGGCAAAAAAAGGGATACTGATAAAGGGCGGCGACGCGCTTGAAGCGATGGGCGGCGTAAAAACAATGGTTTTTGATAAAACGGGGACCCTTACAAACGGCAATTTTTCGGTTGTCGCCGTGCATCCGCAAAAAATTGACGAACGCACGCTCCTCGGTATTGCCGCGGCGGCGGAATATCACAGCAGTCATCCCATTTCGGCGTCGCTTAAAGCGGCATACGGCAAATTGCCCGATAATATCAAAGCGGAAAATGTGCGCGAAGTACGCGGACTCGGCGTTATGGCGGAAATATCCGGTAAAAAAGTGCTTGTGGGCAACGATAAGCTTATGAGCGAAAACGGTATCGTATTTCGCGAGTGCCACCGCACCGGCGCGATAGTTCACGTAGCGGTTGACGGTGAATATTACGGTCATATCGTTATATCCGATACGGTTAAACCGGAGTCCAAAAAAGCGATATCCCTGCTTAAATCAAAAGGGATAAAAACGGTAATGCTCACGGGAGACAGTGAACGTCAGGCGCTTCGCGTCGCAGAGGAGCTGTCGCTCGAAGAATACCACGCGCAGCTTTTGCCCGAGGAAAAGGTCGAAATACTCGAAACGTTTTTAGGCAAAGGCGGTAAAGTCGCTTTTGCGGGGGACGGAATAAACGACGCTCCGGTGCTCGCCCGGGCTGACGTGGGTATCGCCATGGGCGCTCTCGGCAGTGACGCGGCGATAGAGGCGGCTGATATCGTGCTTATGGACGATAACCCGCAAAAAACGGTCACGGCGCACGATATATCGCTTAAAACCTCAAAAATCGTTTTGCAGAATATATACTTTTCAATAGGCGTTAAAATGCTGATACTGCTGCTTTCGGCGGTAGGGCTCGCGAATATGTGGGCGGCTTCGTTCGCCGACGTCGGCGTGCTTTTCCTAGCCGTCATGAACAGTCTGCGCGCCATGCGATAAACGCGTTATATTTGTAAAAGTATACGAAATTGTATAGTTTACACAAACATTCCCCCGCGGAAAATCTTTTACGCGGGGAAATTTGTTTATATTGCCGAAAAACGGTATGATATTAGTCCTTTAATACTACTTGAAAAAATGTGAATAATATAGTATTATATAATCAATACAGTTACTACGGAGATGTGAATATGCGTAATTATACGGTTACAGAATTAAAAAGCGCGATAGAGCGCAAACTTTCTCATAATTTCGGCGTTGAGCCGCAGCAGGCGTCGGACGAGATATTCTATAAGGCGTGTGTTCTCGTGCTTGTGGATATAATGCGCGAATGCCGCGCGGAATTTCGCGACCGCGTTGATAAGACCGGCGCGAAGACGGTATATTATCTCAGTATGGAATTTTTGATGGGGCGTTCGCTTAAAAGCAACCTTTTCAATCTGGGACTTACCGAGGATATGCGTAAAGCGCTTAAAGCCTATAAGGTAAACCTCGATAACCTCTATGAGCTTGAACCCGACGCGGGACTCGGAAACGGCGGTCTGGGCCGTCTTGCCGCCTGCTTTCTTGACAGCCTTTCCTACGGCGGATATTCCGCCATGGGCTACTGCATAAAGTATGAGCTCGGCATATTCCGCCAGAAGCTGGTTGACGGCTGGCAAATGGAGATGCCCGATTTCTGGCTGCCCGGCGGCGAGGTATGGCTTGAAGAGAGACCCTCTTCGGCGGTTGACGTACATTTTGACGGCTATGTAGACGATTGGTGGGATAACGGATACCACCACGTTGAGCACAAGAATTACAATAACGTTCACGCCGTGCCGTACGATCTTAAAGTCGCGGGTAAGGACGGTAAAACGGTTGACGTACTGCGCCTTTGGAGTGCGGAGTGCCGCGATTTTGATATGTCGGCGTTTAATCAGGGCGATTACGTTCGCGCGCTTGAACAGCGCGCCATGGCTGAATCTATCTCTAAAATACTTTATCCCGCCGATAATCATATGGAGGGTAAATCTCTGCGGCTTCGTCAGCAGTATTTCCTCGTTTCGGCGTCAATTCAGGATATATTCGCTCGACATATGCGGCGTTACAATACGCTCGATAATCTGCCCGAAAAGGTCGCCATTCACATAAACGATACACACCCGACCCTCGCAATACCCGAATTTATGCGGCTTTTGCTTGATGAGTGCGGATATTCGTGGGAAAAGGCGTGGGATATGGCGGGTCGCACCTTTGCCTACACGAACCATACCATTATGTCAGAGGCGCTCGAATGCTGGCAGACCGATTTGTTCCGTGAGCGGTTACCGAGAATTTATCAGATAGTTGAAGAAATAGACCGCCGCTATCGCGATGAGGTAATCGGCAAAACCGGTGATTTTGCCCTCGCGGAGCGCACCGCGGTCATATCCAACGGCGTTGTCCGCATGGCAAATCTCTGCGTTGCGGCGTGCCACAGCGTTAACGGCGTATCAAAGCTTCACAGCAGTATTATTAAAGACGAATTATTCAATGATTATTACCGCCTTACACCCGAGAAGTTCACAAACGTCACCAACGGCATAGCGCACAGACGGTGGCTCTGTCAGGCAAATCCGGAGCTTTCGGCGCTTATAGAGGAGCTGATAGGAAGCGGCTTTATAACCGACGCTTCAAAGCTTTCGGAATTCGGCAAATTTGCCGATGATAAAAGCGTGCTTAAACGGCTTGACGAGATTAAGCACAATAACAAAGTGCGGCTTGCGAATTACGTAAAAACAAACTGCAATATGACCTTTGACCCGGACAGTATCGTCGATATGCAGGTAAAAAGACTTCACGAATACAAGCGCCAGCATATGAACGCGCTTCACATCATAAGTGATTATCTCTTTATCAAGAACAACCCCAACGCCGAGTTTACACCCAAAACATACATTTTCGGTGCGAAGGCGGCGCCCGGCTACGTTTTTGCAAAAGAAATAATACAGATGATATGTAAGCTTTCAGAGGTTATAAACGCGGACAGCTCGGTAAACGGAAAAATCAAAGTTCTCTTCCTTGAAGATTACAGAGTAACTCTCGCGGAGCTCATGATACCCGCCGCCGAAATCAGCGAGCAGATTTCTCTCGCGTCGACCGAGGCGAGCGGCACGAGCAATATGAAATTCATGATGAACGGCGCGATAACCCTCGGAACGGAGGACGGCGCCAATGTCGAGATACATTCCGCCGTGGGCGATGATAACATACTCATTTTCGGTATGCACACCCCCGAGGTTTTGCAGATTCAGAAGCAGGGTTACTCGCCTATGCAGTATTATAACAACAATTCCGACCTTAAAAACGCGCTCGATTTTATCGGCGCGGGATTCGGTGCGCACAGATTTGATAACATATACAACACGCTTAAAAACGTGGACCACTATATGGCGCTTGCCGATTTTGCCGATTATTGCGGGGCTCAGAGGCGTGCCGCCGAATTATACGGCGACCGTGACAGATGGAACAGAATGTCGCTTATAAACATCGCAAACTCCGGAATATTCGCGGCTGACCGCTCAATTTCCGATTACGCAAACAATATTTGGAATATAAAGCCGGTAAAATAATATGGGATATTATCCTTACAATTCACGGAAAGTCCTTTACCGTAAACCTCTCGGCGCGGTAAAGGAAAATGAAAAAACGGTTATCAGGGCGTTACTTCACGGTGACGCCCGTGTTCACTCTGTCTGGCTGCGCGTTTCAAACGACAGCGATAACCGTATACACGAAATAGAGCTCACGCCGCGCGAATGGTTTGAGGGGTATCGCTTTTACGATACCGAAATAACGCTCGGCGAGGGTCTTTACTGGTACGATTTCAGGTATACGAGCGATTACGGGCAGTTTTTTGTCGTAAAAGAGCAGGGCGGAAGAGGTATAGTCTCGCGCGACGAGGGCGCAAAATGGCAGATAACCGTTTACTCCGCCGGTTTCAGAACGCCCGATTGGCTTAAAGGCGGCATAATATATCAGATTTTTCCGGACAGATTCTTTGCTTCGCATACTCCCAAAACAGACCTGCCCGATGACAGATATATCTGTGAAGACTGGGGCTTGCAGCCCGAATACCGCCAGAGCGGTGAAAAGCGGCGGCTTTGCAACGATTATTACGGCGGCGACCTTAAAGGAATCGAGGAAAAACTGCCGTACCTGAAAGAGCTCGGCGTTACCTGCATATACCTTAATCCGATTTTTGAAGCGCACTCAAATCACCGCTACAATACCGCCGATTATATGAAAACAGACCCGCTCCTCGGAACCGAGGAAGATTTGCGCTCGCTTTGCGCGGCGGCGAAAAAGCAGGGCATGGGCATTATACTTGACGGCGTATTTTCACATACCGGCGATGACAGCGTGTATTTTAACCGCTACCGCCGCTACGGCAACGGCGGAGCGTATAACGATTACGGCAGTGTGTATCACGATTGGTATAAGTTTAACCGTTTTCCCGATGATTACTCCGCATGGTGGGGCGTGCCCTCTTTGCCTGAGACCAACGAGGATAACGAGTCATTCGCCGAGTTTATTACGGGTGAAAACGGCGTTATAAGGCACTGGCTTCGCGCGGGCGTTTCGGGCTGGCGGCTGGATGTTGCCGACGAGCTGCCGGATAAATTTCTTGACCGCGTCAGAAGCGCGGTAAAGGCGGAAAATGAGGACGCTTTCCTGCTCGGCGAGGTATGGGAGGACGCGAGTAATAAAATAAGCTACGGCGCGCGCCGCCGCTTTCTGCGGGGCAAACAGCTCGACAGCGTGATGAATTACGTTTTTGCGAACGCGATAATTGATTTCATGCGAAACTCGGGCGCCGAAAAAATGGAAAACGCGGTGGAGGAGTTGCTCGAAAACTATCCGCCCGAGGCGGTACATCTTATGATGAATCACATCGGCACGCACGATACGGCGCGGATACTTACCGTTCTCGGCAGGAGTGACGAATACACGGGCGACCGGGCGTGGCAGGCGGAAAGCCGGCTTTCGCCGGAGGAATTTGAACTCGGTATCAGGCGGCTTAAAATTGCAGCGGTGCTTCAATATACGCTGCCCGGCGTGCCCTCGCTTTTCTACGGCGACGAGGCGGGCGTTGAAGGCTTCGGCGACCCGTTCTGCCGCCTGACCTATCCGTGGGGCGCGGAGAATAAAGAGCTTGTTGATTTTTACCGTTCGCTCGGTAAACTGAGGCGCCGCGCGGCGGCGTTCAAGGACGGAAAATACCGTTCCGTAAAGGCGGAAGGCGACCTGTTTGCCTTCATAAGAAAGAGCGCGGAAAGCAGGGTGCTTGTAGCGGTCAACCGCGGCGAGTGCGAGACCGCGCTGACTCTGCCGGGCGAATTTATAAAAGCGGCATATGTGTTCGGCGAAGAGCCGCGGGGCGAAAATCTTATACTCCCGCCGTTTTCTTATTCCGTACTGGAAATATGATATATTTATATATAATGTGAGTGCCCGGGGCAACTGCCCCGGGCATACTGCTTTATACGTATAAATCTTAATGCTCAATGAAGTACGGAAGTATCTTCGCGTTTGTGTAGATTACGAAGTTAGACGCTCTTGAAACCGAATATGCGGTACCGAGGTTGTTTCTGAGCACCACGGTTACCGTCACCTGATAGTTCGCGTACTTATGTGAAAGTCCTTCAAGCACGCTGCCCGTCTTAACGTGAAGCGATATAAGCGGCATTGTTATCTCGGCGCCGTTATCAATAAGCTCTGAAGAGGTGCGCGGGATAATTGCCTGATAATAGGTGTCTTCATCGGTTACGGTGCTTGAGTCCGCAAAGCTTGCCGTGAAGTAATCGGAAATATCAAGCGGGTCGCTGTACGTGCCGTCCGCCTGCTTCTGCGCTACGGAAATCTTAACGACTGCGTCGGTATAATCCGAAACACGGTCTATAACGGGGGTCACGTTAAGCGTTGCGAGCAGATCCATATCGGCAACGGTTCCGTCGAGCGTAAGCGCGTTGACGCCGAGCGGCGTGAAATCGCCGAGCTTGTCACCGAGCGGGTTGAGGTCAAGTCGCGCAACCTCGGGTTCGCCCTCGGAGTAGTAGAGCATTGCGGGTGTCTCGTCAGCGTCAACCACGTTCTTCGTATAGGTCGTTGCCAGCGAATCAAACGCAATGTGCGATGAACCCGAAACCGTCACGCCGTTATTCGGATACAGAACGTTTCTCGCGGGGAACTGAGTCGGTATAGCCGCCGCGCTGTAAGAAAGCGTTACGGAAGCGTGTATTTCAAAATGCTCGCCCGTTGCAAAAACGCTGCTTAAGTTGCCCGAAACATATTCGGCAAAGTTCTGGCTTATACGGACGTTGCCGAGCGCCGTGGAGTAAGCCGACATCGCGTTATCCGGAGTACCGTTAAGCGTGGTGTCTATCGAATACGCGCTTGCGGCGTTATCCGGAGTACCGAGTATCACCTTTTGTACGTCGTCGTTTTCGTTGCGGTTGAGGAAAACTACAAAGCTGTGGTAAACCTCGCGGTTGCTGATAAGCGTCATAATATACGATTTGATATCTGTACTCAAATCGTCCGAAAGACCGAGTTGAGCGCCGAGGTTAATCGTAAGCTCGTTGTTGCTCGCCGTCATTATGGCGCTGCCGTTTTCGGAAGTGCTTGTAACGGTGAGGTCGTCGTGATAGAAAATCTTACCCATTACAAGGTGGACCAGCGAATGTGCGCCTGAATTGGAAATTCGCGCGGGGTAATCGGTTTCGCTGAACGCCGACGGCGCGGTGATAAGATAATAGTGGAACAAAAGGTCGTTTACCGCGTTTGATTCGGTGAACGCCGAAATGTAATAGCTTTCCGTAATGTGCTGTGCGCCCGCGGGTGCGGTAACGGATACCGTATACTTGGTAACGCCGCCGTCTTCAAGCTCTTCATCGGTTGCGAGACGGTAACCCTGACCGTTGCAGGTAAAGGTGGTCTCGGCGGGAGTATTCGTCGTAACGAGCGTACCGCTCGCGCTTGACGATACGGTGACGGTCATCGATTCTTCGAGCATTTCGCTGAGCGTCAGCGGTACGAAGCTTTCTCCGCTGAACGAAAGCGTACCGCCTGTCTTTGTCATTACCGAGCGGAAGGCGCTGAGGTTCAGCGTGTTGCCGGTGACCGCGTCGCCGAAGGTGGCGTAATAGGGCTTGCCGCCCCTGTTTTTATCAACGAGCACAAGAACCGTGTCGGCGGGGAAGTCGCGTATAACCTCGTTGGTATTCGCCTTGTAAAGCTGAAGCTGCTTCGCGTATCTGCGGTCAAGCTTCTCACCGCCGTTTGCGGCTTCTTCCCATTCGCTGTCTTCGCGGGTGTAGGTGTACTTAAAGAACAACGTTACGGGGGTACCGACGTTTTCGATAAGCGCCTCGCCGTAGTAAGGCGTATAGTTGCTTTCAAGGTAACTTGTATTACTTCTTACAGCTATGTCAAACTCATAGGAAAGAACCTTTTTAACGAATACCGGCACATAGAGGTGATACGCCGTTTCGGTGGCGTTTGCGGGGTTGGCGAAGCGCAGGTCGATAAGCGAGAACTGCAATTTACCGCTATCGAATATATTGTTCGTCATGTAGAACTTCTGCTCGCCGTCCGAACGTTTAAGGCTGGCGCCCGGTACCGACGGGGTAAAGGTGTTGCCCGAGTACGACATATTATATATATGTACGCTGTAAGTGTTTGCAAGGTCCACACCGTAGTTGTAATCGGTATTCGTGATAACGCGCAGATAGCTGTTTATCATTTCGTGGGATACGTTGTGGTCGGTAGTATCAAGTATAAGAACGGGGAAGTCGGTATCGAGATATCCGGTAACTTCGCTCGAGAACATAACGAACCTGTCGTCATACTTATCAAAGGTTGCAAGGTTGTTAAGTCCGCTCGAGCCGGTATAATACTTTTTGCCGATCGCGCCGTACTGTCCCGCCGTGCCCTCCGACAGTATCGTCTTGACCGGGAGATTCGCAACGGACGCCGCTACGCCGTCACTCGTAAGCTTGACTGAGCCCGCGGTAATAGACGGGTTGGCGGTAACGTAAGGCGATTTCGAGGTTACGTCGGTATAGTCATCGGTGTTAAGCGACGAATCTTCAAGTCCTGAAAACGCGGTGTTTGTAAACACGCCCGCCGAATTTGCGAGCACTATCTGACCGTTTCCGAAGTTGGAACTGCCGGCGAGACCGAAGGTCTCGTCATTGGTTCCGTTTTTACCGCACAGTTTGCCGCAGTAGGAATCGGTCTGAATGCTTACGCCGATAAATCTTACCGGGGAAGAGGATTCGTTGTTTCCCACGATTTCGCCGATGCGCTGGTTGGTCGCCGCGACGGAATTATCGGTCGAGTTGTCGTAGTGCTTTATCGTGTTTGAATCAAGCAGTATGTTGTATCCGCTTAACTTGAAACGGAAGGTATTGCCGTTTTCGGTGTTTACGGTATCGTCGTTGTTCATGGAGTGCCTTGTGATACTGCCGACTACTCCGCCCGTTCCGCTGAAATTATTGTTGTTGTATCTTGTCTCAACCAGGCAGTTTGAAACTTTAACGTTATTGAACTTGAAAATGTGGTTGACGGCGGTGGTGATTGCCTGGTTGTTAATGTTCATCTTACCTATAACGCCGCCCGCCGCCGCTTCGTTGCTGCCGGTTTCGCTTGAAATAACGTTATATCCGGTTACTTCAAGGCTGTCAATATCAAGCAGGTATTCATCGTGGCCGTCAATTCTGCCTATAACGCCGCCGGCGTATTTTTTGGCGGTTATGGAGTTTGCTTTGTTATTGCCGTCAATGATTAAATCGGTGATATGCAGGAAGTATTTTTGCGATATACGGCCTATGGCGCCGCCGGCAAAAGTGGCGGAAATATCTACGCCGCTTACCGAACAGTCATCGATAATAACAAAGGCGTTATGTAACGTACCCGCTATACCGCCGGCGTAATTTCTTAACGAATACGCGGCGTTCGTAACGCTGATGCTTCCGGCGTTGTTTTCACCTTTTACGTTTATGTGGTTAACCGTAATCTTGGTCCTCATGTTGGCAGACGCAGAGGTTGCACCGGTTATATTGTCAATTAACGTGTCTTTCTCGCCGCCGGTTACCTTGCGTGCGAATGTGCCTATAATGCCGCCCGCACCTGTCTCGATATTACAGAAGTAGTTAAGATAATCCGTAGGAGTGGCGCTTTTTTCGGTAATCGTACCGATTATTATATCGGTGCCGGTATCTTTACCGATTATCGTGGTTTTACCGCCGTTGAATGCGCGCCCTATAAGACCGCCCGCGCAAAGACCGCCTATTGCGTCTATCTTGCCGGCGGTCACGCCCGCCGTTTCGTAAGCATCGGTAAACTTAATGGTGGATTCACCGCCGTAGGCTTTACCGTAGCCGATAAGACCGCCCGCGTATTTGGCGCCTTCTACGGTCAGGTTATCAAACACAACGTCTTTAATATAGAATTTGGTTTTGGTAAATCCGGCAATACCGCCCGCCGCAAGATGCGTTCCGCGTCTTGCGCCGTCCTTATCGTCGTTATCGCTGTTACTGTCCTTAGTGCCGAACAGATACGTGCTCTGCGCGCCTGTTTTGATGTGATAGAGGTCATAGAACACACTGCCGGAAAGCACCAGCTTGTTGATTGAGTTGGACTCCGACGCATTGCTCTGTACAAGGTTTGTGAAAAGGCCGATTCCCGCGGTGTTCGCCGTGGCGATATACTTTGAAGCGGTAATCTCGGTATGGTCGTATTCGAGATAACTCATGTTAAGAGTTATCCTGTAATAATTGGTCGAGCCGTTGCTGGTCATTGATTTTACGCGCAGGCGGACGAGGTCGTTGTCAAAATAGATACTGCCTATTCCCCTGAATCCCGCCGCGACGTCGCAGTCGCCGGTGACTTTCAGAATTATGTTGGCGGAGGTGCAGAGATTACGCGCAAGCCAGATGTCGCCCGTCTTATTGGTGTAAGCGCGAATAATGTACGGCACCTTTGTGCTGTTTGAAGTGTAATTATCATTGAGCGCGTAATCGGTGTAGTCAGCCGCCGAAGCAAAGCCCGAAGTGCCTACCGCCGAATAATCGCCGCCGCCGCGGACCGTTGTGTTCGCACGGTAAGCGGACCAGAAGGTTCCGCTTGTCGCGTTGCTTGAATCGTAAGCTTGGAGCGTGCTTGCGTTGTACGCCGCACTGCCCGCGCCGCTGTTTACGACAGCGCCGAGAATATACATCGCCTGGCCGTCCGGAATGTTTACCGTAAAGTTGTTTGAAGAATAAGTTATGTTGAGCTTTCCGCCGGAGAGGGTAAGGTCTGAAATCGAATAATTTTTGTTGCCGTTTTTAAGCGTTGTCGTGGCTTCGGTAGAGTGGTACGCGTTGGTTTCGTGGAAAGCGTAGCCCGCGATAACGCGGCCGATTATCGGGTTTACGTACAGATATCCGCTGTCCGCCACCTTGTCGCAGACCGCGCTCGTAAGCGAGCCGTGTCCCGCCGTCATATTGCGGAAAATAAGTCCGCCGTTTACAAGCGTGCCTACGTAGCCGCCCACGGGGTTAAGGCGGGAGAAGTTGGTGTTGCTGTTGGTTGTGGTAAATGCGAAGGAAACGTCGCTGAAGGTCACGTGAACGTCGTCGATAAAGTTATCGCCGCCGAGAATCTGACCTATTACCGCGCCGTAGGTCTGAATGCCGTTTATGTAATTGAAGGTCGCGTTTGCCGCGGGTGCGGAAAGGGTAATGACGTTCTGACTGTCATAGTCTACCGCTACGTCAACGGTAAGGTCTTTAACAACGCTTCCGTGTGAGGTAAGTATAAGCGGACTGCGAGAGTTGTTGGTTATGGTCGGATTACTGATGCCGAGAATAACGCCTCTGAAAGCGTACTGGGTATCGGTATCGCTCGAAACCGTGCCGAGCGGTATATAATCGGCGGGCAGGGTTATGTCGGTCGTAATGACGTAATGCGCGCCCGCGAGATATTTTCTTACGTTCGGGTTTGTCTGGTTTGCTCCGCCGTTGCTTGAAGTAAAGGTCGCGGTATCAAAGTTGTAAAGATACTTTGTGTAACCTGTGGCGGTCCAGTTAAAGCTCGTAAGGTCGCTCGGCAGGCAAATCTGCACCGTGGTACCCACGTCGCCGCCCGCGATGATGTTGGAGATTATAGGCAGCTTGGCGTCGTCGTCGATTATATACGGGTCGCCGTATTTACCGCAGCCCTCAATAACACTGTTGAAGGTGACGTTTACGGATAACTCGTGCTTCTGTTCGCCGAGATTGTAAGCGGTGTAAACGTACGGACGCCAGCCCGAAGAGAACGAGTATTCGCTCGCCGCGTTATACGCGGTCGGGTGGGTGTAGTATTCCGAACCGTAATACTTCTTCTGCTTGTTGAGGTATTCTACCGAGTCGGTTACTTCTTTACCGTATGTTACGTTATGTACCGCCGAAGACGGGGAAGCCCAGTCCTCGTCGATTTCGTAGTTGTAAATGCCGCTGCTTTCACTGTAATAGCGGTAGCTGTTAAGAATTGTGGCGCGGCTGAAGATCGAACGCTCTGTGCCGTATACGGTATCGAGGTTGCCTATTGCGGCGTGTGTGGTGCGCGCGTCGAATTTAAGACCGCTGAAAGTAAGGTAAATAGCCCGTGCGGCGGTGTTGCCGACGTCGCCGATAAGACTTGAACCGGCATACTTTCCGCCCGATACCGGCGTAGCATACGCGGTGGTTGACTGCTCCGCGCCGAGGAGCTTGAGCGTAGTGCTCTTGCCCACGTTGTTTATAAGGAGCGGCGCGTAGGTGCCGTCGGTAAAGTAGGCGCCCGCGTTGGACACATAAACGCCGTCACAGACAAGGTTCTGAATATTCCAGTTTGTGATGCCCTCTTCCGAACCGCCGAGAGTCTTTGCCGCAAGGAATCCGCAGAAGGAGTCCGAAAGCTTCGGAACGTTGCCCTGAAGCGTCAGTCCGTTTGCGCGAAGCGCGGCGGTAGCGTTCTGGAAAACGGCGGTGTGCATCAGATAATGCTGATTTGTATTTGAACGTGTGGTCCTTGTATCGTTGCCGGCATAGGCGTATTTCACGTTGGCTTCCATAAGGTTGTTGTCCAGCTTTACGGTCGCGTTATTGAAAGTAATGCCGCTTTTAAGATTTACAGGGTAGTAGGAAAGTCCCGTCATATCGAGGTCGCCGCTGAAAGCGGTGGAGGACGGGAACCACGCCGCGAGTGAAGAATGCGCGTATTCTTTTACCGACCAGACGAGGAAATCGTATTTCGCGGTGGCGGTGTTCGCGCGTGCGTAATCAATGTTGTAATAATAGCGCGAATAGGGGTTGACCGCTCCCGCGGCTGTCTGGCCGTAGGCGGTCTTGTTCAGGTATGTGTTATAAGAGCCGGAGGTGTTTATAACGTCGCCCGAGGTCTTTACCGATACTATCGAGTTGCCGTTGTTTTCGATACTGTTGGTGCTGTTGTCGGTTATATAGCGGCAGTCGCCGACAATTTCATCAAACCGGCCGAATCCCGGGTTGGAAGTAAACCGCAAAGCGGAGATATCGTAATGATTGGCTGTATTGTCAACGTCGATATAAAGCGCCGCGTTGCTTGAATACGATTTGTTTGTCACAAATCCGAAGGTGGAAGAGGCGCTTGCGGGCAGGGTGAAGTCCGCCTTTGTAAGACTTATGTCTTTAATGTTCCAGTAGCCGGTGGTAACCTGTACGAGACCGCCGTAGTTGGCGGGTCCGCCGGTAGTAGCCGTTATCGCGGAATCTACCGTAACGCCGTCTATCGTAACGTCGGCGTTATACCACTGCGTACCGAGTATCGCACCGAACCGCTCCGTCGCGGTACCGGTCGCGTTTACGTTTACATTTACGTTATCAAAGGATACCGTACGCGCGCCTTTTACATAGTTTTGGGGGTTTGCACCGTTCTTGTCGGAAATCTTCGCTATCGCACCGCCGAAGAAGGATGGGCGGGAAGTATTTATGGATTTTGTATAATTGATACCTATCGTTGAATCGGAGAAGCTTACCGATTGAGGATTAAAGCCGTCGAGCGCGTCAACAAGACTGATAACGCCGCCGACGTGGGTTGTGCCCGCTGTGGATACGGAAGCGTCGGTCCGGTCTACAACGGTAGGTACTACGGTGCTGTTTGTAAGACTTATATCAAGACCGTCGTCGTGCGCGTGACCTATAAGACCGCCGAAATACGCGGTATACGCTCCGGAGAGGCGTATATCCATGTTGTAGTTCGCCGTAATTCTGTTCATATCAAGTCCGCCGGTGGCGTAGGCGGTAAGACCGCCGAAATGCATTTCGCCGTCACGGTCGGTCGAGGAATCGTAAAATCTCGCAAAGCCGCCGATAGTAAGGTTTTGCACAGTGGCGTTGTTCGTTTTGGCAAAGAGACCGTTTTTGAGGTGTCTGTGTATACTGCCGTAATTGCCGGAATCCGAAAGCGTGTTTCCGCTGCCGTTCAGTCCGTACGTTTCGCCTATGGCGAGGGTTATTTCATGTCCCCCGCCGTTAAGCGTGCCGGAAAATGCCGCGTTTGCACCGTCATCTCTCGTAAAGCCCAAAAGACCGCTGCCCGCAAGGTCAATATCGTCGTTTAGCGTAATCGTGCCCGAAAGCAGGGTACTGCTTTGATTTGCGGCGCCGGAAGTGAATTGCAGCGCGCCGACAGCCGCTTTGGTGTTGAGTTTTATATTGAGCGCGGTTTTCGCAAAATCGGTAAGGGTGCTTATTGTGGTTTGAGCGCCCTTTACGGTCACGGTGTGAGCCGCCATATCAACCGTAAATAAATCGCTTTCCGCAAGGAGCGTACCGTCCGCGCGGATAACCTCGCCCCAACTGTGTATGTCGTCGATATGGTCGGCGGTATTGCGCTTGAGCGTCCAGCCGTTGCCCTCGCCGTCACCCAAGGCGTATACGAGCGCACGGTCGCGGTTTTTGACTATAAGACCGCTTGCCCAGTCCTTTTTTGAATAGGTGCTGAAATCGGTGACGCCGCGTACGCGAAGCACGCCGTCCGGCATATTGGCGATAAGACCCGCGTCAAACTGACCGTTCACCTTTACAGGTCCGGTCACGTCGACAAACGAGCCGCCCGAGCCGATGGTACCGATGATACCGGCGTTCGGCACGCTAAGCGAATTTGCGGTTACGTCGGTTATAAGTATGTACGCGGGGTTTGCCGATACCGCGCCTATAAGACCGCCGGAATATCCCGAACTCGAAGTCGCCGATACTGATACGTTGGTATTGGTGACTGTGAAGGTGTTTGTAAGCAGACTTGAACGGTACGTACCGCAAATGCCGCCGCGGGAAGTGCCGTCGCCGAGGGATACCGAGAACACCTCCGAGCCGGAAGCGTTGCCGTCAAACGTGAGAGAAGCGCCGTAATTATCAAGGTATCCGAAAACGCCGCCGTTGCTGGAAGAACCCGTCATACGCATGCCGGAAGCGATGGAGTAGGGAGCAAGGTTAAAGGTTTCGGGACTCTTTGAGTTTCTGTAATATCCGAAAAGTCCGCCCGCTCCGGTTTTGCCGTTTACGGTTCCCGAAACTGCATATTCCGACACGCCGGCGTCGAAAAGTACGTTTATGTTTTCGGCTCTGCCGACAATGCCGCCCGCGTAAGCGGTGGTCGAGGATACGGAGTTGACACGGCTGTTGTTTGCCGAGTTGAATTTAAGCGTTGAGCCGTTATGCATAGAACCTACAAGTCCGCCCGCGTTGCCGCCGGAAGATGTAACGCTGATGTTACTGCCGCTACCTGCCGTAGTAACGGCAAGACTGGCGTTCTGACCGAGCGTACCGCAGATAAGACCCGCGGAGGCAGCGGACGATACGGGTATATTGCAGTTGTTGGTAAACGTGACGGTTACGTCGCAGTTGTCAGCGATATCGCCTATAAGGCTTTCAAAGGAAGACGAAGTCGTCCCGTCGCCCGTGTAGGGTAAGAAGGTAACCGACCAGTTGGCGGGAGAATCGCCGTTTAAGACGTGGTTTGCGAAAAGCGAGCCGGAAACAAGCACGCCCGCCGCCGGATAATCGCTTGCGCGCTCGCGTATTATCTTGATGTTGCCGCTGCCGGTTATTTTAAGGTCTGTGGTGACGTAATCGAATAACGGGCAGTCAAAAAGGCGGAAGACATCAATGCCTACCGCGGGCACATTGAGTGTGCCGGCAAACGGTCTCGTCTGTGTGCCGAGACTTATAAAGCCGTCTTCAACGACCTGGTCGCCGGAGTCTACGGAAATATTAAGAACGTCTTTCGGGTTGCGTGAGCCTGAGGCGTACGCCTGGGAGTAGGCGATAAAATCGCTCGCGGAGCGTATATAGTAGGTCTGCGCGGGTTCCTCCGCCGCGTATGTGAAAAGCCTGCCCGATGACAGAATCAGTACCAGGCACAAACACGAAGCGGCAATCGCGAGGATTGCCTTCTTCAAGTATTTTTCAGTTGTGCTGAAATTAAGAAAAATATTCCGCATTTTTTCAACTCCCGAAGTCTTGTGAAAAAAGTGTTATGCAAATGTGAAGGCTACAACGCTGTCTTCCATATCAAACCAGGTTTCACTTGTAATGTTGACCTTGTAGAATTGCAGGTCGTAACGCATAACGTCGTTTGAGTTAACGGGGAAGGTCAGAGTGCCGTTTGAACCGGTTGCGCCGGATATCTCCATAATCGCGATAAACGATTCATCGCTTATGTCGACCTTTGTTGTATCCCAGGTGACGGTGCAGACGCCCTGACCGGTACCGGTTACGATGTAGTTGAAACCGTCATAGGTATTAGGCAGACTGAGCTTTGCGTCGCTGAAAGCGCCGGTCCATCTGTTTGAAGCGTCCTGCGCGCGCAGCTCGCCTTTAAGAATTCCGGTTATAGGCGAAAGGGTGCTGCCCTGCGGCGTCGCGGTAATTTCAAGGAAAAGCGCGTCGGGGCGGTTTACGAAATGATTGCTCAGATGTACCGAATAGGTATCCGAGCTTAAAACGTTCGGGGCAAGCGTGCCGGCAAAGCCGTTGTACGAAACCGTATTTCCGCCGAGCGTGATACTCGTTTCGCCCTTGATTATTGTCGCGGTAAAATCATCAAGTGAATTATCCGAAAGATACTGCGGGGTAACGGGAACGTATTTTTCGACAGTAGACGGGTCGTAGCGTACAAGGCGCGCGGAAAGCACGTAGTTTATAACCGTCTGTGACGGATTGATTTGCAGCCCTTGCGCGTAGTTGGAAACGGTGAGCAGTGCGCTCGGTCCGAGCGCCGGGTTGTTGACGAAAATTGACTTTACATTGTCGCGGCTGTAACCTCGTTCAAGATAGTTTGAGGAAAACGGCTCGCCGATTTTGTCATATACCGCTATCGTACGTTGAGCATTACGGCTGTTGGTGTACGCGGCGTACGAAGAAGCCCATACGATAGCGCAAACAAAGACGGACATCACGATCATGACGATCAGTGAATGTCTTTTTCCGTGCTTACTGTCCTTTTCCATTACGCCGCCTCCTTTTCTGAAAGATTTTTAATTACGGTCAAGAACCTACCGAAGCGGATTTCGCCGTCATACAAATAACGTCGGTCTCGCGGTCGTTCGTTCTCTTGCCGTTTATACGCACCCGCAGAATGTAGTAGGTCACGAAATCGGTTCGCGCGTTTCCCGGCTGGGGGGTCGTGGTCTGCCAGTAAATCGGCTCCGCGTATTTATCGACGTTGTTGTAGGAATCGTAGGTTTGGCTGTGATATGTACTGTCGGCAATAAACTCGCCGTTTACCGTAACGCCGTTAAGATAGTGCCCGGCGACGGGGTTGCCGCTGTTTACCGTGGTATCTATCGAATAATAAAAGGTTTCGGGCGTTTCGGTATGTGTGGTATACGCTATGGAACCGGCGGAGTTTACGGTTTCTTCCTTTGCAACGTAAATCTCATAGGTAAACTGGTTGTTGGTGGTGTACGCCAGCTGCAAATGATAACCTGAAACGCATCTTCCGTAAACGCAGAATACGTAATCGTAATACTCTTTGCCGTCCGTCGCGTCTATTCCGTTGAAGTAAAGATAACGGATATCTTCAAAAGTATCGTTTGCAATATCTCGGTGACCGGCGCCTATATACAGAGCTTCCGGCGATGAGATAGGCGCATAGGCCACGAGCCCGCGCGAAGCGGCAAACCACGCGTTTGCCGTGAGTGATAATATCATTATTGCGCACAGCATAACGGCGGTAAATATCTGAAGCTTTCCGCGTTTTGATACGCGACCGCTTTTTACAGTGCCGTCCTCCTGCATAAAGGCACCTCCTTTCGCAAAAAAGAGTAATTATATCAACTTATGAACACGGTTACGAATTTTATGTTATCACCTATCGTCTGGTCGCCGTCGTCGTATCCGTCGGACAGTTCCTCTACCACATTACTGCTTTGATTTACCGTAAAGTAGTTCTGGCGGTGAGTGTCTATGTACGTGCGCAGTTCCGCCGGATATTTTTTTGTTACGGCGGGTTCGGTGGTGCCGGTTTCTTCGTCTATCTCATAATAGGTTACCGGCCATTCCCAGTAAAGCGTTATTTCGTAACAGTCGGTATAGCCGGGCTTGGTGCTCTTGGCGTGCAGCGATGTGTCGTATGTAAAAGTATCGTCCTGAATAAGACCCGTATATACATAGTTTTCATAGTTTGCGCCTGTGCGGCCGGTGAAGAAAAGCAGATGCCCTTCAAGCATATTCAGCGCGTTCGGCTTCGTCACCTGCTCAATGGTTACGTTATCGAATTCGTCTGTTACGGTCGTATATCCCGCACGCGAAAGGTTAAAGCTTACTGTAAGGTCGCCCGTTTTTTTCGGGCGCAGGTAGAAGGTGAGAGAACCGTACGCGCCGGGCATAAGATATTTGTGACCGTCGTAGATAAATTCGTTTGTAAGTTCAAACATGAGCTTCGGGGCGTTTGAGGTATTTGTTTGCGTAAGACTGTAACCGTCCGCGGCAAGCGCGCTTTTAAGACCGTTCGCACCCGTTATCCCGTCATAACCCGTGTCGTATTCGCCGTCATGCTCGACGATCAGATCGTAAAGGTCGGTCGCAACGGCAACCTCCATACCGGCGGCGGTCGTGCCGTCGTTGCGCGCGAACCATGCGGCAGAGGACATGAGCAGAACGAATATGAACGCCAGCACAAGCAGACAAATCAAAACAAAATTAGAGCGAAGCTCCTTTTCGCTTTTCTTATCGGATTTAATACCGAAAAAACTCATATATCCCCCTTTCCGCACGGCAAAAGCCGATGCAAATATAAATAATATATATATTAAAAAATAAGTTTTTTACCAAATTAAGATTATAGCACGCGGGCCGCCAAAAGTCAACACGTCAGAGCGGGCCGCAAAACGCATCGGGTGCGAGGAAACGCCTTTCAAAAACGGGACGGAAATCAAAAGAACGGGGCTTGCTTCAGCGCTTCGTTTCCCGGACAGCAAAAAAGCCAGTCACAACAAGCGTTGCAACTGGCTGACTCTTTGAGTCCCTATAGCTTTGCGTAACTACATCACTGTAGTGCTGCCCAAGAAGATACTTATTGAATTTACGAGGTAATTATACCAAAAGTAAACCCTTTTGTCAACAGGGAATTTCGTCAACACATATATAAGCGTAGTATGAATGCCGCAAAAACCGCTGTTTTACAGGCGCTTTAGCTTATTAAAAATTTTTTTCGGTAAAAGTTTTGCAAATTATTATTTTGCGGGTCTTTTTTTCTTGGCGGTATCTATGCTTTTGCCGAACACAAACAACCGCTGATACAGATATTCGGTGACAAAATTTATCAGCATTGTGGCGATAACGACTATATACTCGTTGACGTGTGCTTTTTCGGTAAAAAAGGTCCCCCACCATGATGAAAGGGGCGTAAAAATGAGATAATAAACCGCCACCTTGAGCATGGCAACCGGCACGTTATTCGCCGATTTGAATGTGATTTTACGGTTGAGCGTAAAGTTCCACAGCACCGACAGCGTAAGGGATATCAGATACGCCCAAAAGTACCGCATGCAAAGCAGCTCGTTAAAAAGCGTAAAGCTTAAAAACTGTATAACGCCGGCGCTGGCGGAAAACAGCGCAAACTTTACGGTACGCACGAATTCTTTTTTCTTGCCGTTCAAGTCCGTACTCCTTTTTTTGTGATAAGTCAGTATACAATATTTGCCGCGATTTTTCAATACCCAAACCTTTTCGGCAACTTCGTCTTGACATTTGACGGCGACTTTTATATAATACATAAGCACGGTCAATATCCGGAGAGTTGTCCGAGTGGTCGAAGGTGCAGCACTCGAAATGCTGTGTCGGTGACGAGCCGACCTAGGGTTCGAATCCCTAACTCTCCGCCAGAAAGAGCAAGTTATACCCAAAGGGTATGGCTTGCTCTTTTCAGTATATGTCAGGGATTCGAACAAGGGCGGTTTTACGAAGTAAAATTGCGACCTTCCGGCGGACGGTCGCAAAGCCCGTGGTCAAGGAGCAAAGCGACGCGAAGGCGGCGTTGCCGCCGAAAAAATCCCTAACTCTCCGCCAGAAAGAGCAAGTTATACCCAAAGGGTATGGCTTGCTCTTTTCAGTATATGTCAGGGATTCGAACAAGGGCGGTTTTACGAAGTAAAATTGCG
>JAEEGL015922178.1_pt1 | contig 50976 bp, 40 predicted proteins | sample 9134231 | NCBI WGS metagenome assembly JAEEGL01 (sample SAMN16246548, study PRJNA631951) | gut metagenome | biome: gut microbiome; feature: rumen; material: fiber-attached | host: Bos | place: Iran: Karaj | collected 2018-10 | reverse complement strand
ACGAGAATTGCATCCGGAGTGCCTGTCGGCGGCGATATCGAATACATTGACGAGGTAACTCTTCTTCGTGCACTCGAGGGAAGAGTGGAACTCTGAAATTGACAACCGGTTCACATAATTGTATAATTGCGGAGTGAATTTTTAATAAAACAAGAGGGTTTTAAAACCTAAAAAACTGGAAAATGAAGAAATTACAATATTTGTTGATGACCTCCCTTCTGGCGGTAACATTCATGTTTTCGGGATGTGAATCCGAAGAACCGGGAGATCCTAAAGTTAAATATATAGTTAACGGCGAAGAACAGGCAAGTGCACCCGATAAGAATTATTACAAGGCTGTTTCGATCGAATCAAACAGCAAGGATGCAACTATCGTCTGGGATGTTGCCACATGGATGCTTGAGACTTCCAACACAACCGGTAAAGAGACGGTTAATGTGTACTTCGAATATCAGGACAAGCCCGTTACGGTTGACGGAATCGGTTTTGATTCTCTTCAGGATGCGTTCAACTACATTGGAACGGATTCAAAAAGGCTGTATCTTACAAAAGATGTAAAAGGTGGCGGAAATACCGCACCCGGCTCTGACATAAGCATTGAAATGGGCGGTTTTACCATTGACGGCGTCGGAGAAGATACGATCATCAATAACGGAAAAATGACTTTATACGGAGCTGGAACGATCACCAACTCCGTTGACGGCGAGTTTTCAAAAAGTATCGTAAACTATGGAGATCTGACTCTTCAGGGTGTAACCGTAAGTAACGATACCGACTCGGTTACGATCTGGAATTCAGAGAACGGAAGCAGTGTGCTTACCATTAAGGATTCAGATATTTCACACAGCAAATCCACGGTTATGACCGTGGTCAATTCCGGTACAATGGAAATTGTAAGCGGAACTGTCTCAGGATGTGGAGATTCGTTTCATCCGGTTATTTACAACAACAGGGGAACGTCGATTTTAACATTGACCGGGGGAAACGTTACAAATACTGCGGACGGCTATGCAATATACAACGAATCGGGAACGATCAATCCCGGCGCTACGGTATACGGCGAGTCATACAATATGCCTTCCGCCGAATAAAAGGATTTATCAGAGGAAATGAAAACATTTTTACTTGACCTCGTTCGAAATGAGGTCCTTATGTCTGCGGCTTTAAGCTGGGCGCTGGCTCAGATAATCAAAACCATTATTCATTTATGCATGACCAAAAAATTTGTTCCCGAAAGACTTATAGGCTCGGGCGGAATGCCGAGCTGCCATTCGGCTGCGGTATGCGCAATGGTAACTTCACTGGTGATCAACGAAGGAGTTTCATCATACTTTGTCGCAATAGCGGGATTGCTTGCGATAGTTGTTATGTATGATGCGACAGGTGTAAGAAGAGAGACCGGAAATCAGGCAAAAGTCTTAAACGAATTCATAGATCTTTTCCAGAAGAACGGATCGGAGATCTCGAATGACGATAAGTTAAAAGAATTCGTCGGACATACACCTTTCCAGGTACTTTGCGGAGCAATTCTCGGAATAGCATTTGCATTCCTTTACTGCCTGGTTATTGTACGATAAAAAGGACAGATAACAATTTTGGAAAATAATAAAACCGGAACAGAAATGTTCCGGTTTTTGTATGTTTATAAGCATATTAGCAATCTGAAAAATTACTGTTTCTGTAACCAGTCCATGTATTCCTTAAGCGCATCATGCCAGTCCGCAAACATGAAATCGGTTGTGAGTTTTAACATATAATTTTCCAGAACCGAGTATGCGGGACGTTTTGCTTTTGCAGGATACTGATCGGATGTAAGACGGTTGACTTTGGTGTTCTTTCCCGCGAGTTTAAAGATCTCTTCAGCGAAATCCGCCCATGAACAAACACCTTCACATGTTCCGTGGAATGTTCCGTAGTTGTCGGTAAAGAGAAGTTTATCCATTGCCTTTGCAAGTTCGAATGTACTTGTGGGACTTCCGACCTGATCGCATACGACTCCGACTTCATCTCTTTCCTCTGCAAGTCGCAGCATTGTTTTTACGAAATTCTTTCCGTCACCGTAAAGCCATGCCGTACGGATGATAAAGTATTTTGATGAAAACTCTTTTACAAAGTTTTCACCGGCAAGTTTACTTGATCCGTATACACCCTGAGGGTTTGGCGCATCAAACTCGATATAGGGTTCGGATGCATCTCCGCCGAATACGTAATCGGTACTTATCTGCATCATCTTACAGTCGTATTTTTCTGCTGCGATGCTTAAGTTTCTGGGTCCTATGGCATTGATCTTATATGCAAGATCGACCTGGTCTTCGCAAAGGTCAACCGCTGTATGTGCCGCACAGTTTACGATCGCGTAAGGTCTGCATTTTTCAACGTAATCCAATACCGCATTAAGGTCGGTTATATCAAGATCCGCAACATCGGTATTTATGCATTCGATGTCGTCTCTTTGGGAGTAAAGACTGTTGATGGCGCGGCCAAGCTGTCCGTTGCCGCCGGTGATTAAAAGTTTATACATGATAATGTTCCCTTCATTGGTACAAATTCACGATTATAATATCATTTTTTCATTCAAAAGTCCATTGAGCAAAATAAGCCCGAATTAAAGGACAAAAGGCGGTCAATAAGCAATATTTTTGTGGTATGAATCTTCTTATTGTGATATAATACACTTAATTATGAAATGATATCATGGGTAGATAGTGTAAAGATGCAGAAAAAGAGAAGTTCACGAAAACAAAACATGAGTGATTTGCCTTTAAGGATTTGTTTTGTGCTTACCCCGTTTTTACTGTCATTTCTGTTTATGGCAATCAAGTGGATCTCGCAGGGATATGTGGCTCTGCCGGGCATTAAATGGAACGATGAAGCCGTATATATAAAGCTTATCGAAACCTATTCGAATTACTTAGCACCCAAAGGGTACTGGGGATTCGATGCTAATCATGCTCTGGTCGGTACGGGCTCTGCGTGGAATGCGGCGATACTTGCGCCTTACTTTATTCCCGCAATCATTTTTCCGGTGGGTTATTCGTTTGTATATATCTGCAACATGATATATATAACCGCAGCCAACGCCCTGTTTATGATACTTGTAAAACCCCAAAAGAATAACCTGATAAAGCTTATTCTTGTACAGGTTACGAGCATAGTGTTAATCCTTTATCTTAACACCAACATGTCCGAGATATTCAGATATGCCCTGGCGATCGTACTAGCCGGACTGTTTTATAAAATGTTCTTTGACAACAAATGTCCGAAATGGATCAAATATGTGATCACTCCGCTTCTGATCCTTTACGCGATTCAGGTATACACGTTTTTTGCTTTCTGCATACCGATCTACGTATTTGCGCTGCTTGCCAAAAAGCCGCTCTGGGTAAGGATCTCGTTTTCGATCATCGCAATGGTGCTCATTACGGTTCCGAGTTACGGAATACTTCATCTTATCTCGAGCAATTACAATATCGGCAAGACCGAAATGCTTTTGTCCACGATAAGCGAGGGACATATCTTTGCGGCGATAAAAAGTTTTGCGGGAATGTTCGTCGACGGAGTGAGAGGACTTTTAGATTTAAGGTTTTACGTAAAAAGCAACGGAGTTTATATATTCCACGTAATGATCGCACTGCTTGTGGCAGTAAGCTCTGTAATTACGATCTTCACAAAGAACGCAGATAAAGAGGATGTGATCATTACAGCTGTTTCACTTTACAGCATATGCATGTTTTTCTTCATGTACATGACTTTATACACGATCGTTCCCGACACTTTTATGAGGGGAACGGAAATCGCCGTCATCTTCTCGCTTTATTTTCTGATGATGACAAAGGACAAATATCTTGCATGGGCCATCGTTATCTGCAATGCCACGGGACTTCTGTTCCTGCCGGTCAATCTTAAGAATTTCGCCGGCGAGGAAAGATATTATACCAAAGCGCAGACTTCCGAGTGGCGTGAACTTGAAAACGATCTGAAAGACGTTATAGGCGTAAAAGAAAGTGATGACCCCTGGGAGAACACGGTTCTTATGTACACGATGGAACCCAAAGCCATACTTGCGATCCCCGAGGGAATGGGACTTAATTTCATTCAGCACAATGACTATTACGGTACGGAACCCGAGTATCTGTTCTTTACAAAATACCCTCATTACAGGGGAGACTGGGTCGAGCAGGATTACGCTACGTTAATGATGTTGGATGCGCTTAATATAGAGTTTTATTACGAAACGGTTTATGAGAAAAACGGATATATTTGTTATCGGAAAAGGTAATATTTTACGGATTGGAAATAACGGATGGAAGATAAAGTAAGCATCATAATACCGGTTCACAATGCGGGAAATTACATAGAAGATACCGTTCGAAGCGTTCTGGATCAGACATTCACGGACTGGGAGCTTATCCTTGTGGAGAACGGCTCGACGGACGATTCCAAAGAGAAACTTGAAAAGATCGGCACACTTGATACACGAATAAAAGTGATGTCGCTTACAAAAGCTTCTTCGGCGGCAAAGGCAAGAAATGCCGGTATCAAAGAAGCTGCAGGAAGATATATAACTTTTCTTGATGCGGACGATCTCTGGAGAGAGAACAAACTCGAGAGAGAACTTGCATTCATGAAAGATAAAAATGCCGCATTCGTTTTTACGGGTTACGAATTCGGAGATTCGGATGCAAAACCTACGGGAAAAACGGTAAGGGTTCCCGAAACCCTTGACCATAAAGGAGCAATGAAGAATACCACTATCTTCACTTCGACGGTCATGTTTGATACGAACCTTGTCGACAAGGAGTTGATTGACATGCCCGACATCAAAAGCGAAGATACGGCGCTCTGGTGGAAGATATTAAGAGAAGGGTTTATTGCATACGGACTTGATGAAAATCTCGTCATATACAGAAGACCTGTCAAATCGCTTTCATCAAACAAATTCGAGGCGATAAAGAGGATCTGGTATCTTTACAGAAAATGGGAAAATCTTTCATTCATCAAAAGTGCCTGGTATTTCGCTAACTGGGCAGTAAGAGCCGTAGGCAGAAGAATATAGATAATTTCGGTGCCTGATGCATCGAAACAGGAGATAAAATGGGCGGAAAATTGGATTCAATAAAGCGAATTCTGGTGTTACAGCTTGTAACTGTCGAATTCATCCTTGACGTTGCGGGATACGCTTTTATCTGGTTCTTTTATTACAAAAAAATGGTACAGGTAGTTTTCTGGCAGAAGGGCGATGCACTTGTTATCGCAATCTATGCGGCAGTTTTGTTCGCATTCCTTCAGGTATACGGAGCCGGAAAAGTCGGATATTTAAGAAGTTTTGAAATATTCCTTTCGAATGCGTTCTCGCTTATTGCGGCAAATCTTGCGGGATACGCGGTATTCTGTCTTCTTTACGGTCATCCCATTGACCCTAAATATGTTCTGGTTCTCTTTTTGATACAGCTTTTGTTCGCACTCGGCTGGTCTTTCCTTTCGAACCTCATTTACCGTTCGGTCTTTGCACCCAGAGACCTTCTTTTGATATGCGGCGACCGTCCCGTGGATGAGATAATAGAGAAGTTCAGAACAAGAAAAGACCGTTTCGAAATAGTTAAGATCATGAATATCTCCGAGGGCGAGGAAGCCATAATGAAAGAGATCCCCAACAGATATCAGGGTGTTATCGTCTGGGATATTCCCCAGCATTTAAGAAACAATATTCTGAAATTCTGTTACAGCAGGTCGATCCGTGTATACATGATGCCCAAGATCTCCGACGTTATCGTTCAGGGCGCTGACGTTCTCCATTTCTTTGACACTCCCGTTCTTCTTACGAGAGAATACCCTCTTTCTTTCGAACAAAGATGCATTAAGAGGATCATAGATCTTGTCTGTGCGATAATCCTGCTTATTCTTGCAACACCGATCATGCTCGTGACCGCGTTCTTAATAAAGGTTACCGACGGCGGCCCCGTATTCTACAAGCAGACCAGAGTAACGATCCACAACAGAGAATTTAAGATCATCAAATTCAGATCCATGAAAGTGGATGCCGAGGCTGACGGACAGGCACGTCTTGCATCCAAGAACGATTCGAGGATCACCTGGATAGGAAAGATCATAAGAACCGTGAGAATAGATGAACTTCCGCAGCTTTTTAATATCATAAAAGGCGATATGTCCTTTATCGGACCGAGACCGGAGCGTCCCGAGATCATCGCCAAATACATGGAAGATATGCCCGAGTTCGGCTTCAGAACAAAGGTTAAAGCGGGACTTGCCGGATATGCGCAGGTTTACGGCAAATACAACACAACACCGTATGATAAATTAAAACTCGACCTTGCATACATTGAAGGTTATACGACATGGCTTGACATCAAGCTCATGCTTTTGACGTTAAAAGTTCTTTTGACACCCGATGCTACCGAAGGAGTAGATCAGAACCAGACAACCGCACTCAGATCCGAGGAGGAAGCAGATGAAAGTACCGTACAGTAAAGAAGGCGTCGATTTCAGATTAATGCTATTGGTTTCGATAAGGAGATTCCGTTTTGTTTTATACGGGATCTGTCTCGGAGCGTTTATTTTCGGCGGCTCTTATTATCTAGTGAAGAATGTTTTGTCGGGAATGCCCGAATATCAGGCAGTTGCGGAAGTTTATCTGCAGTATACCGATGATGTTGAGATAGACAATATTTACATCAATCAGCATACATGGGAAGAACTTGTTTACAATGACATAATCGCCGATTATGCTGCCGAGGAGATCGGAAGAAGACTTGACATTGAAGAGGTTAAACAGAAAGTTTCCGGAAGAACCGAAACCGACAACAGGATCGTTGTTGTAAAAGCGGTTTCGACAAGCCAGGCGGAAGCGAAACTTCTTGCCAACAAATATGCGGCCGCTATCAGCAGATTCGCTCCCGAGTTAAAAGAGATCGATGCGGCGAGAGTGATAAAGACGGCATCCACCGCGGAGAAGTTAGGCTTCGAAGACAGAACATGGGCCATGACTTTTACGGGTGCCATATTCGGACTTATCGTTTCGATACTCGGCGTTTTACTTTATTTCGTCTGGGATGATTCTCTCTACATTCCCGTTACAAGCGAGATAAGATACGGGATTCCCACGCTCGGTCTTACCACGGACATGATGCGTAAGTACAGCCTCAATTCCGACGACAGTTATCTCGGCGACATGAAGAGAAAGAAAAACAAGAAGACCGAATTCTACAGACTCTGGCTTCAGGTTAATTTCTTAAAGAAAACAGAAGGCTTTAAGAAGATTGCCGTTGTCGGTACTTCCTTAAACGAGAATACGGACTTCGTCGTAAATATAATAAACAGCATTGTTAAAGAACAGAAAGAGAACGAGATCTATAACATCGACAGAAGCATTATCGCCAAGAAAGATGCATATTTCTCAAGCCCCGAATACGAGATCGTCGCACCGGGTTCAGTTAACAACGACCCCACGATCGCCGGAACGGCGGCTAAGTGTGATGCGGTCATTCTGCTTATCAAAGCGGGAGATCATAACGGCAAACTTGTTGAGAGAGCTCTGGATCTTTTAAGAACCCAGGAAGCAAATGTGGTCGGCATAATTCTTTACGATGTCAATTCAATACTTATAAAGAATTATGTTTTCTCACCGTTTTGTTCATCAACAAGGAAACTGAGAGAGGATATTTACAATGCGCGTAACTCTTCTGATATCAGCTCTTAACTGCGATACGGATGAACTGATCGGTAAGATGCATTTCTCAGGCGACGCTGTCTTAGTCAATCAGTGCGATAAGGATGAAACAAGCGAGATAAACGAAGGACGAAGGATACTTATCGTCAGTTCAAAAGAACGCGGAGTCGGCTTAAGCAGGAATATGTGCATCGACAATTCTTTCGGAGACATTCTTTTGTTCTCGGATGACGATATCGTCTACGATGAGGACTACGAAAAGAAAGTATCCGATGAATTTGAGAAGCACCCCGAAGCGGACATGATCATGTTTAACGTATCCGTCTGCGAAGAAAGAAGAACATACAGAAACGAAGGTTTTAAGAAACTTTCGAGATTAAATATAGGCAGATATCCGGCATACAGCATCGCCGTAAAAAGAGATGTTCTGACAGATAAGAATGTACGATTCTCCGAGCTTTTCGGCGGAGGAGCGAAATACAGTAACGGAGAGGACTCGCTTTTCCTAAAAGATGCATATGAAAGCGGCATGGCGATGTATGCGACCGAAACGGAAATAGCAAAAGAAATACCCAGACCTTCGACATGGTTTGAAGGATATACGGAAAAGTTTTTCTTCGACAGGGGCGTTCTGTTTGCGTTTCTTTACGGTAAGAGCGCATGGATGTGGAGACTTCGCTTCGTGCTTACGAAGAAGCAGATGTTTGAAGGCAAAATAAAAAGAAAAGAAGCCAACGAACTTATGAAAGCGGGCATTAAAGAGGGCTTCGAACTGATAGAAAACAAAAAGGATAAGTAATGGCAGTTTACCTGGTTCTTGCGGCATTGACCATAGCGATTGCCCATCTTGCAGACAGCAGGGTCGTCAAAAAGGAAAACAGTTTTTTTGACGCTCCCGAATATACAAGAGGACAGATGAGAAACAAGATAGTTTATATTTTGTTGTTTTTTCTTTTGTTTGCCGTTTCGGCAACGAGGATCGCGGTAGGAAACGACTACTGGAGCTATAAAGCCATATTCGAACTCCTTACGCAGAACCGTGACAGATCGGTTGCTACCGAACTTGGATTTAATTTCCTTGCAAAAGTCGTATACCTTGTATTCGGACATGAAGAAAAACCGTACATCATCATCTTTGCGATAGTCGCGTTCATTACGATCTTTTTCTTCATCAAGGGAATGGATGAGTTAAGTGATGACTTTGCTCTTTCGTTCGCGATGTTCATGCTTTTGGGATATTACGCATCAAGCTTCAATTCGATAAGAAGCTACCTTGCATTTTCGGTTGCGTTTTATTCGGTCAAATACATTTTTAAAAGGGAGTTCTGGAAGTTCGCGCTCTTTGTGCTCTTTGCTTCCACATTCCACATATCGATCCTTCTGGTGCTCCTTGCATATCCGCTCGGGCTCATCAAATGGAAACCCTGGTCGGTTGCGATAGCGACGGTTTTAAGTGCAAGTTTTCTTGCATTCCCGAACCTTTACAGACGTTTAGTATTCTTGATCTACCCGCAGTACGAGAACACCGCTTTTGATACCGGAGAGATAAGCTACACGAATATCGCAAGATGCGTCGCAGTGCTTGTTTTTGCGATAATACTTTACAAAAAAGCGATCAGGGAAAGCGAAAGAAACAGATTCTATTTCAACATGAACATTTTCGCATCGATAGTTTACTTATGCTGTTCTTTCCTTCCGGTTGTATCGAGAATAGGATATTACTTTAACGTATTTCAGATAGTACTTGTCCCGGCGCTTATAAATGCGATCCCGAAAAAATGGGTAAGGATTCTTTTAAGGGTTCTCATCATAGTATTCGGCTTTGCGTATTACATATATTTCCTTCATTCGAGCATAAACAACGGAACGAGACTTCTGCCTTACTTTAACTGGATAATAAATTAAGCTGCTTACCGTGAAGGATGCATTAACTTAAGAGAGAAGCGAAATGCAATTCAGTATAATAACCGTATGCTTTAATGCGGGTGACAAATTAAAAAATACAATCGAAAACATCCTTTGTCAGAGTAATTCCGATTTTGAGATCATCGTAAAAGACGGAGGTTCCACGGATGGTAGTCTCGAAGCTATCCCCGAGGATGCAGGAATAAAAGTTTACAGCGAAAAAGACAAAGGGATCTACGATGCGATGAACCAAGCGGTTTCATATGCATCAGGTGATTACGTTTTATTTATGAACTGCGGCGATTCGTTCTTCGATGAAAAAGTTCTGGAAAATGCAGGCAGATTTATAAATGAGAATCCGGACAGGAAGATCTATTACGGCGATGCATTTTTCTGCAGTGCGAACCATGTGATAAGCCAGCCGAAGGAAATAACGGAATCGATATGTTACAGACACATGCCCAATCATCAGTCCTGCATTTTTGCGAGAGAACTCTGGGACGATGACGGATTCGATATCAAGTATAAGATAAGAGCCGATTACGATTTCTTTTTAAGAAGTTACTTTGTAAAAGGAATCCGCCCCGCATATTTAGGGATCACGGTTGCGTCCTACGAGGGCGGCGGTTACTCAGAATCAAAGGAAAACCGTGAACTTGATCTTAAAGAACACAGAGAGATAGCAGTCAAGTATATGGGTGAGAAAAAGGCCAATCATTATCGCAGGATGATGAGACTAACGCTTCAGCCTTTAAGAACTAAAATTGCGGGCAGTAAGGCATTCTCGGGTGCCTACAATGCGGTTAAGAAAAAGATCTATCACTAATTAAGTCCGGGTAAAAGATATGAGAGTACTTTGGGTATGCAATCAGTGCATTCCTGCAATAGCAAAAAATCTTAATATTGAAGTCCCCAATAAAGAGGGATGGCTTACCGGATTGTCGGAAAGAATACTCGCCGACAAAGAAAGCGGAATAGAATTAAGCGTATTTTTTAACACGGATTACAAGCATTCGGGACTGTACGAAGATTATGACATAAAATCCTACGGATACTGTGACGATGCCGAGATGGCGTGGGAATACGATTATCATCTTGAAAGAGATTTCCATGGTGTCCTTGATAAATTTAATCCGGACATCGTGCATATATTCGGAACCGAATATCCGCATACGCTTGCGATGTGCAAAGCCTTTGGGAATCCTTCGAGAATACTCATAGGTATACAGGGACTCTGCAGTGTTTACGCGAAGCATTATTTCGACGGGCTTCCCGAAGAAGTGATCGATTCAACTACACTTCGCGACCGACTTAAGAAAGATGATCTTAAGGAGCAGAAGAAATACTTCGAACTTCGCGGCGTAAATGAGATCGAAGCGATAAAACTTGCGGGAAATGTTACCGGAAGAACCGACTGGGATAAAAAATACACGTCGGAATATAATCCCGATGCAAAGTATCACTTCATGAACGAAACGTTAAGAAGCGTGTTTTATGAAGGTTCCTGGGATTACGGGAAGTGCGAGAATCATTCTCTTTTTGCAAGTCAGGGCGATTACCCGATCAAGGGTCTCCACGTTCTTTTACGTGCCCTTGTCGAGATCAAAAAAGAGTTTCCCGATGTAAAGCTTTATGTTGCGGGAAACAAAATAACCGGAGAAGATTCGTTAAAGAAAAAAATACTTATAGGCTCTTACGGCAAGTACATTTTAAAACTTATCAAAGAAGGAAATCTTGAAGAGAACGTGGTGTTCTTAGGAAGTCTTAATGCATCCGAAATGAAGGAAAGGTATTTAAGATCCAACGCATTCATATCTCCTTCGATGATGGAGAATTCGCCCAATTCCGTGGGTGAGGCAATGCTTCTTTCGATGCCCGTTATCACGAGCGATGTCGGAGGAGTAAGGAATCTTTTAAGCGAGGAAGAAGGTTTTATGTATCCTTCGCTTGATGAAAAAGCACTTGTTGAATCCGTCAGAAAATGTTTCGCACAAAACGGAAGCGAAGCACAGAAGACAATGTGTGAAAAGGCGGCGGCGAAAGCAAGGATCACTCATGACGCCGACACCAATTACAAACGCCTTCTGGAAATATATAAGAGCATTATCAACGATTAAAACATTAAGGTTAAAACACCGAAAATGTTGGATGAGGCAATATGAAACTGGCTTTTGTGTCAAATTATATAAATCACCATCAGACTCCGATAAGCAACGAATTATATTCGATGCTCGGAGATGACTATTCTTTTATCCAGACCGAACCCATGGAAGAAGAAAGAATCAAAATGGGCTGGGGCGGTGATTTTGACAAACTTAAATACTTAAAGAAATATTACGAAGACGAGCACGAATGCCGCAAGATAATCATGACCGCGGATGTGGTCGTTTTCGGCGGAACGGAAGACGAGTCTCTTATAGTGGACAGATTAAACGAGGGCAAACCCGTTATCAGGTATTCCGAAAGACTTTACAAGGAAGGTCAGTGGAAGTGGGTTTCTCCGAGAGGACTTAAGAAGAAATTCCACGATCATACACGATTCGCCGACAAGCAGGTGTATCTTCTCTGTGCGGGCGCATATGTTGCGGATGATTTTAACATCATAAGAGCATATCCCGGAAAGAGATTCAAATGGGGATATTTTCCTGAATTTAAGGAGTACACCCAGGATGAGAGAAAAGCCAGAAGGGATTTAAGAAGAAGCCACGAAAAGCTTGAGATACTCTGGGCGGGAAGACTTATAGACTGGAAACATCCCGAATGTCTCATTAAGCTTGCGAGAAGCCTTTACGTAAAAAAGATCCCGTTCGTAATAAACGTGGTCGGTGACGGAGACATGAAGGGCGAGATGGAAGCCCAGATCAATAAGTACTGTTTATCGGACTGCATAAAAATGTTAGGAATGAAACCTCCCGAAGAAGTAAGGGAAATAATGAACACCGCGGATATCTTTCTTTTAACAAGCGATTACAAAGAAGGCTGGGGCGCGGTGCTTAACGAAGCGATGAACGCCGGCTGTGCAGTTGTGGCATCACACGCTGCCGGTGCAGTTCCGACACTTATAAGACACAGACAGAACGGACTCATTTTCGAGTCGGGTAATTTCGATAAGATGATCGAACTTATCGAAGACTTATCGAAGGACCAGAAATGGAGACTTTCTTTAGGCGAGAACGCATACGAGACCATTGAAAACGAATGGAATCACAAAGTGGCCGCAGCGAGACTTCTTAATTTCAGCGAACAGATTTTATCGGGCAAGGTTGAAGCATATCCTTCGGGACCGATAAGTGAAGCCAAAGTAATACATGAGAAGAAAATGTACAAGCATCTGCTCGGTGTAGATAAATATACCGGTTAAAACGCGATTAAGGTGAAACAATGAACGCATTGGTATCGGTTATTGTGCCGGTCTACAATTCAACAGCATATTTGAGAAGATGCGTGGATGCGATCCTTGCACAGACTTATCCGAATCTTGAACTGATCCTCGTGGATGACGGTTCGAAGGACGATTCTCTTTCGATCTGCCGCGATTATGAAAAGGCAGATTCGCGTGTTAAATGTTTTCACAAAGAAAACGGAGGATCTTCAAGTGCGAGAAACGTCGGAATAAAGGAAGCAACGGGAGAGTACATCTGCTTTTGCGATTCGGATGATTATTACGAACCCGACATCATCGAAAATCTGTCGAAGGTCTTTGATGAAAAAAACGATGCAGTCATAGCACAGTGCATGGCGGTCTGCAGATACGAGGACGGAACGCTTGAAAGCGGTCCTTTAAAAGATTCGGGAAAGATCGTAAAAGAAACCGCAGAGGAATATTTCAGAGAACTTCTTTTACATTTAGGCGACAGTTCATTCTGTACCAAGATGATAAAAGCGGATTTCATGAAAAGATTTGCTTTTAACGAAGGAAGACTGAACGAAGATTTCGAACTCCTTGTTTACATGCTCCAGGAGTTTGACTGCATATATACATACGAGATCACGGGCTATAACATCATTTTAAGATTCGGAAGCAATACGAGAAACGTGTACAAGAACCTTTTCTATGACTGCATGATCGAAAACTCCGACATGGCAGCAGCGCTGGTGGATGAAAAGTTTCCCGCGCTTAAGGAAGAGGCAAGAAAGTTCCAGCTTTACCAGAGACTTGATTACACGCTCCACACTCCTCTTTCGAAGATGAAGAACAACCCAGTGGCAGACAAGGTTTTAAAAGAACTGAAACTCTGGAGAAAGGATATAAAGACCAATCAATACCTTGCTCCTAAAGACAGACGCAATCTAAAGATATTAAGCCGCGTGCCGCATTTAAGCAAGTGGGTGCATAACCGCATCATGTTCCTTAAAGGAATTAATGTTGAGAAATAAATCAGGCTTCCCCTTGAGGGCGCACGATGTCCGGTGGACATCGGCTTTGCGCCGACCGGAGCGGGAGCGTAGACAAGCTGTCAGCGAAGCTGACTGATGAGGTGTTAACATATGAAGATTTTAAAGAAGCTTTCAAAGCTTCTGGACGGAAAACAGAAAAGATCACTGGTGGGACTGGTATTTTTAATGTTCATCGGAGCAATCCTTGAAGCATGTTCCGTCGCACTTATCATACCTGTTGTAACAGTCCTTTTTACACCGAATGCCATTCAGGATAAATGGTATCTGGCACTTGCCTATTCGATATCACCTTTTACAAGCGAAAAAGCATTTTCGATAGCAGTTTTATTAAGCATTATCGTTGCTTTTATCTTAAAAAATGCATTCCTTTTCATTGAGCAGAAACTGCTTTACAGATTCATATACACGAATCAGTTCAGAACATCCGAGAGGATGATGAAGAATTACATAAGAAAAGATTACGAGTACTATTTAAATGCCGACAGCGCGGTGATCCAGCGTAACATCACATCCGACGTAAACAATATGTACGCTCTCATCCAGTCGCTTATGCTTTTGGTGTCGGAACTTATCGTATTCGCGACGCTGATCGCTCTCTGTATCGGGGAAAGTCCTCTGATGACCGCATTTTTCGCGGTACTTTTAGGCATTACGCTTCTGCTTATTAAGATCATCTTAAAACCCGTATTATACAAAGCGGGTAAGGATAATCAGGACTTTTATGCGGGACTTTTCAAATGGATCAACCAGACGGTTACCGGTATAAAAGAAGTTAAGATCGGCGGTAAGGAAAAGTACTTCTCGGACTGCTATATCGAGTGCGGTAAAGGATACGTAAATGCGGTTCAGAAATACACGCTTTTAAGCAACGCTCCGAGACTTATCATCGAAGTTGTCTGCATCATTGCGATCGTATTTTATCTTCTGACAATTTATCTTGAAGGCAGCAATGTTTCGAATGTGCTTGAAACAATGGGTGTATTCATTATGGCGCTTATGCGTCTTATGCCTTCGGCAAACAGGATAAATAACTGCCTTAACAACATCTCCTATTTCGAGCCTTTCTTCATGGGAGTATCGGACAATCTTCAGGACGAGATATCAGATAAGAATTCCGAGATCGCTTCGTTTGAAAGACCCAAGGAAAAACTTGAAGTTAAGCAGAAGATCGAATTAAAAGACATATGCTACAAGTATCCGAATTCGGATGTTTATGTGCTTAACAAAGCCAATATGGAAATACCCATCGGTTCGGCGGTCGGGATCGTCGGAACAACCGGCGCGGGCAAATCCACGATCGTGGACGTCATGCTCGGACTTTTAAAACTTGAATCCGGAGAGATAACGGCGGACGGAGAGGATGTTCTCGATAAGGAGAATTACAGAAAGTGGCTTAAGAATATAGGCTACATTCCTCAGACCGTATTCATGCTCGACGATTCGATAAGAAAGAACGTCGCATTCGGAATACCCGAAGACGAGATAGACGAAAACCGTTTATGGGAAGTATTAAAAGAAGCCCAGCTTGACGAATTCGTAAGATCCCTTCCCGACGGCCTTGAGACAGGCATCGGAGAGAGAGGGATAAGACTCTCCGGCGGACAGCGTCAGAGAATAAGCATCGCGAGAGCACTTTACGAAGATCCCGAAGTTTTAGTACTCGATGAGGCTACCAGTGCGCTTGACGGCGATACCGAACAGGCCATCATGGATTCGGTCAACTCGCTTCACGGAAAGAAGACGCTCATTATCATCGCACACCGTCTTCAGACGATCGAAAAATGCGATGCGGTATACAGAATAGAAAACGGCAAAGCAACGAGGGAGCGATAAGATGAAGCCTTTACTTACGATAATAATTGCCGTTGAAGACGATCATAAAACCGAGGATGTCAGAAAAACAGTCGAATCCGCACTGCATCAGACTTCGGATAAAGTTACGATACTTGCGGTAGGTGATGATCCGGTTGAGTACACGAAAGAAGTTCTTTCGGAATATTCCGAAAAATCTGCCGATAAATTAACTGTAATATACACGGATGAAAAAAGAGGCGCAGGCGGTGCTTTTAACCTGGGATTAAGAAATTCGGATACCGAATGGATCGCGTTTTTAAATGAGGGAGATTCGATCACAAAAGACTTTGCAGAAAAGCTTCTTGAGATTGCAGATAAAACGGGAGCGGACGTTGTATCCTGTGCAAGCAATTCTCCCGAAAACGATACGGACGAAGCCGTATATAAAGAGACAGCCGAACTCGATGACTTTGAAAGGATCGCGATAATGTGCGCGAATCCCGGAGAACTCGAGAGTAAGATATATAAAAGAAGTATATTCGACGATAACGGTCTTTGGTTTCCCGAGAGAGTTTCTTCTGAAAAAACGGGAGTAAAAAGGCTTGCTCTTCTTTGTGCAAACAGACATGAACATACGGATGAAAAGCTTTACTTTTTTGCCGAAGAGGAAAAAGAAACAGAACTTCAGGATCTGTACGACAGACTGGATGTAATGACTTATTTTATCGAGGAATGTTATAAAAGAGAATTCCTTGAGGAATATCCCGAAGAAGTCGAATTTGCCGTTATAGAAGATATGTATATCAAAACGCTTTTTGATTACATAAACATAACGCCTCCGAGAAAAAGAAAGATAACTTTCCTTGAGATGCTCGCAGAGGCGATCACGGACTGTTTTCCCGAATTCGAGACCAATCCGTACTACTATGAGAAATATGACGATGAAATTAAGGATTTGATCGAGCTTCATGTTACGAGCCCTTACAAATTTATCAAACAGACGATGAAAATAACGGAAATAGATGTTCAATAACAATGGAGAAAGTATGGAAAAATTAACCATAGTTATACCGTGTTACAATGAAGAAGAGGCGATACCGCTCTTTTATGAAGCAGCAAAAGAAGCTTTAAAAGACCTGCCTCTTACAAAAGAATATTTGTTTGTAAACGACGGAAGCAGGGACAAGACTATTGAGGTTTTAAGAAAACTTGCCGAGGAAGATGAAAGCGTTCATTATATTTCCTTTTCGAGAAACTTCGGAAAAGAGTCCGCAATGTTTGCGGGACTTAAGGAATCCGACGGTGATTATGTCGTAATAATGGATGCGGATCTTCAGGACCCTCCCGAGTTGATCCCTTCGATGTACGAAAGCATCATAAACGAAGGATTTGACTGTGTTGCAACAAGAAGAGTGGACAGAAAAGGAGAGCCGCCCATCCGTTCGCTTTTTGCAAACATCTTCTATCTGATCATGAAAGTCATCGCCAAAGTCGATATGGTTCCGGGAGCCAGGGATTTCCGATTCATGAAGCGTACGATGGTGGATGCGATCTGCGACATGGGTGAATATAACCGATTCAGCAAAGGTATTTTCGGATGGGTCGGATTTGATACGAAATGGGTTCCTTTCGAAAACAGAAAAAGAGTTGCGGGCAAGACCAAATGGTCCTTCTTCAAACTTTTTCAGTACTCGATCGAAGGAATCGTGGCATTCTCGACAACGCCCCTTGTATGGGCTTCGATCGTCGGAGTTGCTTTCTGCGTGGTCGCTTTTCTCGCACTGATCTTTTTATTCGTGAGAGCACTTATCTTCGGCGACCCCGTAAGCGGCTGGCCTTCGCTTGCGTGCATGATCACGTTTTCGGCGGGCATCCAGCTTTTCTGTTCGGGAATCATAGGTCTTTATATATCCAAGGCATATCTTGAGGTTAAGGGCAGACCGATCTACATTGTGAAAGAGAAGAAATAAGCATAATGGAAAAATTGTTTAACAAATTAAAAGAAGAACAGTATAAGATCCCGTTCATTTCGGGTATGATAATAGGTCTTTTGACGCATATCGTCATGCTGGTTAACAAATATCCGAATACGGATTCCATGACGAACTTTTACTTCGACCAGAACATGATCACATCGGGAAGATGGTTTCTGGTTGTAGCCTGCGGAATGTCGTCTTTTTACGATCTTAATTTCGTGAACGGATTCCTTGCGATCATTTTCATATCGATATCATCGGTATTCGTCACAAGATATTTTGATGTTAAAAAGAGATCGTTAATGATTCTCATTCCGGCGATAATGACCACTTTCCCCGCAGTTGCCGCAACGATGTCTTATATGTACACCGTCGACGGATACATGCTCGGACTCCTTTTGTCGGTACTTGCCGCATATGTAGCGAAGAAGCACAAATGGGGCTTTGCTCTCGGAGCTGTTTTCCTTGCATTCAGTATGGGTACGTATCAGGCATACATTTCGATGACGATCCTTTTATGCCTTTTCGATATCTTCCTCGGAATCATCGAAAAAGAGGATATTTACGAAGTCTGGAACCGCGGATTCAGATATATGATAATGGGTATCACGGGCGGCGGACTTTATTACGGAATACTTAAGCTTCTCCTTTTGATAGAACATAAGGAACTCGGAGATTATCAGGGAATCAACGAAATGGGTAAGATACCTCTTTCTTCAATTCCCGAAAGAATGTACAAGATCTTTTATGATTTCGGCGGGTTCGCCTTAAGAGGAAGGATCTTCGTAAACAACATTTATACGATGATCATTGTCTGCGTGATAATCTCCGCGGCATTTACCGCAGTCATACTTCTTTTTATCAAAAATGAGGCGTACAAAAAATGGTACAGCTACCTGATGATCATCCTGATCATTGTACTGATCCCTTTCGGAAGCAGTATCATGTATCTCATGTCTTCGGGCGTGGAGTACCATCTTCTTATGAGAATGCACTGGGAGCTGTTCCTCGTGCTTGCGGTGGTTCTTTTCGAACGAGTATTTGCCGCATATGAAAGCAGCAAGGACAGAATGAAATTTGTAAGAGCGATAGCTGTAATTTTAATGGCGCTTCTCTGCTACAATTTCTTCTTAATAGACAACATTGCGTATTTTAACCTTCAGCAGAAATATGAGAAAACATATGCTTACTGCGTAAGACTTCTTGACCGCATAGAGCAGACGGACGGCTATTACAGAGGCATGCCCGTAGCACTTGTCGGAAGAATCAGTAAGGACAGCTACCCCACGACCAATCTTACGGCTCCCATAACGGATAAAATACAGGGAACCGATGAGGATTTCTTAATCTACAAGGGTGAGCAGTACAGGGAATTCATGAAGAATTATCTCGGTGCGAGCGTTAATATTGTTGAGGGCGATATCGTAGAGGATATGTATTATTCGGAAGAATATTCGACCATGACGTCATTCCCCGACAAGGGAAGTATTAAAATAGTTAACGGAGTAATGTTTATCAAACTCGAATAGGTGGATTTATGAGCAGATTAACCGTAATCATTCCTTCTTTTAACGAGGAGGACAATATTGAGAATACTGCCAGGGAGATCTCTTCGGTACTCGACGAGGCCGGAGTGGATTTTAATTTGCTTTTCGTTTCGGACGGTTCGACGGACAAAACTTTCGAAATGATCGAAAATCTTTCGAAAGAGGATAAAAGGATCGGCGGAATTCAGTTTTCGAGAAACTTCGGCAAAGAAGCGGCAATATTCGCCGGACTTGATTATGCAACGGGTGACTGCGTTGCGGTGATAGACTGCGATCTTCAGCATCCTCCCAAAACACTGGTTGAAATGTACAGACTTTGGGAAGAAGGATACGAGGTAGTCGAAGGTATCAAATCAAAACGCGGAAAAGAGAATCCTTTATATCTTTTGTTCACGAAGATCTTCTACGGCATAATGAGTTCGTTAATGAAACTCAACATGAATAAAACATCGGATTTCAAACTCCTTGACAGAAAAGTCGTTAACGCACTTTTAGATCTTCCCGAGAGAAATACATTCTTCAGGGCTTTAACATTCTGGGCAGGATTTAAGAGCACTTCCGTAACATTTGATGTTGAAGCAAGAAGAGCGGGAAAGAGCAAATGGTCCTTCTCGGGACTCGTGAAATATGCAATAACCAATACCACATCTTTTACGACCGCTCCTTTAAAATTTGTATTCATACTCGGAATAATATTCATGCTTTTCTCACTTGTACTCGGTGTTGAAACGCTTGTAAATTATTTCCTTCATATTGCTGCAGACGGTTTCACAACCGTTATTCTCCTTATACTTATAGTGGGAGGCTGCATAAACATAAGTCTCGGAATAATGGGACATTACATTTCGAGAATCTACGAAGAAGTTAAAGGCCGTCCGAGATATATCGTTTCAAAAATAACGGGCGAGAAAGAATCGGAATAATAAAACGGATAAGATCCGATCGGAGACTGTATTGAAAGAAAACGGCAGAGAACGACAACTGAATATGGAAGTTTTAAGGATAGCCGCCATGCTCATGATCATAATGCTCCATTACCTTGACAAAGGCGGAGTGCTCGGAGATTTCGCACTTAAGATGGGCATTAATAAAGATATTGCCTGGCTTATCGAAGCGTTCTGCATGGGAAGCGTAAATATCTACGTTCTGATAAGCGGATATTTCCTCTGTAAGTCGGAATTCAAGATCAAAAAGGTTGTTATCCTCTGGGCGCAGATACTTTTCTATTCATGGCTGATCACTGTTGTTGTAGCGATTGCAACACACGGTGCGTTTAATTTCGAGAATGGGATTTACGATATCATTCCGCTTGTAATGCCCGTAACCGGCGGACATTACTGGTTTGCAACGGTTTATATCCTGCTTTATCTTTTCTTCCCTTTCCTGAACAGGGGAATCGATGCAATGGATAAAAAGCAGTTTAAGGGAATAATAGCGGCAGCAGTTCTGGTATTTTCCGTATGGAATACGATCCTTCCTTTTACACAGCCTCTTACGGACCGCGAAGGAATGGATATCTGCTGGTTTGTCTGCCTCTATCTTGTTGCAGCGTACATAAGAAAATATCCCGGGGATTTCAGGTTGAACAGATGGCTTTATCTTCTGTTTTCGGCTTTATCCTGCATCCTTGTATTCGGCCTTGCAAAGATTATCCTTACAGCTGATTCTTTTATCGGAAAATTCGGAGGATATGCGAAGAACTTTTATCCGTACAACTCGTTCCTTATCTTCTTTGCGAGCGTATGCCTTTTCCTGTTCGTGGTAAAGGGCGGATCAAAGAGTCCGGCATGGCTTTCAAAAGTTATTTTATTCGCATCGCAGGGAACATTCGGAGTATACCTTTTACATGAACACAGACTCTTAAGATACCTGTGGCCCAAGTGGTTTCATGTTGAAGAAGTCTCAAAGACTCCTCTCTTCGTTCTTCATGCACTTGGAACGATCGCGGCGATATTTGCCGTCGGAATAATCACAGATTTTATAAGACGCCTTATATTCGGCATTTTTATAAATAAAAAAGAAAAACAAACAGAAAAATAAGCACCAAGAAAACCGGAATGAGTCCGGAGAATTGGAGAGAAAAAATATGATCAGATTCAATGTGCCGCCCTATACGGGTAAAGAACTTGAGTATATCAGACAGGCCGTAGAGAATAAGAAGATCTGCGGTGACGGTGATTTTACGAAGAAATGCAATGAATGGATTGAGAAAAAAACAGGAACAACGAAAGCACTTTTGACAACATCCTGCACGCATGCGACGGAGATGGCTGCGCTTCTTTGCGACATCAAACCCGGCGATGAAGTTATCATGCCGAGTTATACATTCGTATCGACCGCGGATGCTTTTGTATTAAGAGGAGCAAAGGCTGTATTTGTCGACATCCGTCCCGATACGATGAACATTGATGAGAACTTAATCGAGGCTGCGATCACCGATAAGACCAGGGCGATCGTTCCCGTTCATTATGCGGGAGTCGGCTGCGACATGGATAAGATAATGGAGACAGCGGGCAGATATAATCTTAAGGTTATCGAGGATGCCGCGCAGGGAATCATGTCCGAATACAAAGGCAAACCTCTCGGAACATTCGGCGAATTCGGATGCTTTTCTTTCCATGAGACAAAGAACTTATCGATGGGCGAAGGCGGTGCTCTTATGATAAGAGACGAAGAGAGCATCGAGCAGGCTGAGATCGTAAGAGAAAAAGGTACCAACAGAGCGAAGTTTTTCAGAGGCCAGATCGATAAATACACATGGGTGGATGCAGGCTCTTCATATCTTCCGAGTGAGCTTAATGCGGCATATCTTTATGCACAGCTTGAGATGGCTGAAGAGATCACCGATGACAGATTAAGAACATGGAACAAATACTTTGATGCATTTGAAGATCTCGAAAAAGCGGGAAAGATCGAAAGACCTTTTATCCCTTCGGACTGCAAGCACAATGCACACATGTTTTACCTTAAGTGTAAGGACTTAAAAGAGAGAACGGAATTCATCAGATTCTTAAAAGAGAATGATATACTTGCCGTATTCCATTATGTTCCTCTTCACTCGGCACCCGCAGGTCAGAAATACGGACGTTTTAACGGAGAGGACGTATACACGACAAAAGAGAGCGAGAGACTTGTACGACTTCCTCTTTACTACGGTCTTACTGATGCGGACAGCGATCACATTATCGAAAAAGTTAAAGAGTTTTATAAATAATTCCCGTTTAATGTCGGGATATGCCGGCTGATGATCATTTTAGGAGATAAGATGTCCGAAGTTAAGATACGTCCAATTACATACGATGATACCGAAGACATAATCAGATGGCGTAATTCCGATTATGTAAGAAGCCGCTTCATCGACCAGAGACTTTTTACGAAGGAAAGTCATGAATACTGGCTTAAGAATTATGTCGAAACGGGAAAAGTGGCACAGTTTATAATCCTGGTTGATGACGAACCTGTCGGAAGCGTTTATTTAAGAGACATCGAATACGATGAAAAAAGCGCCGAATACGGTATCTTTATAGGCGAGGAAAGTGCGAGGGGAAAGCATGTCGGAACAAAGGCCGCAAAGCTTATCCTTTCATATGCTTTCAGTGAACTGAAACTCGAAAAGATCTTCCTTCGCGTTTACAAAGACAATCCCGGTGCCATAAAGAGTTACGAAAACGCGGGATTTAAAAAGAACGGACGCAGCGAAGATATAAACGTGAAAGATGAAGTTCGTGAAGTGATCTTCATGGAACTGGAGAAAAAAGATTTTGAATAACGAAAAAAGAAACAAAGCGATAGATTACGCATTCGTTGTTTTAACGACAATAGTTTTCACTTTTTATTGCTTTGAACTTGTTCTTCTTCATTACAATCAAACACAGTATCCGATAACGGGAATGTACGAATCGGATCTGTTTGCCCATATCGAGATGGCGCTTGACGGCTGGGGATACAGCATACTTGCCGTGATATTCAGACTTTTATCGTTCCTTCCGACATTCGCTTTTAATCTTTCGATCGCGGCATTCTTATGTATCTGCGAAGCGGCAACCATTGCCGTAACATATATTTTTATAAGGACTAAAGGACTCGGATTAAAGACATCGATCGCTCTTACCGCATTTTCAGCATTTGTAATGCCGATGTTTGTAAGAAGCATTCAGCAGTACAGATATATCGGATATCAGTCACCGAGCATCTGGCACAACTCGACATATATTGTGATGAAGCTTTGCGCATTTATATGCATCTGTCTTTATCTGTCGATAGCGGGAAATTATCACGAAAAGATCAAGGCATCGGACTTGGCAGTATTTTCGGTCCTTCTTGCCGTGACCACTTCCGTTAAAACAAACTTTATTCTTGTTTTTGCGCCGGTGGCACTTATCTTCCTGATAGTCGATCTGATACTTAAAGTTCCGTTTAAAAGGATTTTGTTCTGCGCACTGACGGTCATTCCTTCGATCGCGGTCATTCTTTTTCAGGAGATCGTTCTTTTCGGAAAAGATACAGGAAACGGGATAATCATCGATCCGTTGTACAGCGTATACCTGCGTGCGGAAAAACCGTATTTTACGATGATACTTTCCGCGGCATTCCCCGTGTTTGTTCTGCTTGTCAACATCGTGCCGGTTTTAAAAGACACGATCGCCGATTTTAAGGAGAAAAGAAAAACGCTTACACACCGTGCGTTTCTTTTAGCATGGGCAATGTGGGCAGTGGGATTTGCAGAACTCATTCTTTTAAGGGAAACGGGTGCGAGAGAACTTGACGATAACTTTGCATGGGGATATGATTTCTGTCTCTTTGTTTTATTTGTCATCAGTCTGATATATTTTATAAAAAACATAAAAAACAAAAAGGTTTTAACGACCATTTACGCAGTTGTCGGCAGTGCAATGATCGCATATCACACATACTGCGGAATATATTTCTTTGTAAATCTGACCAGAGGTCTTACATTTTTTATGCAATAGAAGAGGGTAAAAGGAAATGAAAATCAGTTTTGTAATACCGTGTTACAGATCGGAGAAAACGCTTGGAGGGGTTATTGAAGAAATTCAGTCAACAATGTCCGAGATAGGACATGACTATGAGATAATCCTTGTTAACGACTGTTCTCCGGACAACACATTCGAAGTTATAAGGGAGCTTGCTTCAAAGAACAAAAACATACTCGGAATCAATCTTGCGAAGAATTTCGGACAGCACAGCGCACTTATGGCGGGCATGAGACATTCAACCGGTGATGTTGTTGTATGTCTTGACGATGACGGACAGACACCCGCAAATGAGGTAGGAAAACTGCTCGGCAAACTTGAAGAAGGATATGATGTCTGTTATGCAAGTTACGGAAAGAAACAGCACTCGGGCTTTAGAAATTTCGGAAGCAAAGTCAATGAATTAATGACGAGGATAATGCTCGGTAAACCCAAGAATCTTAAAGTATCGAGCTACTTCGCGGCCAAGAGATTTATCGTCGACGACATGCTCCGCTATGAACAGTCATACGCATACGTGATCGGCCTTGTTTTAAGAGCAACAAAGAATGTATGCAATGTCGAAGTCAATCACAGAGCACGTACGGAGGGTACGAGCGGATATACGCTTACAAAGCTTATCTCACTCTGGCTGAACGGATTTACCGCATTTTCGATCAAACCTTTGAGAATTGCATCGGGCGTCGGATGTTTCTGCGCCGTTTCCGGATTTTTATACGGTATTTACACGATCATCAAGAAACTGGTTCTTGTTGATGTGCAGGCAGGTTTCTCCGCGATGATGGCCGCCCTTGTTTTCATCGGCGGAATGATCATGATCATGCTCGGAATGATAGGAGAGTATATCGGAAGGATCTATATCTGCATGAACAGTTCTCCTCAGTACGTCATTAAGGAAAAAGTCGGAAATATCGAAGAATAATATTTAAAATGGATAAAAGCGAAAATAAGAATAAGTCCAAAAAGAAGAAGTCGATCATACCGGATTGCATATTTGCTGCAGTTCTTATTTTGCTGCCTTTCCTTCATCTTGCATTCGGTGTCGAGTTTACCGATACCGTTTACAGCCCGGGCAATTACGAGAATCTTCAGAGCATGAACCTGACCTGGACCATTGCCACTTTCTGGGCGAATATGTTAGGAAAAGCATTCACTCTTCTTCCTCTCGGACATACTCTTATCGGAATGAAATTCTATACGACGCTCATTCCCGTTGCAGGTGTTCTCACCTCATATTTTTATCTTAAAAAATATATCCCGAGAGTGATCGTATTTTTGGGAGAGATTCTCGCAATCTCACTTTTCTGGTGTCCCACCACGATCATCTACAATTATCTGACATATCTTTTGTTTACCCTTGCAACCATAGTTTTAATCGAATCGCTTATTAAAGACAAGCGTTTCGGACTTGTAGCGGCGGGTATCATCTTAGCTTTTAACGTTTTCGTAAGATTCCCCAACATAACGGAAGTCGCACTCATTGCGGTTGTATGGTTTGCGGCAAAGAAGAATAAAAAGAAATTTATCGGCGGTTTTATCGATACGCTCATATGTGTCGGAGGATTCATTGCGGGACTTTTTATCAATGTTGTGATAATCGGTGCAATGTACGGATTCTCATCGATCCCGGGAATGATCACCTCGCTTTTTTCCATGACCGGAAACAATACGGGATACAAACCGGTGCAGATGGTTCTCTCGATGTTTCGCGTTTATGCACAGTTTACCAAGAGCTTTATTCTGCTGATCGGAATAACTGTTCTCTGCTTTGCGGTAAGCGCGATAATGAAGAAGCATTTAGCGAGAATAATAACCATTGTCGCACAGTTTATCCTTTACGGAGGCTTCCTTTTCTGGGGATACAGAAATCATGTTTTCACACTGAATTTTACCGATTATCCTTCGGTGGTTTTCTGGATGGTGGTATTCTTTGTGATCGGTCATATTTTATCGATATGGGCACTGCTCCGTAAAAGAACTTCGACGGAACACAAACTCATGGCACTTGCGGTTTTGATCATCCTGTGGATCACTCCTTTGGGAAGCAACAATGCGCTTTTCCCGTCGATGAACAATCTTTTTATCACGGCGCCCGTGATCATATTCCTTTGCTGGCATGAAATGTTTGAAGGAAGAAACTTCTTTGAACTGCTCGATCTTGAAGCCAGAAACACAATGGTTGCGAGCAGGATAATGATAGCGCTTCTGATCGTATGTATTTACGTAAGCGGTCTTATCTTCGGATTCGTGTTCATTTTCAGAGATCCCGGATTCCCTTATGCAAACAGTGTTGAAATAAAGAATAACGAAGTACTCGTCGGAATGCATACCAATCCGCAGAGGGCTGCTCTGATAGCCGAGCTTAACGGATATGTAAAACGCCGGGGACTTACGGGACAAAAGGCAATCTTTTACGGTAACATTCCGGGATTTGAGTATATATTTAAAATGCCATGCGCGATCTCTCACTCATGGCCTGATCTCGGTTCGTTTTCCGATGCGGATTTTAAGAAAGACATCGATTCCTTAACGGAAAAACCGGTTATTTTCATTAACGAAGATTATTGCAAAGATATATTCGATCTTACCAACGAAGCCACAAACAAAGAACTCTTCCTTGCGGATTACATGGTAAACAACGATTACAAACTTAAGATCCGTATAGGAAACATAGCGATCTACGGAGTTTACTGATCGGTCCATCTTCCTGATGCACCGCAGGGAAGAACGAGTCCGTTCGAAGATACGGGAAGTCCGATCTCGTCGGAAACAACGCTTCCGCCGAATCTGCTTACGATGCTTAAATTGATCATGTAAGTTAAAACCGCAGGCTGAAGACCGGTTGTGTAAGAATTGATCAAAAAGAAAGCCGCATCCTCGGAGAGCAGTTCGCTTGTAAGTTCGATAAAAGGAAAAATGCTTTCCTCGATCTTCCAGATCTCACCCTTAGGTCCTCTGCCGTAAGATGGAGGATCCATGATGATTCCGTCATATTTGTTGCCGCGTCTTATTTCGCGCTCGACAAATTTAACGCAGTCGTCAACAAGCCAGCGAATAGGTGCGTCGGAAAGTCCGCTTGTCTGCGCATTTTCCTTTGCCCATGCAACCATTCCCTTGGAAGCATCGACATGAGTCACGCTCGCACCTGCTTTGGCAGCGGATAAAGTTGCACCGCCGGTATATGCGAATAGATTTAAAACCTTAAAAGGCTTTTCGGGATCAGACTGCTTACGCTTGGCAATGATATCCGAGAACCAGTCCCAGTTAACGGCCTGCTCGGGGAAAAGACCCGTATGCTTGAAAGCAAAAGGCTTTAGATTGAATGTCAGAGAATTGTAGTTAATGCTCCATTCTTCGGGAAGATTCTTAAACTCCCATTCGCCGCCTCCTTTGCTTGAACGGTGATAGTGACCGTTGAATTTATTCCAGCGGTAATCCTTGTGAGGAGAGTTCCAGATAACCTGCGGATCGGGTCTTACAAGAATATAGTCTCCCCAGCGCTCAAGTTTTTCACCGAGCGATGTGTCGATGACTTCATAATCTTTCCAATTGTCGGCAATCCACATATAAACCTCCGATGAACAGCATAATGATAACGTATAAAAGATTATAACATAAAAACAATGAAAAAGATAAGGGAATACTGTGCACGAAAAAACTTAAGAGAGATGGATTCGGAATACCTGCTCATGTACAGGATATGTATTGTGCTTCTTCCTTTCGTGCTGGCGGTTACTATCCTTTTTATCTTCTTCGGAAACACCTTAACGAATCTCGGCACGCAGTGTCAGTTTCAGAAACTCACGGGCCTTTACTGCATAGGATGCGGCGGAACAAGAGCATTCAATTATCTTGTGCATCTGCATCTTTTTAAAAGTTTTTATTACAATCCCCTTGTGCCGTATACATATTTCGCCTATTTCTTTTATCTTTTGAATTCATTTCTTTTCAGACACAGAAAGAAATGCTTTGAAAAACTGAGTCCGTTTGTGCTTATATATATCGCACTCGGAATTATAGTCTTGACATTTGCCGTAAGAAATCTGATCCTGTTCTTTACCGGAGTACATGTGATATGAAAACAAAGAATCTTAAAAAAGAAATACTGATTCTTTTGATCTCTTTCTGCCTCGTTGCAATTCTGGCGGCAGTCTGGGATCTGCTTGCTCCTTTTCAGATCGATAATGACAATATTTATCTAAAGACCATCATCTCGGGAGAAATGACAGGAAAGAGTGAGCCGCACATGCTTCACATTTCCGTTGTCTCGGGATTTTTATTAAGCATCTTTTATACGGTCTTCGGGAACGGCATTCCGTGGTTCGGACTGTTTTTATGCCTTTCGATGGCGTTTCCCATGACGGCGATGCTTTATTTTTCTTTAAGAAAATGTTCAAAAGCTTATCAGTATGTGACGACAGGTTTATTCTTCGTACTTATCTACTGCACTTTCTTTTACAGATATTTTGCCAAAACGCAGTTCACGCTTGCCACGGGTATGGCGGGTGCGGCCGCACTTATTCTTTTTTACTTTATCTCCTTCGATAAAAGTTTCAGGGAAACACTGCTTCAGTCGATACCTTTCTGGATCGTATCCCTCTGGTCCTTTGCGATAAGGGATAAGGCTTTTATCATGCTTTTTCCTTTTCTGGGACTTATCATCTTAAGAAAACTCATAACTTCAAAAGATAAAAAAACAGTCGTAAAATTATCTTTTACGGTGGTTGTTTTTATTGTCGTCATCGCTGTGGCGGCGCTTGTTAACAAAGCAGCATATTCAAACGATGAGTGGAAGGAATACAGGGAATATAATACTTTACGTGTGGCAATGATCGATTACAACGGACTCCCTGATTACGATACGAACAGGGATCTTTATGACGAGTGCGGTATTACGCGTTCGTCATATGAGGCGTTTCTTTACCACTACAACATAATCCTCGATGAGAACATAAACAGGGATACCATGGAAAAACTCGCGGATGCTTCAAGAAATGCCGATCCCGACTTAAACAAAGGCTTTTTCGAAAGAGTGGCGGATACGGTTAAAACCTCGGTTAAAAGAAGCGTTTTCGAGTATGAGGACAGACCGCTGAATATTCTTGTTTTCGCAGTATTCCTTTTCACAGCCCTGATGCTTATCCTTAAACGAAAATACAAAGGTCTTCCGGATGTCCTTATCGTATTTGCGGCGGGTGCCTTTGATATGTTTTATCTTGTCTGGAACGGAAGATATCCTTTCAGAGTCACGCAGATCGTTTTTATTGCCGGGCTGGTTCTCCTTTTTGCGATAATCGTTGAAAACGAACTCTGGGTATTGGAGAGAAAGAAAGATCCCGAAAAGGATGATGCCGCCGGAAGAAAAATATTCAATCCCGCTTTTGCGGTTTTTATCATCGCAATCCTTGCGGTTTCATTAAGATTCGGTCTGCCGGTTACGATAAAAGAGTTTAAGCAGGCGAAGGCGACGGATGAATACAGCATCTGTTTTGAGGAACTTGAAGATTATCTGGAGTCGCACAAAGAAAACTTTTATCTTTTCGACATGTCACATCTTTACTACTGCGAGGATACTCTTGCTTTCGGCAAAGAACCTTTTGAGAATTATGTGTACATGGGAAGCTGGATGGTCAACAGTCCCTGGTATAAACATAAGCTTGAAGAAAACGGAATTAAAAACGTTGGGGCGGATCTTATCGAAAAAGACAATTTTTATATTATTTATCAGCAGGTGGATTTTGATACGAGGGAATTCCTCGACTATTATTTCGACGAACATTTCCCCGGTGCGCATATAGATCAGGTTGATTCTTTCACAAGTTCGAACGGATTCGTTTACGAAATCCTTAAAGTAAGCCGATAAAAAGGCGGTTTCCGCCGAGTTCACAAATATTTCACAATAATTGTTAGCACTCTCTCTTGACGAGTGCTAATTTTGGTGTTATAACTATATCAGAAACAAGGAACAGAGAAGACCAATACATGAGGTTGTTGATCCGAACCCTCCGTCCCGAAGCTCTAAAAGAGCGAATGATGATTCAAAAGGAGGTAATGATTATGTTAGCACCCAGCATTTTTGGAGAAAATTTATTTGATGATTGGTTTGATTTCCCGGATTTCAGAGATTTTGACAAAGCAGAGCGTAAGCTTTACGGACGTCATGCAGACAGACTGATGAAGACGGATGTCAGAGAAAACGAAGACGGTTATGAGATCGATATCGATCTTCCGGGCTTCGAAAAAGAAGACATCAATCTTGAGCTTAACAACGGTTACTTAACAGTTGCCGCAGCAAAAGGATATGACAATGACAAGACCGACAAAAAGGGCAAGATCATTCGTCAGGAAAGATATTCCGGAGCAATGCAGAGAAGCTTCTATGTGGGAGACGCGCTTAAGGAAGAAGATGTCAAGGCATCGTTCAAACACGGCGTACTCAACCTGATGATCCCCAAGAAGGAAAAAGAGAAGATCCCCGAGAAGAAAACAATAATGATCGAAGGATAAAAAATCATATAATCTTCCCCTATTCATAACAAATTTCAGTCAAAAAGGACCCGGCTTAAAAACCGAGTCCTTTTTGTGTCATCATAAAGGACTAAAAAAAGCGCAAAAACACGATAAAATGTGGTTTTTTTGCATGAAATATCTATAATTTGTAGTATAATAAGGAAAGTTAATATAAACTAATCTTTCAAAATACCGATAAAAAATATAGGATTATGAACAGATTGAGTAATATTTTCTTAAAAAAGTATAAAAGGGGAAAAGGCTTCACATTAGTGGAGCTTATTGTCGTGCTTGTAATTGTTGCAATTCTTGCTGCAATCGCTGTTCCCACATTTTTAACTTTCATAGATCTCGGCAGGGAAAAAAGTTACATGACCAATGCGCAGAAGGCTCTGGCCGCAACACAGACAGGGCTTTCGGATCTTTATGCCGATGCATCGAGCAGTTTTTCTCCCGACAAAAGAAACAATATCAAAACGATCGTTTTCCCGGACGGGGATAATGACAAATCTTCTTTTACGGTCTGGACACAGAAGAAACTCTGGGACGGCAAGACCGTAGCTGTTAAAGATAATATCGGCTCGTATACGATAGTGACGGCTCTTTACGAAGAAGCCGGCATTTTCTTTGCTTATAACGGCTCGGAGTGGATCAAGTGCAAGACAAGATCCGAGGCACTCGGCAACCTCTCCATTTCGGGCAAGGAAGAAAATGTGATCTACGTATGGCCGTATCAGAGAGATTACGCTTATCTCGGAGACGATACGCCGATCGATTATACGATCGACGATGACGAGGAAGCAACAGTTAAGATCGTTACCCTTAAACTCGATTCGACGAAGCTTGACAAAGTATTCTATGCAAAAGACGGAAGATACGATAACTCAGGCAAAGAGTCGATCGATGTGATCTTCTGGAAAGACGATTCCGGAATACAGAGTTACTGGTACACGGATAGCGATAACAAAGACAAATTCAAAGTAAACGATTACTACACATACTGGATAACTTCCATACAGGGCGTGGTCATTAACGAACTTAAGTGGTACGAAGAAGGAACCGATTATCCCTGCAATTCGAAGAATGATGTTCAGGCATATATCTTCAGCACACAGAATGCACAGAAAGAAAAATTCGTTTTCGTGGCACAGATAGATACCGACGAATTTGAACAGGCAGAATTCGCAACGATAAGCAAACCTCTCTTCAAGGGACTGTTTAATTCGAGGACAACTGAAGTTACCCAGATAGAATTTGAGAACAAACCGGATGATGCGGTCAAAGTAGATGACGGAACATCAACGGGTTCGATATATGCATGGAGAAACGGCACGGAAGTATGCTGGTGCACCGATGCGAAGAAAGCAAGAATGCCGGCAGACTGCAGCTCTTTCTTTAACGGAAACGCAAATGTCGAGAAGTTTAATTTCACGGGTTTTGATGTAGGTCAGATAAGTACCGTGAACGGTATGTTCAAAGATGCTTCGGGATTAAAAGAAGTTGTTTTCTCGACCGGATTTAATGCCAATGTATTAACCGATACAGGTGATATGTTCAGCGGCTGTACCAATTTTACTACTGCCGATTTTACAAACTTTTATACAGGCGAACTTACAAATGTCAAAGACATGTTCAACGGATGTTCCAAGATCTCATCGGTTGTTCTTACCCAGTATTTCATGACGGGTTCGGTTACCGATTATTCCGGAATGTTCAAGGGCTGTTCAAGCGCGGTAGATATTGACATAAGCGGTCTGGATATATCTTCATCCAACGATCTTAATCTGGAGAGCATGTTTGAAGGCTGCTCGAGCTTAAAGAACATTCCGATAGATTCGATGACGATCAAACCTTCGAGTTTAAAGAACACCTTTAAGGACTGCGTTCTTCTTGAGAACCTTGACTTAAGCGGTTGGAATACATCGAACCTTACTTCTTTGGAAGGAACGTTCTCGGGATGTACGGCCCTCGCCGAAATAAAGATGACGGGATGGGATATGAGTAAGATCACATCCTTAAAACAAACGTTCAAAGGTCTCACATCGCTTCAGATCATCGAAACCGATACATGGAATCTGGCACTGTGCGAGGATATGAGCGAGACATTTGCCGGATGCAGTGCTTTATCCGGCTTTAACACATCAAATATCAAGACAAGTACAAAACTGAGATCAACTCAGGGAACTTTCCTTGATTGTTCTTCTCTGACAGACATCGATGTATCAAACATGAATACCATATCCGTAAACGATATGAGCAGCATGTTTAGGAATTGTTCATCTCTAACCCGGATAAGCGGTCTTGACAAGATGAACACATCCTCGGTAACAAACATGAGTTATATGTTTGCTTATACCGATTCGATCAGCACTTTATACCTTCGTTCTTTTGATACGGCCGGAGTATCAAATTTTGAAGGAATGTTTTTCGGTACCGCGAACCAAAACAGCTTAACAACGATAAATGCTTCCAGAAAATTCGTAGTTAACGATGCGGCAAAAGATCAGGAAATGTTTAAGAACAACACAAACCTTGCGGGAGTGAACGGAAGCAATGTGACCGCATTTGATGCAAATAACGTTAAGGGCGATTACGCATACATTAATTATCTTAAACGTAAACCCGGATATTTTACGGGCTGGACAGTGGATATAAAAAAGGACAATTTTAAGAATGCTGTCAAAAACACTGTTGTGGATGAAGTGATCCATGTTCCGACAGATGACTATTCTCTGGAAGCGGTAAAGAATATCGCAAACGTTAAAAAGATCGATGACGGAAAGAACAGAACATGTGAGGCATACGCATGGAACGAAACCGAGAACGGCAGATCCGTTATCAAATGGTGGAGCAATGCGGATATGACATATCTGCCCGCTGACTGCAGTTCTTTCTTCAATACAAGTGATTACTCAAACTTAAGATCTTTCAGTTTTGTCGGATTTGAAACAGATAAGATCACGAACATGAACAACATGTTCAGCGGCAAAAAGAATCTGGTAAATATTGAATTCGGTGAAGAGTTTGATGCCTATAACATTACTTCCATGAGCAACACATTTAACGGATGCACGGCATTGACCACACTCGAGATGCCCGATTGGGAGACTGCACATCTTCAGTTACTTAATCTGACATTTGCAGGGTGCTCCAAATTACAGACAGTGGATATGAGCAACTGGGATATGACTCAGGTTACCACCGTAGAGAAAATGTTCCAGAAAGATGTGGAACTGACTTCGATCAATATGGGCACAAACGGATGGTATTTCGAAAACCTGACCACTCTCAGATCGATATTTGAAGAATGTAAAAAACTCGATCAGGATTTCGGCGGTCTGAGAACATCGGACAAATTAACAGGCATGCCCTGGATGTTTAAGAATTGCGAATCCATAACGCAGTTAGACTTAAGGGGAATCGACACAACTAATTTAAAGTCGATGGGAGACGCTTTTTATAACTGCAAGAGTCTTCAGAGTATAAACTTTGAAGGATGGCATCCGACAATAGAATATGTCAGTGATACCACGCTGATACCGTATGCCAGCGGAAAGGGACTTAAAAGAACATTCTGCGGATGTGAGAGTCTGACAGAGCTGGATCTTACCGGATTTAAACTTAAGGAAAACGCCACACTGCAGAACGAAAAGGATATATTTGTTCAGCAGGACAACAATAATGCAGGAGGAACCTTTGAAGGCTGCAAAGAATTAACAACGATCTATGTCACTGCGGATCTGGAGATCAGATACTATACGACCGACAGCAGGATGTTCAAAGGGTGTAATAAACTGGAAGGATATCAGGGTACGAAATACGCAGAGGTTACAGTTGATAAGGACAAGTCGGTTTATGCGAAAATAGACGGCGGGGCAACTTCTCCGGGTTACTACAGCATAAAACAATAAACACATATTTATAATAATTCAGGACGACGATATGGACAGGATTCAAAACAAAAAATTGAATACTTCTAAAGGCTTCACATTAGTGGAGCTTATTGTCGTTTTGGTGATCATGGCGATACTGGCCGCTTTAGGCATTGCCGGAATTCTTGCATGGCAGGACTGGAGCAGATTCAAAAAAGAAAATACGGCAGCGGAAACCATATTCTATGCAATGGAGAGTCAGTTGACCGAACTTGATTCGACAGGTGCATACGACAGAGCCGTTCTTAATGTACTTTCGGGCAGCAGTTCATTAATAAAAGCCAAACCCGAAGAGCACAGCTATTTTAACAGCAACATAGTTAACAGCGACGGAGATTATTACCGCTGGGATGCGGATGAGATGGGAGAAGGACCGGTCATCTGGGCTAATACACCTTCAGGTCTTTCCGCTTCGGAAAAAGAAAAATATCAGGGCAGGATCTACGTTCTTTCGGCTAAAGCGGGAGATTACGATACCTATCTTTCGGATCCTTCCTCTTCAACGCTTTCCGTGGGAACAAAGCTTTTATTTGATCTTATCACTCCCTATATTTCAGACAAGTCGGTTTTAAACGGCGCGATCTGGGCAGAATTTTCTCCCGAAGCGGCACAGGTATTTTCCGTATCTTACAGTGACAGGGCCAAAGAATTTTCAGACAATCCGCCCGGTGCATCGGATGCGGTTGATATAAAAGACAGAAGCGAAGACGTAAGAAGAAAATCTTTCATCGGATATTTCTGCGCCGACAGCCTTTCGATGCCTCTGGAAGGAAGAAGCAAAAAAATAGTCGATAATGTTGTTCTTAAAAACGATGAAGTTCTTCATCTTGTTATTACCGATGACACGGATAAGATTTCTTCCTCATCGGAATATCTCGTAACGATCTACCCCGCACTCGGAAGTTCCTTAGACAGAACAAAACCCCTTGCGGTTATGAAAGTTAAACTTGCAAACTGCTTTAACATACACTCGGCTTCCCAGGCTGCAAAAACACCCATTATAGCAGAGACGGAATTTAAGAGCGGTGTTTATGCGGGAGAGGATAAGGAAGTAAGACTTCCCGTCTGGCTTGTAAATGATGTAGTTAATCAGAAGACGGAAATACATATTGTTCTGGATGCGGCAGATGTACAGGCACAGTCCTATCTTGCGGCAGACAAGAGTGCACCCGCTGCTTCTTTTATCAATACCTACAGTTTCTACAGATTCGGATTTGATGAGGAAGATTCGAGAAGGATCGGCTGTGTCGTAATGCCATCCGACAGTACGGACGAAGGCGAAAGCAATACCGAATGCCCTACTTTCGGAACCGGTACCGAATTGTCCGAAGGAAAATGGAATTTCGAGATCACCAACGGAAGACATTTATACAATGTCAGATTCGAAACCGATTACAAAGCGGGAACAGAAGAGCGTAAATTCCTATTGAAATCCGATATCGACTGGCAGAAATTTACGGGAAAAAGCAACGGAGGAGAAAACTATTTCTTCGACTCTTACACATATACCGCCTACAATTCGGCTTATTCGGGAATAAACTACGACGGTCTTGATCATTCGATAAACAAGGGTTCAAACCCTTCGGAAAAGAATACCCAGAATTACGCATTCCCGGGCTTTAGATCGCTTGGAATCAATGATGAGTTTACGGGACTTAAAGAAACGTCGGATCCATCATATTCCGAGAACAACAAATACTATACATTAAGCAATCTTGAAATATATTACAGTGCCAATATGGCATACGGCGTATACGGCGAGCCTGCAAGAAATTCATGGAACAACAATTCCACCGGAAATCTTAATTACGGCGAATATACTTCCAATGCAAAAGGTGCGGAAGCAAACATAAATCATCAGAATGCGATGAAGGGTCTGTATCCGCTCGGTCTTTTTGCGGAGAATGCGGGAAATCTCAATCATCTGACGCTTAACAGACACAAAGTCATCGGTATGGAAGAGATGAACGTTGCCGGAAGTACCGAGAAGGCATTTGTATTCACAAATATGGTCGGAGGTTTTGCGGGAGACAATCTCGGAGAAATGTCTTACCTTATCCTTCGCGATGTTAACGATCTGTCTTCGGCGAACAGCATTTTAAACGAAGCCGGAGTTACCCATATAAACGGTAAGACCGATGTCGGCGGCATTTTAGGAAGAGAATCATGGACTCTTAATTCCGCCAAAACCGTAGTATCTTTAGCAAATCTTGAAAACTACGGATGCGTTACGGGTATGGAAAATGTCGGAGGTATCGTCGGAAGAGCTTATGTCATAAGAGACTTCCAGGGCGACGGAACAGGCGGCAATACCTATTACTCGCACAGAGCTTATTATTACAACGACGGATATGATATTTACGGCAGATATTCGGCAGACGGCGTTCTTACCCAGAAAGGTAAATCGATCACCGGAAGAGAAGTTACCAGAATAGAAAAACTTACCATAAAAGACTGCGTTTCAAAGGGCAGGGTATCCGGCGACGATTATATTTATAATAATAACAGACTGATTAAAGTATTTGATGCGGACGATAATACGGATATGTCCAATTTCTGCTACAGATGTGCTTTTATAGGCGGAATAGCCGGAATCACCATGGACGGTTATTACATAGATCACAACAATCTTCCGAACGGCCATTTCTGGTACGACAAATATATTGCCGATCACGAAGAAAGAAAAGTTGTTGTGGAAAACTGCAGGTCATACCGTCTCTATGAGAACGGATATTATAATGCACTGATCTCTTCACAGGGTGCGTTAAACGCAGACGGTACGATTTCCTTCGGAACGGATTCTTACGGCAGCGAGATAAAGAAACGCGTCGAACATGATTACTATGTCGGTTCACTTGTAGGATACGCAAGACTTACTTCTTTTAAAAACTGTTCAAACAAAGCCGATGCTTCAGAGTTAAACGGCGTTATGCGTGAATATGTTTTCGGAAGAAACTATGTCGGCGGTCTTTTCGGATGCTTCGATCAGTCGGAGATCCTTAAGCCCGATGATGCGGATGTTATCAACGAAAATGATAAGCAGTTTAATATAGAAAACAATTCCAACGTAATAGGAATCATGTACGTCGGCGGCTTTGCCGGCGGTGCGGGAATCGGAGACGGCGAACAGGAAACATTATCGTTCAGGCATCCCGCATACAATGAAGGTTCCGCGGTTTCTCAGATACAGGGCGATGCCAAATCCAGACATCAGATTTCCGATATCTTAAACAGGGGAATAGTTCTCAGTATAAGAAGAGAAGCACTCAATACAACACTTTATGATGCTCAGACGGCGACCATCACCAGAGGAAGCAGGTCAGAGACGATCATTTACCACGGAAGCAACAAACGTGATACGGATGGCGGTATCGGCGGTATTGTCGGAATCACAAGACTTCGTATCAAGAATGCGGATAACATTCAAAGCGATACATCAAAGGCAGAAGCGCTCAATATGATCGGTTTCGGAAATAACGTGGCATATGCTTATTCCGATTCTTCAAAGCCTTTTACATCCGATCAGATCGATGAGGTAAGAAATTACTCACTCTACGGAGGCATAGGTGTCGGCGGAATAGCGGGCAAGATTCTTGACGGTGCTTCCATCAACTCGGACGGAAATACATCCTGTATGGTCAGTGCCGTTGTTTACGGTTTTGATGCCGTAGGCGGAGCATTCGGCGGTACGCAGGATAATATCAATCAGGCTTCGGTACGAAATGTTTACTGCGAGAATTCAATAATCATCGGACGTGATATGGTCGGAGGTCTGGCCGGAAAAACGACTTATGAGATCAGAAATACCGATGCTTACAAAGTAAAGAATAATTATATTTACGGAAGATACAGTGTCGGCGGCGTTGTCGGACATTCGCTTACTACAAGTGCTAACGGAATAAATGTCGCAATCCTTGATTCGAGCGTAACAGCAAGGAGTTATGCGGGCGGATATGTCGGACAGTACAGCGGAACCAAACTTTTCGGAAGCGTTACTAACGTGGATGTAAGTGCGGATTACTTTGCGGGCGGCGTAATAGGTGCTGTCTACAACGTAAGTGAAAACAAAACGAATGTATCTTTGGGAGAATTATATACAAGCGGTTCTAATACCACGGTTAACGCAAGGGTATTTGCGGGCGGTTTCGCAGGTCTTTACGCACACTGCTGGGGCAAACAGGGTACAAACGACATAGTTTCGGGCAACAAACTCTGGGATATGGCCGAAAACATGAAGGGAAAGAACAATACAGATGCCATCGGCGTTGTAAAAGCGCATCAGGACGGCGGTGCATTAAAGTATGCATCTGCAGATTCTTTTGCCAACAGGATCAAATTCAATTCGGATGCAATGCCCACATCTCAGAAATCCGTAAAAGCGGAAGTTTTCGCAGGCGGACTGTTCGGATTTATTCCCGACAATACAAAAGCTGTTCTGGAATGCATGGCAACAACGGGCGGAGACAGCGATTCGAAAACAATAAAGACTTTCGTTCAGACAACGTCAAAAGTAGACGGATGTGCTCTCGATCCCACTCAGACCGGTCTTTCGTATTCGGGCGGAATCACGGGAAGAGTACCCGGAGGATTAACACTTACCAATGCTTCTTATGCGGGAGAACAGAGATCCGAATCAGCATATCTCGGAGAAATATGCGAAATAAATCACGGAACGATAACGGGATGTTTCGTTAATACAATGACGAAATACAATGAATCCAATCCGGGAGTTCATACGATCGTCGGAGGAATCACGGGATGCAATGAAGAAGGCGGAGTGGTTACGCTTTACAATTCGTTTGCGGACGGAGCCGTATTATACGGTAAATCGATCATCGGCGGACTGATAGGAAGCAACCGCGCTTCGTTTACATTAATGCAGGATGATTCAGAACCCGTTTCATTCTCAGATGCTAAAGCATTATACATAGGACCCGGTAATACGGGAACTGCAAGTTATACAGGACTTATCATCGGCGAAAACCGGGGAAATATAGACATCAATCAGAAAAATACCGGTTCTGCCGTCAGCTCATACAGAATCCAGAATTCCAACGTTGCAGGCGTATATGCAGGCGTAAACTACGGAACGATAACGGATTCGAGTTTAAGCGGAGTTCCATCTGCTTCAAACGGGGAAGACAGCCTTAATGCCGTTCTTTTCACCAAAGATGTCAATTATGCCGGAATCATAACAGGAACAAATGACGGTACGATAAGCGGTATCTCATTAAGCAATCAGTGTATCCTTAATTCCGAAGGTACGATCGGAAATGCCGGCGGTATAGCGGGATACAATAAAAAAGCATTAAGTCTCTGCTTTAATTACGGTACGATCGGTTCGGACAAGATAACAAATTCTGCGGGAATAGTCGGACTTACCGAAGAGAATGTAAGCGACTGCCGCAACTTAGGTTCAGTAAATGCAAACAACTCGGCAGCGGGAATCGCCGTTTCGTTATCGGGAGACAACAAAGGAATAATCAACTGTATTAATATGGGAACCGTGTCGGGCTCTGCATGCTCGGCCGGAATAGCGGCTTCCACCGGAGTTAACGAGTATTTCGAAAACTGCATCAATTTAGGTGCCGTTTCAAATTCGAACGGAAACTCAGCAGGAATAGCAACCAACTGTCAGGATACAAGATTTGAATTCTGCCGTAATTACTCTTCAACGGTTCAGTACGGTATTGCAGCGGGAAGCGTAACTTACATGCACAAATGCCTTGAAGCGGGTGGAAAAACAGCTCTGTACAGCGGCGCGACACCTGCTACATGCGTAAGAAACTTCTATGTTGACAATACGGCTTACTCAGGAGCGGTATCATCACCGGGTGAAGGAAGAACCTCTCAGGGCAGCCAGTCGGGTACAAAGGAAGATTATACACAAATCAGCTTTGACGGTTTCAAGGTTCTGGTTGATAAAAACTTTTATGACGGATGGGATAATCCCGGAACGTCGAATTATGAGGACCAGGACGGCGATAACGTTATGGATAAACTGGAAGAAATAATCAATGATTCAAATGATCCATATTATAATCTTCTTGTGGGAATATATGTTGATATCGTAGGTAATGCAAGCTATCACAACGGAAACCTGAATCACCATAATGCAGCTCCCTTTAATGAATTTTTGTACGGAGTTCTTTCGGTATATATATTACAGCCTTCGGCTGACGGAAGTTCATATGCAAGAACACCTAAAGAATGGCATGATGAAGTCTTTTACGAGAATGGTGACAGCGAGATCCGCAATTTCCTTGCATTCGTTCAGAGCGTGGTTGACAATGACTGTCTTCCCAATACAGTTACGACATACAATGACGGTACGTCATATACATCCAATCCCGTTGATGTTCCCGTCGAGGATAACAGTGCATATCCTCAGGCACTCTATGAGTATATTGACGGTGACGGAGCACACGGATATGTATACAAACGATTTGAAAGTTACTTTGATTCGGGATTTGCAAAACAGAGCACAGGTCTTCTGCCTACGGATATCGCAGGATATCTTGCAAACGGTGACACCGACAGGATCTGGGCAATCGACAACGCTTTTGTAAGCCTTGCAAACGATGAAGAGAACCATCCTGATTACGACGTATTTGATGCCAACTCCGCACTGGTTAAACAGGGATTCGTAAAGACTCCCTAAAGATAAGAGGATATTTTTGTGAGAAAGAAGAAATCATCACAACTGAATAATAAAGGTGCCGCAATGATGCTTACCATAGTCATCATTGCGATACTGATGATTTTTGTCTTTTCGCTCATTCTGGTCTCATATAACCTTTATGCATCACAGACGAAGAATCTTTCGGCTGCGAGAAATGCGGAAGCAGCCAATACATTAAGCATCGCGATGGAGAACGAACTTACCGACGATGCCGCTTCCACAAACAGCAATATCTGGAAGTATTTAAGAATGAACGTTGCATACGAAAACGATGCATCGGATGCCGGCTGGAAAGAATGGCCGTATTACGACGAGAACGATCCTGACGATCACGGACCCGATCAGGCATACAGGTATTTTACGCTTGAGAGAAATACAGGTATGGAAGGTGTTCCGGCCGAGGTTTCGGTATGCATGTACTGGACTCCGCCAAAGACAAATTCAGCTTCAAAAACGGCGGCAGAGATCCTTAACGAAAAGATAGCGGCAAACGATCCCGATGCAAGAAACAAGATCAACCTTCACGTCATCACGATCGTTACCACAGGCAGTCAGGAATACTCCATAGAAGACACATATACGCTTATGATCTCGTCAACCGATATGGCGGAAAAAGCAGCTTTAAAAAGTATCAAAAACAGTAAGATATTTAACCCCGCGGGCAACGGATACGATCCGGAGGAAAAATGGAAATGGGTTCATATACAAAGAAAGTAAAATCAATACTTAAGCATAATGATTCCGGTTCGACCATGGTTGAGACTCTGGCTTCTTTTGTGGTGCTCTTTATTGTGCTTGCCGCATTATATTCCATAGTTGTTTTCTCGACACAGCTTTATTTCAGAAGCGTTGATTTAAGCCGCCTTAATCAGAAATTCTTCCGTGAGGTATATAAGAAAGATATAGATACTTCGCAGATAAAAAAGACGGAGTATCTCAAAGGATTCGGAGGAGCCGAAGGCGGTAAGGAACACGCCGCACTTGTGCTTTCGTTTGATACCGAAAAGACATCTTCGGAAAACTATGAGAATGCCAAAGTTACGACTTCATATATAAATCTTGATAAAACGGCAGCCGAGACGTATGTATATATCGGACCCGGCTCCGAGAACGAGAATTATGTTGTACCCAAAGCTGTAATGTTTAAATTCGATAAATAACCGGTGATAAAATGAGACTCTTTTCAATCGATCGAAAAAAGAATAATTCCAAAGGCACAACCCTTGTCGAAATGGTTGTGAGCTTTGCTCTGCTCGGAATTTTCGTTTCGCTCTCAACCGTTATCATCGCAAACGTAACCACTCTTTATTACAGGGTAAGAGGAGAGAGTTACGCAAGACAGGTCGGCGATATCGTTGCCAATAAGGTCGCCGCCGAATTATCCGGAGCAATGTACAGCAATGTGGGGGACACATTCAATGTTAAGATCTCGGATGATTTCGAAGGCAACCCTTCAGTTACCGTAAATCCCACCGAGCATAAAGATATTTCCGGAAACGTGGCATGTCTTTACGACAGAAACGAAACGGGAATGAGCATGTTTGCTTCCGACGGAATCTTCTATATTTACTACCGTGAGATCGACGACGAAATAGAGCCCGAAAAGAGCAGACAGCCGGTTTACTGGACTTTTGACAAAAACATATATAACGGATACAGGATCGAAAATCTGGAATTTGTGGAATTCGATCCGGGGAACAATGCAATTAATCAGAGTCTTGCACAGAATTACGGAATAACCGATGTGGGAGACATAAGCGATTATCCTTCAAACATCGTAGCGGTTTACATGAAACTCAAGAGTGACAGATACGGCGAATTCAATATCTGCCGATATATTAAATTGTACAACTATCCCGAGGATTATGACTGGAATCCTTAATGAGGGTTAAAGATGGATAAGAACAAAACAGGTGAACTCATTAGTGTTTCACGGGTATTCAAATTAATACTGATACTGGCAGGCTTACTGATAATAGGCATGTCTGTTTTCTTCGCGTTCAGATTAAGAGTCGGAACCAACCATGCGTTCAGGGAAGCAAAGAATGTATACATGGCCCTTTCCGCGGTTGAAATAGATTACTATTCCAGAGGAGAAAGCATATACGATCCGTCGAATTACAATGGTCTTTCTCAAGGCGTCGCAGAGAGAGTAACGCAGCTTGCCGGCAATGACGGAACCTACAGAATAGTTAATTATGATAATAAAAAACACAGGATACTCAATATGATCTACACGAACGGAAATTATTACGTTTCATATAATTACAACAACGGCGAGAGCTTATGGGAAGTAAAGTATCTCCTGCCTCTTTACAGATATCAGGAAAGCATTGAACCGTAGGCCTTTTGAAAGGTCATATAATTGAGATACATACCCGATTGTGATACAATCGGATGAGGATAAAGAATAAATAAAAAGGGAAACACAAATGGCTAATTTTCGCTATAAGGCGCAGGATGCCGAGGGTAAGATCGTAAGTGGTCAGTCCAATGCGGCCAATGAAAATGAACTTCATGAAAAACTGAAGACCGAAAACCTTCTTCTTATGGAAGCAAGCGAGATCTCAACAGTCAAAAGACGTTATAAACGCATGAAATTTGACAGGCTTTCCGATTTTTCAAGAAGCCTTTCAAAACTTCTCGCTGCGGGCGTTACGCTTGTAAGAGCACTTAAGATAATTTCTGATGACGAATCCATTCCCGCGAAGGAACGTGAGATATATTCGGATGTTCTGAAACTTGTCCGTTCCGGTATGCCGCTTTCGGAAGCACTTGAAGAACAGGGTGATACTTTCCCTTCGCTTTTTGTTAACATGATCCGTTCGGCGGAAACATCCGGAAACCTCGATGCAACGCTCGATAACATGGCAAATTATTACAGCAAGGAATACAGACTGAATCAGAAGATTTCAAGTTCTATGACATATCCCAAGATCCTCGGCGTACTGATCATTCTTGTGGTTATAGTCATCATGGGATTTGTTCTTCCGCAGTTTGAAGATCTTTTCGCACAGATGGGACAGCTTCCGCTTCCGACAAGGATCCTTATGGCAATCTCCGACTTTGTCGCACACAGATGGTACATTCTGATATTTGCCGGAATAATACTTTTTATGGCATATAAAGTAATTTTCTCAATACCGTTTGTAAAATATCATAGGGATAAACTTGAAGTTCATCTTCCCAAGATCGGGAAACTTCGAAAAATCATATATACCGCAAGATTTGCAAGAACTCTTTCGAGTCTTTATGCAGCGGGTATTCCCATTATCACATGTCTTCAGATAGCCAAGACTACTATCGGAAATACATATATCGAAAGTCAGTTTGACGAGATGATCGCAAAGGTCCGTGCAGGTGAAAACTTAAGTGCGGGAATTGACGGAATAGACGGGTTCGTTAAGAAACTGACATCATCCGTCGGCGTCGGAGAAGAAACAGGCGAACTTGACAGCATGCTTGTTTCGATAGCCGATCAGATGGATTACGATTCCGAGATCGCAACGGAAAAACTCGTGGCAATGCTTGAACCGACAATGATAGTCGTAATGGCTGCAATAGTCGGATTCATTATGATAGCGATCATAGTGCCCATATACGGTTCATATCAGTCGATCGCAAACTCAACAATGTAAATTAACTTTCCGTAAAAGGGGGAGAAAAAGTGAGTGTAAGCATTTACTTAAACAACCAACAGGTTCAGATCGTGCTTGGTACACGAGGCAAAAAAGGGGTTTTCAACGACTCCTATATTCTCGATGCACCGGAAGGAAGCATAATCAACGGTATGATCACCGACACATCCGCGTTTGTGGGATTCTTAAAGGAAACCTGGGCTAAATACAGGCTTTCCAAAAACGACGTTCATTTGGTTGTGGGCGGCAACAAGATCCACGGAAGAAAAGTAGATATGCCGGTTATGTCCCAGGCAAAAACGGCGCAGTACTTAAGCAGGGAACTGTCGGATATGGGCAAAGAAGGCGAGGATTATATCGTTTGTTACAATTCTCTTTCCGGAAAATCCGACAGGAAACTGAAAAGCTTCTATGTTGAAATGGCGGATACGGATCTCATAAAAGATTATGTGGATATCTTCAAGGAAGCGGGCATTACGGTAAAAAGCCTCGTTTCGGCAGAAGGAAGCATATTAAGCCTTCTTGATAAGACCATAAACGGATATTTCAAAACCTTCATTCTTCAGATAATGAACGGAAATATCGTGACCAATATCCTCTGGGTGGACGGTTCATTCAATTACTACAACTCGGTAAGATGTTTTAACGATGTCGGAACAACAGGATATTACGAAGACTGCGCAAGATCGTTAAGCAACTTAAACCAGTTCATACAGGCTCATAAGATCGAGCAGAAGATTGAAAAGATCTTAATAGCAGGTTCCGACAAACTTGATATGATCTATTACGGTGATCTGGTTTCGGCATACGGCATCGATGCATCCGTAGCAGTTGTAAATCAGGGACTCGGTTCAAACGGTGAGAAAAATCACAGGGCCCAGCAGGTTATATATGCTTTATGCGGTCTTTATACGGACGGCAAAAAAGAGAGCAACTTCCTTGCAAATTTAGGTAAGGCCAAAAAGAAATCGGGTGTAAGCGCCGAATTAAAGAAAAACATTTTAATACTTGTATTAACGCTCGGTGTAATGGCGATCGTATTCTTTGCTGCGCTGGCTCTTCGAATAAACAGGCAGATAGTATACAACCGGCTTGTCGAATACAATGAAGATCCGACGATAAGTTCGCAGGCACTTATGTTTGACATGGTATCCGAAAGAAGAGACGCGCTGGCATCAAGAGCCAATTCAATCGAAAATGTACTGGATACGATAAATACATATCCGGTTCTTACAAAGGATGTTGAAAAAATATTAAAAGACACGGCAAAGGGCTATGCCGATATCGAGATCGGAAGCTTCGATGCTCAGAACGGTCTTGTAAACGTTACGGCCGAGGCCAGAGATGTAGAGAGGATCAACCAGTACATCTTCAGGCTTGAGGAACAGGAGATCTTCAACAGCGTAAAATATACCGGATATACATATAATCAGGACGGCAAATGGAGCATCAACGTTACATGCACCTTTGCCGAAAGCGTAGGAAGGGAGGATGTCAACAATGAAAAATAGTCTGACACACAATGACAAACGTCTTCTCTTGATAATGTTCCTTTTTGTGATCGTCGTAGGTATAGGTTACTGGGGAATATATCCGCAGATCAAAGCATTTTACAGACTCGGAAACGAGATAGACAACGAGGAGATCAAAAAATCCGTTAACGAGCAGAAGGTTGCCAATCTCGGATTCGTGGAAGCGCAGTGCAAGGAATACGAAGAGGGCATGGCAGAAAATAAACAGAAGTTTTTCGATATCTTAAGCGAAGCCGATATCGACCTTCTTTTAACCGGAGAAGCCATTTCCCACAAGCTTGAATCTTTTGATCTGAGTATTGAGATTCCCGATACACCTTCGGACAGAAAAGCATACAGATATTCCGAACTGTATAATGAACAGTTAAGATGGGAAAACGAAAGAAAATACGAAAACATTCCTTCCGATACGACCGAGTCGGAGATCGAAGAGATATACGGTAAAAAATCCGCTTCATCCGAAGACGGTGAGGACGAACCGGTATCCGAGATGATAGATGTATTCGGAAATACGGATAACATAGGAATCAACAACGATATTTACGCCGCAAGGGTTACAATGACGTTAGGCGGTGAAAAGAGCGATCTGGAAGATTTCCTTAAGGAACTCATGGAATCCGACAAAGAGATTCTTATTACTTCTTTCTCATGGGGAAAATACAGAGTACAGCAGTTTAAGAACGGTACCGTTATCGAGGGTGAAAACAATTCGTCATACCCTCCCGAGTATTACGAGATCGTCGAGATGGATTCTCTTACCGTTACAATGGAACTGTATATGTGTGAAAAGGAATAGCAGAAATGGATATTAAAAACAACAGAAATATTCGAATCGGTGATGTTTTAAAAGAATTCGGTTACGTTACGGAAGAACAGATCGGAGAGGCGATCGCGTATCAGAAATCGCACGAAGGCGTGCGAATGGGCGGTGCGCTTATTGAACTCGGTTATATTACAGAACATCAGATGCTTGAAGCTTTGGGACAGAGACTTCAGTATCGTCTTGTTAATATTTCCGATCTGAGTTTCGATGTGGCGGCTGTGGAAATGATCCCGAATCCTCTGGCTGAAAAATACGGAATTCTGGCATACAAATTAGAAGACGGAGTTCTTTATATTCTTACCAACGATCCTTTGAATTTCTATGGGATCGAGGATGTAAGACAGGTTGCGGGAACCGATCTTCACATCGAACTCTGCGAGAAGCAGCCTCTGGACAATGCCATAAATTATTACTACTCGGAAGTTGCCGCAAAGAAGGCGGCAGACAAAGCTTCGAAATCCAATTTTGCGATTGATGATGAGATCGAAGTCAATGTCGAAGAGGGCGATGACGATACGCCTATCATCAACCTTCTTAACTCTCTGATCATCAGAGCGTACAATTCAAACGTATCGGATATTCATGTAGAACCGTATGAAAAACAGACGACGGTCAGAATGAGAATGGACGGTGTTATCGTAGACTTCATGACGATACAGAAGAATATCCACAACTCACTGATCGCACGTATCAAGATCCTCGGAGATCTGGATATCGCAGAGAGAAGAATCCCTCAGGACGGACACTTCAAAACCAATATCGAAGGAACACCGATCAACGTCAGAGTTTCGGTAATTCCCACGGTATTCGGAGAAAAAGCCGTTTTAAGACTTCTTGCTTCTGCTGCAACGATCGATTATTCGTCCACATTCGGTATGAATGAAAAGAATTACAAGCTCGTAAGCGGAATGCTTCGTTCACCAAACGGTATCGTATATGTTACGGGACCTACCGGTTCGGGTAAATCAACAACGCTTTATATGATCTTACAGGAACTTTCGCAGAGAGCTGTTAACATTTCCACAATTGAGGATCCCGTGGAAAAGAACCTTCCGAAGCTTAATCAGATGCAGGTTAACAATACTGCGGGACTTACCTTTGAAGTCGGACTTCGTGCTCTTTTAAGACAGGATCCCGATATCATAATGGTTGGTGAAACACGTGATACCGAAACAGCTTCGATCTCCGTAAGAGCCGCCATTACCGGTCACCTCGTATTGTCGACATTACATACGAACGATGCGGCATCAACCGTTACGAGACTTACGGATATGGGCGTTGAACCGTATATGCTTGCAAACTCTTTGGTCGGAATCATCGCACAGAGACTTGTAAGAAAGGTCTGCCCGGACTGCGGACAGTGGGGAGCACCTACCGAAGAAGAACTCAGGATCCTTGCAAAACCATATACGCATGTAATGCATAAGGTGGGCTGCTCGAAATGTAACGGTACGGGTTACAGAGGAAGAATTTCGATCCATGAGATCCTTCCGATCGACAAGCCTATAAGAAGGATGATAGCAGAGGAAAAAACTTCCGAAGAAATCAAGGATTACGCACGTAACAATCTGGGCATGCTCACGCTTAAAGAAAGCTGTCTTGAGCTCATAGAACAGGGCGTAACTACGGTTGAAGAATTAACCAAAGTTGCTTACTATGATTGATCATTAACTGCCCCAAACAGGCATAAAAAGGGCGTGCTGGACAAAAAACCGACAAAAAATTTTTAAAAAAATATGGACAAATGTCTTAAATGAAGAGCGAAACGTCCGATATAATATTCAGAGAGGTAAGTGCCTTACACCGAGAGGTGCCTGCCTCTTAAAAGTAAAAATAAGAACGTAAGCTCTTGATTATAGAATTTAAGTAGCGTTCACAATATCTCTAAGGAGGATAAGAAAATGAATAAGAAAAACACAAACAACAAAGGTTTCACACTTGTAGAACTCATCGTAGTTCTTGTAATTCTCGCAATCCTTGCAGCAATCCTTGTACCCGCATTACTCGGCTACATCGACAGAGCAAGAGAGAAACAGTATGTACTTAATGCAAAATCATTCTTAACGGCTACACAGGCTGAATTCTCATCGATCTACGGTGAAGGAAAGAAACCTACGGAAATAAACAACAGAACAACAACGGTTCAGAATACTGCCGATGTTTCTACAGCAACCACATTCGTAGCATACTGCACAACAGATTCTAAGGGTGCAACAGAAGCTTCAGCTGTTTCAGACAACCATGCTGCATACACTGTTAAATATGCGTACTATGAAGAGAACGGCGTTAAGTTATGGTTTGACGGAAGTTCATGGAATACCGTAGACTCGGCTTCAACACCTTCAGGATTCACAGCATATGCAATTAAGGGTTCAGCTCCCACAACTACAACAACTCCTTAATATATAATTATAAAATAATTATTTTAACCCGCAGGCTATAAACTTGCGGGTTAATTTTTGAAGGAAACAATAAATAATTTTCTAAAAAATGCCGATATATTTAAAGTGATGAAAATATTTAATCGGAGAAGATAATGAATAAAGAATCAGTTTTAAAATCAAAGAATAAAAAAGGCTTCACACTGGTGGAACTCATTGTCGTGCTTGTTATTTTAGCGATCCTTGCGGCGATCCTGATTCCCGCCCTTATCGGTTTCATTGACAGGGCAAGAGAGAAACAGGACGTGCTTGATGCAAGAAATCTTCTGCAGGCAACGCAGGCCGAGCTTACCGAAGTATATGCCAAAGAGGGCGATAAACTTGTATGGAATACGCCCATTATCGCTTCCGCAAACGGCATAGGACCGACTTTGGATAATGGCGATACTGATATTTCCACAACGGATTTTGCCAAGAAAGTCCTTAAAACCGCGGATATGGAAGGCGAGAAACAGCCGTATCTGTTTATGGTAGCCGTAGCGTCAAATCATGCCAACAAATCCAATGCGAATGACAAGAACCGTTCGGTTCATCAGAAATACACCGTGTATTATGCTCTTTACATAAAGGAAAAGGATTCGGTTCCGTATTATTACTATAACGGAGCATGGACCAAGAAAAATCCCAGAGGATTAAAGAAGAATCACAGCAATATGTCGGACTGGGACAACAGCGTAATGAATGCGCAGAACCGTATTCAGACCGGCCCTTTGAAAGACGTGAGACTTCAGTATTATCTGATTTCCTATAAAGGAACGGCAGAAGCAATGTCCGGTGATTTCTGGAATTACATAAAACGTGATTTGGAAGTACAGTATAATCACTAAAACCGGATACAAAAGTGAAACAAAAAAATCGCCCGCTTAAACGGGCGATTTTATCTTTGGAATATTCAGACTTTTTCAAATGCGTCTTTTCCGATTCCGCAAACAGGGCAAACCCAGTCTTCGGGAATGTCTTCAAAAGCGGTTCCGGGAGCAATGCCGGAATCCGGATCTCCGATTTCGGGATCGTAAACATATCCGCAGGGACAAGCGTATTTATCCATGGTTTGATACTCCTTTCCAATCCATTTTTGTTTTTTGCTTACGACATTATTATAATACAAAATAACGGT
>JAEEGL010774798.1_pt1 | contig 50985 bp, 44 predicted proteins | sample 9134231 | NCBI WGS metagenome assembly JAEEGL01 (sample SAMN16246548, study PRJNA631951) | gut metagenome | biome: gut microbiome; feature: rumen; material: fiber-attached | host: Bos | place: Iran: Karaj | collected 2018-10 | reverse complement strand
GTTTGAGCTTGGCAATGTCTTCTTTGGATTCGATTTTGCAGGGTACAAAGGAATCAAGGAAGTACTGCTTTTCGTCGTCTGTAAAGTCGGGATTGAGCCAGTGGAGCATCTTTAGCCGCACTTCGTTTGATTTCTTTATCTGTGCCTCGCGGCGGGCAGTGGAAATCTGGGTGGGGTGGGTGCGATAGTGAAAGAGTGTACGTTGCACATTGTAGACCTGCGTTACACGGTAGGCATTGGCCCACATCATATAGTCTTCAGCGGGGAAGGCCTCGGTGTTGTAGCGCAGGTGGTTGTCGGTCATGACGGCACGGCGGAAGACGGGGACGATAACGGTGCATCCAAAAAGCATCTGGGCTTTAGAGTTCTCGTGATGTTCAGGGAAGCGGACCAACGAGGTCTTGGCGCCAAAGAACTGAAACCCGAAACTGCAGATGCCCACTTCTGGCATGGTGTCTAACACATGTTTGCCGGTTTCTAACCAGTCGGGCTCTGCGATGTCGTCACCGTCCATACGTGCCACCAACTCGGTGTCGATGATATCAAGGCCTCGGTTGAGGTTCTCGGCGAGACCTACATTGTTGGGAAACGAGGCGATGCGTATGCGAGGGTCATTGATAGCACGGACACGGTCAAGAGTGTCGTCAGTCGAGGCGTCGTCCACCACTAGCAGCTCGAAGTCACGATAGGTCTGGTTGAGCACACTTTGGATGGCCTCTTCGACCCAAGGGGCTACGTTATATGTCGGCATCAGCACCGTAACTCTTGCCATACAGATATAAGGCTCAATCAGATTTATAACTCAATCAGAACTAAAAGAACTATCAGAAAGATCCTTTTTCGCGATTGTATTTGAGGTTCGTTATTTTGTGGATACCGTTACCGATGCTGAAATCATCTGAATTAATCAAATAGCTAAATGGTTTGTTGGCAAGGGTCAGGTAGGTCTGCAATTGTTTGTAGTGGATTTTGTCCAATTGAACTACGGATTTTAGTTCTTTTGGTTCTGATTGAGAATAAAATATAGTCTGATTGATTTCAAGTATGTTTAATCAGCTTCTTTAGATTTTTCTTGGGCCTATAATAGAGCCAGTAAAAGACGCTGTATTTAAGACCTCTTTGGAATGTGAATTGCCGACGTGACCAACCATGCAAATTGTCAGCAATACTATTGTAGAGGCGACGTTGCAGGTCGGGATGTCCGCTCAATGCTTTATCAAAGTCAGCGAAATAACGTAGACGCATCTCTACCAGTTTCTCTGCAATCTCCTTTTTGCGGGAAAGCGTAAGTGTTTCATCTCCCACACCAGTATAGTATAGTACCTTGTATATCTTGCCCACAGGATATTTCTGCCAGATGCGCACCCAATAGTCATAGTCTTCCACAAGGAAGAGCGTGGTGTCGTAATCGCCAACGGTTTCCAGCACTTTGCGACGGTACATGAAAGCATAACATACGCAGTTGAAGAGGGGAAGATGTAACTGTGGGTCGGGATGGTGCACCTCATAGAGTTGTTCGCCGGTCTTGAGGCTGAAGGCTGCATAGCAGGCGGTGACGAGTCCTTTGTCTGGATTTGCATCCAGATAATTGACAAACTCTTCGAGCATGGTAGGTACCATGCGGTTGTCGTGCGAGGTCCAGGTGAGGTATTTGCCCCTGGCTTCTCGGAAGCCTCTGTTCAACGCTCCCGGAAGTTTGAGGTTGTGCTCGTTGTTAATGATGCGGATGCGGCTGTCTTTCTCAGCATACTGCTGCATGATCTCCAGCGAGTTGTCCTTGGAACAATCGTTGACAATGATGAGTTCCCAGTCAGGATAAGTCTGGACAATGACACTATCGATAGATTGCGCCAAAAAATCTGCACCGTTGTAGCAGGGGAGGACTATAGAGACAATGGGGGTCATTATTTTTTTCTTATCCTTTTATTAAAGGAATGATCCACTTGATAAAGTAATTGCCACATGTGGTTTATTTTCAGGTGGGAAGAGAAGTCCGAAGAATGTATATTGATTGGTTTTCCTCTTCCAATATTATTGACGACATTGCATTCGTGCACTACTTCAATCCACATTCCAGGATATGAGTTGTTATCAACGTCATCGGGAGAGATGATTTTGATATTGCCGTATTGTGAGATTAAGTCGTGTCGGTCATCCTTTACCCATATGGTTTGAAGAGCATCTGGACGTTCAATTCTACTCTCAAAGTGATTGTAGTTGTCGGCGAATTTTAGCAGTACTTTTCTTCTTGTGTTGTATTGGTAGCCCCATCGATAGCAGAGAAAAATACCACCGGGACAGTTTTTTTGAAGCGAGGGTATTGAATTTTGAATGAATTTGATATAATCACGGTGGATCATATCATCGTTGTCGATGCGTGTGGTGACGATGTAATCGTTCGAACTATCCCGCAATATGAATTGTTTGGCATACTGGGTTTCATCGCTTTCCGGAGCAATATAAATAGGATGGAACATGGGACAGAGATTGGCATAGTCATCAATCCTTTTTTTATAATTTAAAGGAGTCTCTTCATTGAAGAAGACTAGCCACTTGAAGTTACGCACAGATTGCTGATTGACGCTTGGAAAACAATACATGTCGAATAACTCGAATCTACGTTTAAGCCATTCGTCGGTTTGGACTATTGTCCCTCGTTGTTCACGCGCATATTGGCTCAATCCATTGTGGACTACATTGAAACGGGTGAGAAGATAGTGGGAGAACATGAGATTAGTAGTTGTTAATTTTTTTGCTTCCCAACCGAGCTAGTATAGCGTGTCGGATACGAAGTATAATGTATCGTAAATAACTGATTCTTATAGTCTCTGGAAAACCTTTTGGCGGAAGTAGTGGCTTGCTGGAAAGTATATTGCATGTATTGGCAATATTGCATTCGTGAATTACCTCAATCCATTCTCCATAGTATTCCGGAGGAGTGGAGGGAGGGGGGATTATCTTTACAGAACCGTATTGGGAGATGAAATAATGCTGATCCCCTTCGATGTACACAGTATTGAGTTTTTCTCTACGCTCGACTCTGCTTGTGAAATGGTTGTATTCCCATGCGTATTTGAGGAGAATACGTTTTGGCTCATTGTAATGGTATCCCTCACGAAAGGTTAAGAAGCAGTTGTCCATTTCCTCACTAAATGACGACTGGATAAGTTCGATGTAGTTGTTTCTGATCAAATCATCGTTGTCTAATCGAGTGGTTATTATATGTAAACTTTGTGTATGAGAAAGAATATAGTCTTTAACAATGCTAATTTCATCAGTATCTGGAGGAACCCATAAATCCTGAAATGGTGGATATATAAGCCTGTAGTTATTGATTTTCTCTTTGAAAATAGATGGGGTTTCTGTGTTGAATAGGACAAGCCATGTGTAATTCTGTACGGTTTGCTGTGTGACACTCGGAAAACAATATTTCTCAAACAAGTCAAATCGCCGCTTTAACCATTCTTCCGTTTGCGGAATATCGCCATATGTGGATAATCCTCCTTTTTTAATGTTAAATCGAGTGAGAAGATAATGCGAGAACATTATTTTGAGGTATTAGTTATGCTGTAAATGACGAATAATTGAAATGATCAGAGGTTTTTACAAGATGATGTGAATAAAGGATTTGTAGATATTACAGCCATCGATTAATCATTTTTCGCACTATTTTAGGTAGTTTGTTTTGACGATATTTGTACATCAATTTAGGCGATAGCTGTGCAAGGCGATAACTTTTTTTTTCATAATCCGTTTTTGCACAAGCTGACATTATTATGTAATCTTCTTTTTTTAAATAATTTGAGAAGACAAGACCTTTCGAATAAAGTAAGTCTGCTAATTGAATATATACCCCAAATACTTGTCGGTATGGTTCCTCTTCCGAAACATTCTTTTGATTAAAAAAAGCATATAAATCACTGTCGATAGACTGTGCAAAAAACCTGCACCATTGTAGCAAGGTAGGACGATGGAAACGATAGGGGCATAATTATAGTGGCAGGAAGTTGATTGCCTTTCTAAGTATAGGATGCAAAGTGTTTGAACTATAATGAGCAGAAAGAGTGGAAGAAAGGTTCAACAGGTGGATTGTCTTTCGATCACGCTTTGTAAGTGCACATTGGCTCATGATCCTTTTATCTTCAGATAGTATAATATCTTTGATTGATAGTCTGTTGATATAAGCTAACTTAATAATATCTGTGTATATTTCAAAAATAATTCGATAGGTTATTGGGTCCAGAGCTTTTTTTGACAGGAAAAAGTAATAGAGGTCTCGTGCAGTGTCTCTTTTGTCAGTCAAGTGTTTGATGGATGTCGTTGTGGTGATTGCTCCAGTTCGATGGGTCTGGTAATCGACGATGGCGATATCTTTGCACATGCAGCGTTTGGCGAGATACATTACTTGTGGGGTAAAAAGGATGTCTTCGTGGTATATTCCCTTTTTAAATCGCAATTGATGGGTGTCGAGAAATTCTTTGCTGTAGAGATAACACCATACGGGTTCGATAAGGGTACGATTGTTATTCATAAATAGCTGCATTATTTCAGGACCTGAAATTACTTCATTGCTTTTGGGGTAGTTTTGCAGATATGTATTATGTCCATCAACAACTGCGTTACCAATAAAAATATCAAGGTTGTTCTGTAAGCAGATGTCAAGTATAGTGGCAAGTGATTGTTTGTCGGCAAGGGTGTCATCACCATCTAGAAAGAATACATATTTACCTATGGCATTATTTAGACCAGTATTTCTAGCTTCGGAAAGACCTTTGTTTGGCTGACGGATACAATGTAGATTTGGATGTACTGACGCAAAGCTATCAATAACGGATTGCGAATTATCGGTTGATCCGTCATTCACACAAATAACTTCATAACTATTCATCGATTGAGAAAAAACAGATTCGAGACATCGGTGGATGTATGTTCCAATATTATATACGGGTATGATAATAGAAAGTGTCATTTGTTTAAAGCCAATTCGTCTTTCAATTTAGGAAAGGCATTGATGATGTTTTTGAATTGTTGGATTCCTGCGCCATGAGAATTAACGCTTTCCCATAATCCATCTGTTTGCGATTGGTCAATACAAACGATATTTTCGTTGTGATTATTAATCAGTCGAATGCTAGTCCCTTGTAAATGAGCCATAGCCCAAAACCAGAAGTCATCGTTTGTGGGGGCGATGGAGGTAAATAATTTAATAGAGGTGACATCTTTATATAAGGAGTGGGGTGGGTATAATATTCCACCAATACCAATTAACATTGATGTTGATGTGAGAATACTAGATTGTGTTATTATTTCTGAATTAGTTATGTTGTAATTACTATCAATATGATAATGAAATGCATGGTGTCCATGTATCTGTGTGGGGTAATGGAGAAAGGAGCAATATAAGGTCTCTAGCCAGTTTTCAGGGTAAATAGAATCGTCATCGGCAGTTACAATGATGTCGTTAGGATATTCCAGAAGAGCTGGGATGAGTTTTTTATATGATTTTAAATTCTCGCACCATCTAATTTGGAGTCCGAATTTGGTGTATCTTCGTAATCTTTTGGGTAGAGAATGCTCTTTTTGAGGGAATTCCTCTTCGGCCAACCAAAGAATCACCATATCTGGTTTAAGTGATTGGTGTAGCAATGAATCAATGACAGGTGCTACCGTCATGATTCTCCGAGGGTAGGAAGTGAGTGAAACAATTATCTTTTGTTCCCTTTTTATATGGGTGATCCCTTTATTGGGGAACAAGAACCATTGTGCAAGACGAAATAGTTTCTCCTTGATCATATTTCTGTTTTGGGAAATATTCGATATTTGACCTTTAAGAAAAGTGCACGTGCCAGTTTTCGAAAAGGAGCCTCAGAAAGAATCTGTATTGAGAATTGTTCCTTTCGCAATTGTCTGTTTTCTTTCTCGATAGAGGAAAGTTGACGGAGGCTTGATAGAATTTGGGGACTGAACAATTGAGTTAAAACTATGTCATGTTCTTGTTGTACAAGTTTTTGATTGGTTGAACTTAATCCTGTTACATCGTAGCGTGAAAGAGTAATGCCGAGATGTTTAGTCGTAGCGTCCCCACATATAATGGATTGTAAAAAGAATTTCCAGTCAGAAACAATTTTAAGACTCTCGTCATATAGCCCATAGTTGTTGAACAATTGACGATTTATAAATGAGCCACCGGAGTGAAGTATTGTACCATCATTTACCAGGTAACACGCTGTAATAAAGGTTGGCGTTTTGTAGATCCAGTCACCAGAAGTGAAATTGTAGATCGCATCACCATAGAGTACATCCTCGTTGTGTTTTTGGGAAAAAGACTCCGACAAAATATGATTGGTTAACAGTTGATCCCCGCTATTAAGGAACAAGATATATTCTCCAATTGCTTTAAGAATTCCCTTGTTCATTGCATTATAGATGCCTTTGTCTGGTTCACTGACCCAATAGGAGAAATGGTCGGCATACTGCTCGATTAATTCCTTGCTGCCATCGGTGCTGCCGCCATCAATGATAATCCATTCGAAGTCACGGAAAGTCTGTGAAACAACACTTTCAATGGTTTTCTGCAAACCATCGCGGTTGTTTAGGTTAACGGTGATAATGGAAAGTTTCATTTTGTTATTTGATACTTCTTTCACTCTCTTCCACGCCCTTTCTAACGTTCTAACATCTTTTTCCTTTCGTTATACCTATAGTGTTTGTATTCTATGCATAACAAAAGTGTGCTTATTAGGTATGGATAAAAAAAGATTTATGGTTGATCGTTTCCCCATGAAGTTGTTGGCTAAAGTAGTCTCTTTTTTCCAAGCTATAAGCACATTTGGTAAAAGGTATCTGGTTTATAAATCTTTTATTTTCTTGGCGGGATTTCCTGCACAGACTGAATTAGAAGGTAAGTTCTTATTCACTAACGACATCGCCCCAACAACTGTATTCTCTCCAATCGTAATCCCTTTCAGAATTGTGGTATTTGCGCCTACCCACACATTTTTTTCAAGTATTATTGGGGAACTTTTGGCATCCATGATAGAGGTCTGATGGATTCTTCGTTGGGGATCAATTGGATGAAAATCTGTATCCCATACATTAACATTTGCCCCCAACATCACCCCCTCTTTAAAAACACAACGACTCACGCAGTTGATACTAACTCCAGACATCCCCACATTATTTTCTAATATGATTTCTGCGTCTTTTGAGTGTGTGGCGATAATGACTGGATGATTGATTCCTGCAGTATTAACTTCTGAATCCGAGGTCAAAACGACATCTTTCCCCATCCGAATAATACTGCCAGGCTCTTTATGAATTATTGGCTTACCATATAGGGTGACGTATCCTAACTCCGTTTCGACACCACATTTTTTTAAATACTCATAATCTTCACTTTGTTTCTTTTTTTGCATTTCATTAGGAGATGCCTCGCCCCAAATATGTTTTCTATAAAGTTTGCGAAGTTTTCTTTTTATTTTGTTTATAAGTAAATACATATCATTCTTTTGGCTCTTTAAAAAACTTATTTTAACACAAGAAAACCATTGTCAGAATATCTCAACTCATTTCCATAAGCTGCATGTGCTCCCGTAACCTTCAATATAATACCGTTAACAAACCGAACCATGTACTGTACTTTAGGATAGGTAATATCTATTTCTAATCCATATTCTCCATTTGTGATTTCGGGAGGAAGTGTCATGGTTTCATTAATCTCAAACGGTCCCGCTTTATATTGTTTAAGGCTCGATTGAAAAAGAATGGGCGCGTATTTAGCAAGCAGTACTCTGTTAGAATCATATAACAAACATTCTATTGCTATTGGAATATCATTCAACAGTTCTCCTTCAATCTGAATGTTAATAGTTCTGTTGGGAATCTCTATATCAATGATATTGGATGAAGAACTATTTACTGTAATATCAGACACTCGTATTTCTCGAGACTCATATTGAATACTATCAATTATGGAGCCCTCTTTATTTGTCCGATTGTTGTGGAGATAACGAGAGATTGTTTCATCAATACCACCAGTATAGTCAATCAGACCATTTTTTAGCAAGATGCCTCGGCTACATAATGCTTTCACTGCTGCCATATTATGACTCACAAACAAAACAGTTCTACCTTCACCACGTGAGACATCCTGCATTTTGCCGATGGCTTTCTTTTGGAATTCGGCATCGCCCACGGCGAGGACTTCGTCGACGACAAGGATTTCGGGGTCGAGATGGGCGGCGACAGCGAAGCCGAGGCGCACCATCATACCGCTACTGTAACGCTTGACTGGTGTGTCAATATAGCGTTCGCAGCCACTAAAGTCTATAATCTCATCCAGTTTCTTCGTGATTTCTGCCTTTGTCATACCTAGTATGGCTCCGTTGAGATAGATATTCTCTCGACCAGTCATTTCAGGGTGGAATCCAGTACCAACCTCCAGTAACGAACCTATACGTCCGCGAGCGCGAATGGTACCGGTAGTGGGTGCTGTGACTTTGGAGAGTATCTTTAGCAGGGTGCTCTTGCCAGCACCGTTCTTACCGATGATACCCACCACGTCACCCTGCTCGACCTTGAAGTCGATGTCCCTCAGAGCCCACACATACTCGCTTTCGCCTTTAGTGCTGCGGTCGTTGGTTTCGCCGATAGTGAGGTAAGGGTCTTCCTTGCCCCGAATGGATGTAGTCCACCAACGCTTGAGGTCATGGGCTAGGGTTCCGGTGGAAACTAATCCCAGCCGGTATAATTTACTAATGTTATTGAATTCTATTGCTGTAGGCATTTTGGGGATTGCGATGTCTATGTTATCTTTACTCTTTTTATGTTTTCTCTACTTGATCTACACTAGGTCTACTTTATGTTAACCTAACCCCTATCCATATTCAAGAAATCTTTATAAGCCAAATAGATTCCGGTCGCTAAATCGGTCTTGTATGTCCATCCCAAGTGAGTAGCTTTGCTGACATCAAGGAGTTTACGTGGAGTGCCATTGGGACGGGATGTGTCCCAATGGATGATTCCTTTGTATCCGACGATCTCAGCTACCAATTCGGCGAGGGATTTGATGGAAATCTCTTTGCCGGTGCCGGCATTGACGGTCTCGTTGCCGCTGTAGTTGTTCATCAGGAACACACAGAGCTCTGCAAGATCATCAACATAAAGAAATTCCCTCAGCGCACTGCCGTCGCCCCAACAGGTGACACTCTCTACACCAGCCTTTTTGGCTTCGTGGAAACGACGTATCATGGCAGGAAGCACATGACTGTGTTCGGGGTGGTAATTGTCGTTAGGGCCGTAAAGATTGGTGGGCATGACAGAGATATAGTCGGTGCCGTATTGGCGATTGAGATATTCACAGTATTTGAGACCGCTTATCTTGGCCAATGCATAGGCTTCGTTGGTGGGCTCAAGACTTGAGGTCAACAAGCAATCCTCCTTCATAGGCTGCGGTGCCAAGCGAGGGTAAATGCAACTGCTGCCGAGGAATTCCAGCTTCTTGACGCCGTTTTGCCATGCAGCATGGATAACATTCATCTCGAGGATCATGTTTTGGTACATGAAGTCAGCGAGGGCGGCGCTGTTGGCTGCGATGCCACCTACCTTGGCAGCGGCAAGAAATACGTATTCGGGTTTCTCGGTGGCGAAGAAGCGCTCTACATCAATTTGTCGAGTTAAATCTAACTCTTGATGGGTTTTAAAAACTAAATTAGTGTACCCCTGACGCTGTAGTTCCCGTACAATGGCACTCCCCACCATTCCGCGGTGGCCAGCTACATATATCTTGCTATTTTTCTCCATTTTATTCATCCATACATTCTTGCAGATACAGTTTCCGAACTTTCATCATATCGTGCTGAACCATTATTTTCACCAACTCCTCAAAGGAGGTTTTGTTTGGATTCCACCCGAGAATAGTTTTTGCTTTGGTAGGGTCACCTAATAGTTGATCTACTTCAGCGGGACGAAAATATTTGGAGTCGACTTCCACCAGTACTTTGCCCGACTTCATGTCGATACCTTTCTCATCGACACCTACACCCTCCCAATGTAACTCGATTCCAGCCTCTCTGAAAGCCAGAGTGCAAAAATCGCGGACACTGTGGTACTGTCCCGTGGCGATGACAAAATCGTCAGGCTGATCCTGCTGTAACATGAGCCACATGCATTCCACATAGTCCTTGGCGTAACCCCAGTCGCGCATGGCGTTGAGATTACCGAGGTATAGTTTGTCTTGAAAACCCTGTGCGATGCGAGCAGCAGCCAATGTAATCTTTCGGGTGACAAAAGTCTCGCCACGCCGTTCACTCTCGTGGTTAAAGAGGATGCCGTTGCAGCAGAACATGTTGTAGCTCTCGCGGTAATTTTTCATCATCCAGTATCCGTAGAGCTTAGCCACACCGTAAGGTGAGCGCGGGTAGAATGGTGTCGTTTCGCTCTGCGGCACCTCCTGCACCTTGCCGTAGAGCTCGGAAGTGGAGGCTTGGTAGATGCGGCATTTGTTGGTGAGTCCTGTGATGCGCACGGCCTCAAGCAAGCGCAGTACACCGTTGGCATCGGTGTCGGCCGTGAACTCCGGCACGTCGAAACTTACCTTCACATGGCTCTGTGCCGCCAGGTTGTATATCTCGTCGGGTTTTATTTCATTTATGATACGGATGAGGCTACTACTGTCGGTCATATCGCCCCAATGGAGTTCTACAAGGCGCTTGCGATGCATATCGCGCACCCATTCGTCGAGGTACAGGTGTTCGATGCGACCTGTGTTGAACGAACTGCTACGGCGCAGTATGCCGTGCACTTCGTAACCTTTCTCGATGAGGAATTCGGCCAGATAGCTGCCGTCCTGACCGGTAATGCCAGTGATGAGTGCTTTTTTCATAGCAAAGGGTATTATTGTTTGTGCAGGATGCTTCGGGGTTTTGTGGCGTGGGAGGTGAGGGTGGCTAGGAGGAGTCGTGCTGGAGGGTCGTTGTAAACCATGCGGCGTTTCCACCCGAGGGTACGCCAACGGCGCAGTTTCCAACCCAATCGTGCCAGACCGTCGGTGTTTTTGTCATCGCTCTTCGGACTTCCGTAGACGATGTCATGTTCGATGAGTGGGTAGAGGGTAGTGGGTAAAGGTGTGTGTGTGGCGGAGGTGGTGGGTATCGCCATGCCCAATCGCTTTTCAGAAATATCGTTAAGGAACGCAGCAAAAACTGTCATGCCATACTCCACGATGACTTTTCCCACCATTTGCCAGTCGGCTTTGTCTTGCAGAGCACGGCAGGTAAGCGCCCAGTCGGCAAGGTCACGCATGGTGATGCGGCTTGAGGCAAAGTGACAAGCCATGTGACGCAATAGGAATAGAACCTCGAAGGTGGGTGAGGGGGCCAACTCCTTCAGTAGCACTTCGTAGTGGCTATTGCTGGGTGGGTAATGCGTATTGACAAAGTCATAGTGGCTTTCCACAGTGACTCCACGATAGTTGTATTTCGAATGATGGTGCGCGTCGTTACTGATGTCTACACCCAGCTCGCGCCGTGCAATCTCGTCGGCTTCGTCATGCTGGTCGTAGAAGTAGAGATCCAGGTCGCCATACTCGCGTAGTTCTGGGTTCGGGTAGTAGCGTGCAGTATGAGATCCCTTGAGTACGAGGGTCTGAATTCCATGACGTCCCATGGTGTCGACGACATCCCGCAGCACCTGCCGTTGATAGCGATGCCAGCCTATAGCCTTCTCGTGCTCGGCCAACCAAGGCATCAGTACCTCACGTGAAGCGCCGGCTGCAGCTGCAGGGCCGTAGCACAGGGTCGCCACGTGGTTCCGTTGTAGTAGCCGAAAGAGACTCCACCATCGGGCAGTGTCCATCGTTGTGCTACCCAAGTCGGGAGTACTATCCTCGAGAGCGCTACGAAGCAGTTGAAATGCAATCTGCTGTTCGGTCATACGGTGTCCATAAAGGTGCGCTGTACGCGGTTGAAAAGCACAATGCCCACGGCCAACAATACCACCATGAAGATAAAACTGTAAAGTAGTCCACCCCAGCTGAACTCGCCGGCACCTAGGAAACCGTACTTGAAGGCCTCGATGATAGGGGTCAGGGGGTTGAGACTCATGGCCAGGTGTAACTTAGGGTTGGTGATGGTGCTCAAAGGCCATACCACTGGTGTGGCGTACATCCAAAGGCGTATAAAATAATCCAGCATCAACTGCAGGTCCCGGTATTTGGTGGTGAAACTCGAAAAGAGCACGCCGAAACCGAGAGCCAGCCCCGCCAACATCAGCACCAGTACCGGCGCCAACAGGGCATACCAGTTGGTATGGATTTGGCCGGGAATGATGAATAACTGATAGATGGCGTATACCACCAAGAACAGCGCAAACTGAATGCCGAAACGCAGCAGGTTGCTGATGACATTCGAGATGGGCACGATGAGCCTTGGAAAATATACCTTGCCGAAGATGCCGGCGTTGGCCACAAAGGTCGAAGATGTCTTGGTTAAGCAGTCGTTGAAGTACTGCCACAGGCAGACGCCACTGAGATAGAACAGCGGCTCGGGCAGTCCATCGGTCGAAATGCCGGCGATGCGACCGAAGACCACCATGTACATCGCCACCGTTATCACTGGTTGGATGATGTACCATAGCGGTCCAAGAATGGTTTGCTTGTATTGTGTGGTGATATTGCGACGTATAAACAGCGAGCCTAAGTCACGATAGCTCCAAAGCTCCTTTAGATCTACCTGCAAGAGTTTTTCTTTAGGCTTTATAATAGTAGTCCATTCATTATCTTCTTCTTTCATGCTGAGTGTTTTCGATGAAAAATGATATTTCCTATAATCCCCCAGAAGTAGCGCCAGTCGGTGGCCAGGGGGTTGGCGAGGTAGGCTTCCAGGTAGCGGCGTTCACTCTTCTGTACCTCCTCGAGAGTCTCAGGTGTCTGTGCCTCATAGTAGAACGGTGGCAGCAAGCCCGGCTTGCATTGTATGCGGAGCTGCTGCACCTCGGGACTATAGAGATTGAAGTATTGATGACTCAACGGACGCACTCCCACCAACTTCATATCACCCTTCAGCATGTTCCACACCATCGGCAGCTCGTCGAGCCACACGCGTCGCAAGAGGCGGCCCCAGAGATTGACGCGGTAGTCGTCTTTGAACTTGCCGCCACGCTCCAGGCTCTGGTAGTGGTAGATGTAGGGTTGCACATATTCAGAGTAGGTGTACATCGTGCGGAACTTGTGCACCACGATATCTTTGCCACCCTTGCCCACGCGGCTCAGGTGGATGATGGGCGATCCTGTGGGTGGCGTGTCGTCGACCGGACTCGTTGTTTTGCGCCCCGTGATGAAGAATTCACCCTCACGGAACTGCTCGTCAACCACCTCGAAGCCGGCACGGTAGAAGCGGCCGATGATCTCCACGCGGTTCATCGTGCGGTTCTTCCCGCCCGTGATAGCGTAGTAAAGTCGGCGTGTCAGCTGCAGCTTGGGACACATGCGGTGCCAAATGTAGTGTAACATCACCAACAGATGGCGCACTCCCCAGGGGTGGCTCGCCTCGATAAGCTCCCGCTTAAGGGCGGCCGTCATCGAGTGACAGCAGAGGTAACTTCCATCGGGCAGACCGTAATTGGCCTCGAACAGCATCTCGTCGAGCCGCTCCACCGTGTGCAAAGGCCTGGAAATGAAGAGCAGCTGCGGCTGCTGACCCTCAAGACGATAGGCCAGTGCCTCGGGCGTTTGGGTGGTGAAGGGTGTGATGACGATGTTACCCGCATACTCTTTCTGCTTCTCCTTCAGGTAGCTGACCGTCTCCTTGTAGCCCATGTTGGCTGTGTTGTCCAGGAAACGGCGCACCTCGGGATTGTCCACCTCGGCGGTGTCGAGCTTGGCACCACGGTCGCTTCCGGTCTCAGTGTATTGAGACTCAATCTCGTATTGCAGTCTGAAAAGTCCTGATTTCATTCAGCTTTACGCAGTAATGAAGGATGGATATAAGTGGTGGCGACGGCCACGACGCCCCGGATGGTGACCACCAGGCGCCTGTCGCGCTTGATACGTTTGATGTGCCCTTCGGCACCCTTGAACGGGCCGCCCGTGACCACCACACGGTCGCCCTCGTGATACTCAGGCCGGTCGTCGCCCAGCAGCGTGAGCCCCTCGCGACCTGCCGTGACCACGAATCGGAACACCTCCATCTCGCGGTCCGGTATGGCAGCCGGCCGACGTCCGCCCGCCTCGCGATAGAGCCACACCTGCTGCCACCGCTCGGCCACGAAACGTTGCACCTCCTCTTCTTCACACCGCAGGAAGAGCAGGTTGCCGATGACTCCTGTCGGGGAAAAAAACTCCAGCCCCGCCTCGCGTGCCTCGTCGATCATCGGCTGTACGCGGTTGAAATACACCTTTATTGCGTACCAACTGGCCACTGTCTACAGTACAATTCTTCCCCTCCTCCTCACACATGTGTGGAGTTCTCCGGGGTTTTGCCGGCGGGGAATCTTCCGGAACAACGGGCGTTCCTATCGCAGGAATGTTGCCGCAACCCCTTGATCTATAGTGGGAATAGTGCATTTTCCACCATAAACCACATTTGCAAAGATAAATAAAATTCGCGTAATACACAAGCGAACTGTAAAAAGATATGCACAAGAGACTCTTGATAACCCTCGAAACTACCCTCGAGAAAATAAATCGTGCACGATCTATTTGCAATTTTTAACACTAGGTCAACTGCCATTTTTTCCTCAGGAATCACCCATTGTCGCCGTCATCCTCCAGAAGCATCCGGAAGTGAAATAGTGTCAAAATGACCATTTAAGTATTTGAATATCAGTACGGTTACGGTATAATATATAGCTAACAGCCTCAAAGTCAGTATCAACTCCGAGTCAAGTCCGATACAACTCCGAGTCAACTCCGAGTAAAGTCCGACTGTGGTCGGAGATGACACGGTGTTGACTCGGTGTTGGTACGGGGGTGATGCAGAATTAGTCGTGCACGATTTAATTCTGCATTTCTAACATGTTTTAGATACCCAGCACGGAGGCTCCCTGACGGTAGATAATGTCGCGCGGGATGTTGGCGTCGCGTATCTGGTCGAGGTCGTTCTGGAGCTCGACTCCGATCTTGCCGTTGCGGTCGCTATAGGCTTTGGCGGCGGCGGCATCGCCCTCGCCTTCCATGGCGATGATGATGGCAGCCCAGCCACGTGCAGCCTCACGGGCGCGATCCACGTCGATGACATATTTGCCGTCGGCGTTGCGGGTGAAGGCGCCATGCTCCTTGAAGTAGTTGTAGCACATGATGTTGGCCACGCCGTGGGCCTCGGTAGCGCCGAAGCGTACCGAGCGCAGGATGCCGGCGATGAAGGTGATATAGTTCTGTGCCACGGTGGTGTTGGTGATTTCACCGCGCTCGATGAGCTGCTCGGTCAGGAACAGACCGCAGACATCGGCCTTGGCTTCCTCCCAGGCACTGTACTGTGCGCCAAGGGCTTGGCGGCAGGGGCCGCGGCCGGTCACGGTGTTTTTGATACCTAGACCGTGGGCCACCTCGTGGTAGCAGGTGTTGCCGAAGAAGGCGTTGAAGGTGACACTGTCGACCTGTTCGGGGCAGACCATCAGCTTGGCGATGGGCACCATTATGTTGTCGAATTTGGCGCGCATGGCGTTCTTCAGCTGCAGGCGGCGGCTACCCTTGGCCAGTTGTACGCGTTCGTCGTTGGGCAGGTTGATGGCAATGGTCTTCGACCCCGCGTTGCAGTCGCCGGCATAGTAGACCACATCGTAGACATTGATGTCGCAGTCGGTACCGGGCACTTCCTGTTTGTACTTCTCGTCGCAGGGCAGCAGCTTCTGCATTTCGGGCAGCAGGGCGGCAAACTTCGAGAGATCGTTGCTCCACTCCTCGTCCTTGACCAGCACGAAGGCCTCGTGCGAGCACTTCAGGCCGTTGATGCCATCGTCGTAGTTCTCGATGGGACCCACGACAAAGTCGAGTTTCGAGTCTTTCATGTCCATCCACACCATGTCGCTCTCGAAGTAGTCGTCGGTACGGAAGGCTTCGCGGCGGGCTTCCAGATACTTCTTTAAGCCTTCGTTCTCAGCCAGTTTGATGGCTTTGTCGAGCAGCTTGTCGACCTTTTTGAGTTCCTTGGCGTAGGCTTTGTGGTAGGGCAGCACGTAGAGTTTGCCCTCCTTGTCGCGGCGGATGACGCTGTACTGGCTGTTCTTCAGGGTGTCTTCGAGGGCCTCAAATTCCTCGGCAGTCATGTCTTGCGGGTAGAAATTGCAGCCGGCGGGGCGCTCACCGTAGCCGGGAAGGAAGGGCTTTTCGCTGTCCAGACGGTCCCAGGCACCATACTGGATGCGGGCAAAGGCGCGCATGGCGGGGTCGCACAGGGTGTCGATGCTGGCGCGATTGGCATAGCCAAAGTACTCGTCCCAATAGATGTCGTCCATCACCTGGCCAATCTCGATGAAGATTTTGACCAGTTCTTTCTCGTTGGCCGAGAGGTTTTGGATGAGGTCTGAGGTCAGTTCGAACTCGGCATACTCGTTCACTTTTTGCTGAATTTCGGGATTCGGGTCACAATCCTCGATGGTTTTCTTCTGCTGGCACCCTACGGCCAGAAGCATGGATGTTGCCATGATGCAAACGATTAATTTCTTCATTATTAATATGTTTTAGAGTTGTATTTTATATATTAATTTCTGCAAAGTTACATTTTTTTTGTCATATTGCGAAAAAGTTGTACTTTTGCACCCGCTTTTTCGCTGGAAAAAGTGAAATCAAAACTCGAAATTGGAAAGGTGCTCGAGTGGTTGAAGAGGCCCGCCTGGAAAGCGAGTAAGCGTTAACAGCGCTTCAGGGGTTCGAATCCCCTCCTTTCCGCTGAAAGAAAAAACAGCGAGGTTCTGCAGTTGCAGAGCCTCGCTGTCGTTAGTTATAATCCCTTTATTGGCGTACGATGCGGCCGGTGGCGATGCCCTCGGGCAGCAGTAGCCGGAGGGTGTAGGTCCCGGTGGGCAGGGCGCTGAGGTCGATGGTGTCGGTGTTGTCAAGACGTTTCACCAGACGGCCCTGGACATCGTAGATATCAACTTGCAGCGCATGTACGTTCAGTCGCACCATTCCTGTGGTGGGATTGGGATATGCGTTGACGCTGAATGTACGGGCTTCGGTGATACCCTCGTTGCCTGGATCGAGGAGTGTGAGTAGTAGAGTGACGGTACTGTCGCAACCTTCGACGGTGGTGAAGCACTGCTCATACTGGCCCGATTCTGTGTAGGTGGTGCTATTCCACTGGTAGGAGGTTCCTTCAATGGTGTCGGTGATGGTGTCGCTGACCGAGTGGTTGATGGTGAGCTGCAGGGTGATGGTGGAATCACATCCGTAGATGTTGTCCAAATTAAAGACAAGACTGTCGGAGGCGGTGTAGTTGTTGTCGAGGAAGGAGTAGCTGTCGCAGGCAGTGACATTGAGGGTGGTGTTGGAAGTGCCGTAGATGGTGTAGTCAATAAGGGTCACCATGCCTTCATTTTGTAGGATTCGGCTACCGCTACCGGCATGTTGCGTGTTGATGATTTCACTGCCCAGGAGGTAGAAATCACCTTCGCACAATTCGTCGTGTTGGAAGTTGACGTCACTACCGGAGTGAGGTAAATGTACGTCGTCGATCCAGGCGCAGTCGCTTCCATTGCTGACGCTGTAGTCTTTGGTGTAGGTGAACTTCAAAGTATGGTTTCCGGCAGGGATGAGGGTGGCGAAACGAGTCCAGTCGACCTCACCCGAAGCCTCTACCAAATCCTCTTCGTCAATTAAGAAGTGGAACTTGTCATAGTTGTTTTCGGACGAGACACGGTAGTGGAAACTGATGCTGTCGGACATGGTCAAGTTGACGGGGATTGTCACCATAGAGGTCTGATTATTGTCAAGGTTGCTCGTTGATTGCAGGCCATAGGAGCCTTGGTGGGCTTGACTGTTAGTGATTTGCCACGCATAGTTGCCTTGTGTCCAGCCGGTTGTATGGTAGCTGTTGCCCTCGAAAGTTTCAATGGGATCGTCTCCAATATAGATGGGCAGGGTTGCTATCTGCCGAGCACCCATGCTGAGCGTCAAAGGAATGGTGATGCCATTAGGCAACAGACTGTCGGCGTGGATGGTGAAAGTTTGTGTGGCAGAAGACAACGGTACCAGGCTGAGTGGGAAGGATGGATCACTGACATTGAGCAAGGATGTGGGAGAAGTGAGGGTAATGCGGCTGACCGGCTGAGTGGTATGACCTTGGTTGGATATGGGTATCGTGAAGGTGGCACTCTCGTCAGGATGCATTATGCGTGGTACATTGTTGAGATTTGCAACCAGTCGTGGAGCATTGAGGGTCAATGCGATGTTTCGAATAGAGGTGTATGAGCTGCCACTCCAGGTGATAGAAGAGTTTAAAATCACTCCGTCGCCATCATCAACCAAAGCATCTATCGTGGCAGTTGTTGTGAGAATCAAGGTGTCACCTGCTGGTAGACTATCAATGGTGATGGTAGTTGGAGTAAGACTTAGGGCCGTACTGTCGGAAGTGGCAAGTGTAAGTGTGACGTTGTTGGCGGTGGTGTTGCCTATGTTGGTGACGCTTAGTTCGAGGGTACACGATGTACCGGCATCGAGTGATGTCTGGGGTACTGCATCGACAAGTGCTGGGAAGGCCCCATCGGGCGGCACAATGCTGACGGCTTGGAAAGCGGTGCGGTATTGCTGAGCGGAAACAGCTATCTCATAGCCTCCGACCGGAAGCCCTGCCGGTAAGGACAGCGTGGCATTGCCACTAGCGTTGGCTAGGGTTGCCGCCACTACTGTATGAGTAAGAGTGTCAGTAAGTGCTACATAGGCGTAAGGCACGGCACCAACGCTATAGGTGATGTCGCCATAGGGAATGTAGGATGTTGCGGTGATGGTAATGTTATCAGCTTGTGTTAGGTAGGTCATTACAGAGGGGTCACCCATCAGATGGTAGATTTCCCAGTAGTAGTATTTTAATGACGATGTTGTCGATTCAACAGCCATATTGCCCCACATCATCAAAGAGCCTTGTGAGGTGGCCCATTGTGAGTAGGGTTCATTGTGGGTATGACAAAGGTGGTCGTAGGCACCTAGTTGACTACTATTGTAGGCCATTGACATGGTGGCACTGATACCACTGCGCACACCTACAGCCCAATAGAAGTCCTCGCCCCAGTAGGTACTGTTGCTTCCACCGATATATCCTACAGCACCACAATAGTTATCCTTGCGCAACAATGCTTCGCCTAGGCAGGTAGAAGTCTCGAACTTGTTGGTCAGACAGCAGTTGCCAATCATAATACCAAACTTTTGTGTGTTGGTCATTGCCGAAACGTGGCTGGTGGTGAAATTAGGAGTACCCCAACTGGTGGCGCTTCCGTGTGCGGAGTAGTTGATCAGTCCTGCACCTTGATTGTAGTAACTGCGCACTGTGGCCGACATGGATGACGAGTTGCCGTCGATGTAGACATTGGTGGCGCCACTGGGGATAATGGTGGGGTCGTTTTTGAAGAGACGAACAGAGCTGAAACCATTGGCTCCATTGATGTAGTTGACGATAGCATAGTCCATTGCCGGGTCGGCATGGGTGTAGCCGAGGTCACCGGTTGTACCGCCATCAACGCCGGCCACCATCACGGCGCGGTCGAGGAATGATGGGTCGGAGAAGGTGTATTGTTCATACATCAACGTCTTGGCAATCTGTGGTGAGAGTTGGTTTCCATTTTGTGCCGAAAAGCGACCGTAGTAGCAGTCGGGCAGGTGGTCTCCTGTGGTCCAGGTGGTGTAGTAAAGGTCAGTGATGTGGTCGTTGTCGGTTTTACCTTCAAAAGGAGGTATTTGTTCCACATCGCCGACCAGCAGTAGATAGGTTGGTGCTGGCGAGGAAGCAGTTGCATTCGTATACTGACTACGCAGGTATGCCCGTATCGAGGCACTGTCGTTACCCACAGCAGGGTCGTCGGTGTAGACGATGTCGGTGATGAAGCCTTTGCGGCGCTTCCATTCTACAAAGCTGTCCAACTGATTGTGGAACATACTGTGAGCCACTATCAGGTAGCGAAGCGGTGCAGCATTGGCAACACTTTTGGGATAGAGACTGTTGAGACTCATGGCCCCACTGGCGAAAGCCGGTGAATAATAGCGCTGGAAAAGATCCTTTGTGGCAGTGATATCAGCCCCACGATAACGTAGGATGATGGTGGCACTACGGCAGACGACTACTATGCCGCTGACAGGATTATACTGTATGGGGCAGTATTCAAGGTGTGCAAGGCGGCGATCGCGTGCGATGCCTGCGGTCTCCACATGAACATTCCCACCCATAAAGGCATTGATAGAATAGTCCTTGTCATTGACAATCAATGCATGATGGCTGGTGTCAGACTTGCTCCTCGACGGCTGTGATGGCAATAAAGGGTAGGTCAGAGCTGCCAATGTGTCGTATTTGGCATCAGTGATCTCCACGTCATATCCCTCGCATATCGGCACCTCAATCAATCCTGCGAAAGTGGGCAGGCATGGTGCACCTACCTCGGCTGATGGTATATAGCCGTCAATTTCGAGGGTGGTGTAGGTATTGCCGTCGACGACGGTTTCGCCCATTTTGGGCATCGCTGTGGTGATGTGCAGTTGTAGTTCGTTATAGTCGTCGCGTACAACACTGTGTGACTGGGCAGCTGCACTCACCGACAGCCCGAGGATTAGGAATAATCCTATTATGTTATTTCTTTTTGACATCTATCGAATTGTCGCTATCTAGGTTGACATTACGGGTTACTTTGGCCTCGATGGTGTTAGCGCGCACTATATCGGTCATGTTGACACCTGTGGCACTCTCTATCACGTCGAAGCTCTGTTTGATTACAGCCGGAACAGCACCGCTGATACCTGCTGCATCGGCACCGCTGGTGCCATAAACATTCATGTTTTTGATGGCGCTGATGGGCTCCGAGACATGCTGTGCCACCTCGGGGATAATCTTCACCATCATGTCCAAAATGGCTGCTTGACCGTAGCGCTCATAGGCTTCGGCTTTCTTTTGCATGGCTTCGGCCTCGGCCAAACCTTTCTTTTCAATGGCGATAGCCTCGGCTTCGCCGGCTTTTTGGATCTTGTAGGCTTCTGCTTCACCGTTGGCCTTGATACCTTCAGCCTCGAGCACCATGGCTTGTTTCTTGGCCTGGGCCAAGGCAATTTGGGCTCGTGCTTCCTGCTCGGCGCGATAGGCCTGGGCTTCAGCTTCGCGTTTGCTCTGCTCCAGGTCGGCAGCAGCCTTGAGCTCAACTTGATACTTGTCGGCATCCGACTTTTTCATCACCTCGGCTGCCAACTCGTTTTCGCGTATTTTAACTCGCTCGGCGGTAAGCACTTGCTCGCGCATGGTCTGCTCGATCTTGGCGTCGACGGTCTTGGTGTTGATGGTTTTCTGCTGCTCTTGACGTTGAATTTCGTAGGCCGCATCGGCATCGGCCTGTTTGGTTTGTGAGATGATGGTCAGCTCACTCTTCTTGACCGACAGCTCGTTCTGACGGATGGCAATCTGGGTCTCACTGTCGACTTGGGCATCGTTGGCCTCCTTCATGGCCTGAGCTTCAGCCATTGCAATGTCGCGTTCGGCGATTGCCTTGTTGATTTTGGCCTGCTTACGGATGGTCCAGGTGTTGTCAGCACCAAGGTCTTCGATGAGGTTCTTCTCGTCAGTGACATTCTGAATGTTGCATGAGATGATACGTAGGCCGAGGGCTTCCATGTCCTTCTGGGCCTTGTTCATGATCTCATCCGAGAACTTGTCGCGGTTGATGTTGATGTCACGCAGCGAAAGACTGCCGATAACCTCACGCATGTTACCCTCGAGCGAGTCCTGAACCTGCTTCGAAATGTCGATACCGTTCATGTTGAGGAAGTTCTTTGCGGCGAGGCGCACACCGTCAATATCGGGGATGACCTGGATTTTGGCCACGGCATCGACGTTGACATTGATGAAGTCGTTGGTGGGTACGCTGCGGCTTGTCTTGATATCGGCGGTCACCTGGCCGAGAAACACTTTGTCCAGGCGTTCGAGCAGCGGCACCCGAAGTCCGCCTTTACCGATGTAAATACGGGGTTTGCGGTTCAAACCCGAGACGATATAGGCCACCGAAGGAGGTGCTTTGATGTAGGATACTAAGATGATGAACAGTACAACGACTGCAACAATGATGATGGTTAATGTCATGTTGTTCATGGTGATTATTGTTTATTGTTAATATTTTCTTTTGCCAAGGCAATCAGTTGCTCGTCGCATCCAAGGATGGAGGCGATGCGTAACGCCTCGTGAGGCACGTTGTCGCTCTGGTCCTCGGTGAGGGAGTAATCGATGAAGCGGTTGATATTCTGCGGGGTAAGGGGTACGTCGGCCATCCCTTCGACAAAGCCGCGCACACGCAGCTTCCGGCATCGGCTGCCCAGTTGACCGTAGTGGGTGGTGATAAGGGTGACGGAGGTGGCTTGTTCCATGAGGGTTATGAGGGCCTGCACCAAGGCTTTGCCCTCGACGGGGTTGGTGGTGCGGGCCGGTTCGTCGACAAGTACCAGCAGCATCTCGTTTCGGCTGCGATGCAGTATATCGCTGATTTTGATGATCTCCGAAGCATAACTGCTCAGTCCGTTCATCTCGTTCTGCTCGTCTCCGATCGAAGTGACCACGTCATCGAACACCATTGTCTCGGCCCACATGGCAGGTGCGTACATGCCGCATTGCACCATCAGCTGAGCGGTACCTATACTTTTGAGTAGCACCGTTTTGCCCGCCATATTGGCACCTGTGACCAGTGTCACGCCGCTGCCGATACTAATGTCGACCGGCTGATAGCGGAGGCCCATCTCATCGTTGCGATCGCGCAGACGAGGGTTGACGAGTTGGCGATAGCAGACGTGGTCGTCCAGTCGCGGACGAGTCAGGTGCCAGCGCTGTGACAGATCGGCTTTGGCCAATAGGAAATCGATGTAAGCCATTTGTTCCATGGCTGTTGTGAGCGGATGGCAGTAGCGTGCCAGCATATCGCTCAGCAGGGTGCACACCTCGGCCTGGATGTCGTTTTGCTCGGCCAGCAGGGTGCTGATGCGTGCAGCATCGCCATCGTGCTCTTGCAATGCCTTCAATTCGTGGCGCAGGGGAGCCAATCGCTCATCGTAAGAATCATAGATATAGAAGTTTACGACTCCCATACGGTCGGGGTCGAGCATGGCGAAAACCTCGTCGAGATCGGGCAGCGGCAGTATTGTGTCCAGATTCAGGTCGGCAAGGGCAGTGCGAGCTTTGCCGACTAGATATGCAAGGTTTTTGATTTCAAATAGTTCCACCTCGTTGAGGGTGGTGTGTACGCTCAGGGATGCCAGGGTGCCGTGCAGGTCATGCAGTTGCATGAGGCAATGGCGCAGGTCGATGTAGGGACGCGAAGAGCGCTTTGTGCGGGTCGTACGGTCGACCACATCGAGCCGTTCCCACTCGGCCTCGAGCGCCGCAGCATCGGTCAGGAAGTCGGCCTCGAGCATCCGACGCCGGCCTGCCGATGACATAAGTTCCATGTTGTCAATGATATATTGGAACCCTGGGTCGCGTTTTATAAGGTCTTTTATCTTCATATCTGTTTTACATCGTAGACGGGCATCTGCAGTGCTTCGGCCAATGCGTCGCAGGTGCGCGGCGAGTCGAGCAGGAAACCCTGTGGCGAAGTAGGGTTGAGGGTAACGGCGATGAGTTTGGAGCGCTGCAGCACCAGCAGGCGTCCGCCGCGTCGCCGGAAGTCGGTCAAGGCTTCGGGAGTGATGAATAGCTTGGTGAAGTCGCGGACAATCAGTGTGATATTACGACCTTTGAGGCACAATGTGCGTAGCAGGCGGTCGCTTACGGCCCCCGATGCGAAGAAGCGGTGGCCGAAACGGAAGATATCACCTTCGACCTGGTCGATGAGGAAAGCCGAGGCAATGCCGAGGTCGTGGGCAATTCCGTCGTCATCGACGGACCAAATGCCTGATTCTATGTTGTCAAGTGGTTCGCGCAGGGCAGGGGCTACCTCTTCGGTATTGATGAGGTCGAACAGGAATTTGGTCTTGGCGACCAGCTGTTTGATGTTGGCCGACACGGCGGCTCCGGTAGCCAGTATCATGGCATCGGTGACGGTGGGCGAAGCGAGGCTTAGCCGTGAGAGGGCACCATCGACAATAGAGATGCCAACACCCATGGAATCAAGTTGTTCAATCTGCCGACGCAGAACACCGGTAGTGGCTGCACCGGAGAGGAGCACCTTGCCGGGTATGAGCACGCGAGCGGTCACCAGGGGGCCCAGGGCGGTGCGGCGGCTGTCGACCGCCTCAAGGCACGAAACTAGCTGCCGACGCAGATAATGCTGCTCCGAGGTGATGAAATGGGTGCCTTCGTAGAGGGTGATCTCGGGTTTGGCGGTGGCAAAAACCGAGTCGACTTGCTCGCCGTCGACCCCGATCGAGGTGACCCCGACATGTATGCCCAACTCACTCATTCTATGAAGAATATAGTTCAAGCACACCGTCTTGCCGGTATTCTTTTCGAGTCCTACTATTGAGAGGCTCCGGTGGCGTAGTATGTCGTTGACGAAGGGCATAATTGAAACTGCAAAAATACAAAAAATTCCTGAATTGAACAGAATGAGATGAAAAAATAGGTCCGCCCTCGGCTTTTCAATCAGATGAAACTTATTTGAGTAATGCTAGCCAATGGTTGTCAGACGGTTGTGTGACATGAATGTTTATAATCTCCTCAGGCTCAGACCAACGCCCTATCTGCTCGCTGATAACTAGCTGAAGACTCCCTGAAAACTAGGGAGGTTTCAGCGAGCTTTCAGCAAGGTGTCAGCTAGAAGATAGCATAAAATGCTGAAGATGAGAGATTAATAAATGTTAAAATGCTGCAAGTTGCTGACAATTAGCATAAACTTGAAGATGGATGATGGAGGTCTTTACTATCTTTTTTTTCGTTCAAAATTGCGAGTATTGAAAAAAAAGTGTATCTTTGCGGAGATGTTTGTTGCGGCACGATGTCGGCAACAGGCTGTCGATAAACATTTTAGGATAGAAACCAAGGTTTTCTAATTTAGGAATACCATATAAAAGGAGCCCCAGAAAGGCTAAAGGAATGAAAGGAATAGTGTTGGCCGGCGGATCCGGCACCCGCCTCTACCCGATAACCAAGGGCGTCAGTAAACAACTGCTGCCCATCTATGACAAGCCGATGGTCTACTACCCCATCAGTGTGTTGATGCTGGCAGGTATCCGCGACATCTTGATCATTTCAACCCCTTATGACCTGCCGGCGTTCAAGCGCCTGTTGGGAGACGGAAGTGACTTCGGTGTGCATTTCAGCTATGCTGAGCAACCTTCGCCCGACGGTCTGGCTCAAGCGTTTATCATTGGTGAAGAGTTCATCGGTGACGACTCGGTATGCCTTGTACTGGGCGACAATATCTTCCATGGCAACGGTCTAGGCAAGATGCTTCGCCAGGCGGTCTACAATGTCGATGAATTGCACAAAGCCACGGTCTTCGGCTACTGGGTGGCCGACCCCGAGCGCTACGGTGTGGCCGAGTTCGACAGTGAGGGCCGTGTGTTGTCAATCGAGGAGAAGCCCCAACACCCCAAGTCGAACTATGCTGTTGTGGGTCTTTACTTCTACCCCAACAGCGTGGTGCATGTGGCCAAAGGCATTAAACCGAGTGCCCGTGGTGAGCTGGAAATCACGTCAGTCAATCAGGAATACCTTAAAGAGGGCTCGCTCAACGTGCAGCTGATGGGTCGCGGATTTGCCTGGCTCGATACCGGTACGCACGACTCCTTGGCCGAAGCGTCGACATTCATTGAGGTAATCGAGAAACGTCAGGGTCTCAAAGTGGCCTGTCTTGAGAGTATCGGCTACGAAAATGGCTGGTTGACGGCCGACGACCTGCGCCGGGTGGCTCAGCCGATGGCTAAAAATCAATACGGACAGTACTTGCTTAAACTCGTATGAACTTAGTTAAAACTGACATAGAAGGTGTTTATATAGTTGAGCCTCGGGTCTTTGGCGACTCGCGAGGCTACTTCTTCGAGAGTTACAGTCGTCGCGATTTCGCCCAGGTAGCTGATGTTGAATTTGTGCAAGACAATGAGTCGCGTTCGTGTTACGGTGTGGTGCGCGGTCTTCACTTCCAGCTTCCACCGTATGCACAGGCCAAGTTGGTTCGTGTGGTGGAGGGTTGTGTGCTCGATGTGGCAGTCGACCTGCGTGCAGAGAGCCCGACCTATGGGCACCATGTGGCCGTCGAACTCTCGGCCGAGAACCATCGCCAGTTCTTTATTCCACAAGGTTTTGCCCACGGCTTTGCTGTATTGAGTCCGACGGCAATGTTCCAGTATAAGTGCGACAACTATTATCATCCCGAGGCTGAGGGGGCATTGGCATGGGACGACCCCACGCTGGCTATCGACTGGCATCTGCCGGCCGAGAGTGTCATCCTCTCCGAAAAGGATCGTCATCATCCGAGTTTCAAAGACTTTATCACACCGTTCAAATGAATATCCTCGTCACAGGTGCCAATGGTCAGTTGGGTCGACATTTCCGTCGACTGGCTCCACAGTCGGGGCATCGCTGGCTTTTTGCCGACATTGAGGAATTGGATATTACCTCGCCGGCAGCCGTAGATGCTCTGGTGGAAGCCGAGCAGATCGAGCTTATTGTCAACTGTGCCGCCTATACTAATGTCGACCGTGCTGAGACCGAAGAGGATGTGGCTATGCGCATCAATGCCGAGGCTGTCGGTTATTTGGCTGCAGCCATGCACAGGGTTGGAGGAACCCTGATCCATTTTTCGACCGATTATGTTTTTGGTGGCAACATGAACAATACGCCCTGTCGCGAAGACGAGCCAGCCAATCCTACCGGTGCCTACGGCCGTACGAAGTTGGCGGGCGAGCGGGCGGCTGAGGCCTGTCGTCATCTGATCTTCCGTACGTCGTGGCTCTATTCAGAGTATGGCAAGAACTTTTTGCTTACCATGTTGCGATTAACCGCTGAGCGCCCTGAGTTACGGGTGGTCTTCGACCAGGTGGGTACGCCTACTTATGCCGGCGATCTGGCAAAAGCAGTGTTTAGATTGATCGAGAACGGCGACTATCAGCGACATGAAGGCATCTTCCATTTTGCCAATGAGGGGGTTTGCAGTTGGTATGACTTCACGCACGAGATTGCACGTCAAAGCGGTCATACTGAATGCCGTATCATGCCCTGTCACAGTGACGAGTACCCTAGTCCCGTCAAACGGCCGGCTTATTCGGTACTTGATAAAACCAAATTCAAACAGACATTCCAACAAGAGGTACCCTACTGGGTCGATGCACTCACAAGATGCCTTGTCAATATTACGCAATGAAGAATTTTCTGCTCATAGGAGTCGGTGGCTATGTGGCGCCACGCCACCTCCGGGCCATCAAAGAGACCGGTAATAATCTTGTCGCAGCCTACGACAAGAACGATTCGGTCGGTATTATGGACAGCTATTTCCCTCGTGCTTCGTTCTTCACGGAGCAGGAGCTTTTTGACCGCCACAACAACTGGTTTAAGTCGCAAGGCAACAAGATTGACTATTTGTCGGTTTGCTCCCCCAATTATCTGCATGATGCCCACACCCGCTATGGCCTGCGGTTGGGATGCGATGTCATCTGCGAGAAGCCTGTTGTGCTCAGTCCGTGGAACATCGATGCTTTGGAGCAGATCGAAAATGAGACTGGCCGCAAGGCCTATACCATCTTCCAGTTGCGTCTACATCCGTCGGTGCAGGCTTTGAGAAAGAAGATTGAAGAAGGCCCCAAGGACAAGGTCTATGATGTGGATCTCACCTATATCACACCACGTGGCTACTGGTACTATGCTTCGTGGAAAGGGCAAGTGCAGAAGAGTGGTGGTGTGGCTACCAATATCGGTGTGCATTTCTACGATATGCTTCAGTGGGTCTTCGGGCCGGTCCAGAAGAATGTGGTTCATATTGCCTCGCATGATCGTGTGGCTGGTTACCTCGAGATGCGTCAGGCTCGTGTGCGTTATTTCCTCAGTATCAACGGTGACCATTTGCCCGAAGGACATAGTGGCAGTTATCGCAGTATTACGGTCGATGGCGAAGAGTTTGAATTTAGTCAGGGCTTTACTGACCTGCATACCCGTTCGTATGAAGAGGTGCTGGCTGGACGCGGTTTTCGTATTGGCGAAGCCCGTGAATGCATTCAGACGGTATATGACATCCGCCACGCTGACCCCATCGGTCTTAAGGGTGACTATCACCCCATGGCCAAGTATCCATTAACACCTCACCCTTTCGGATGGTAAGAGAGCCGTACATACATGAGAGCTCATACGTCGACGAAGGCGTAACGATTGGTCGTGGTACCAAAGTGTGGCATTTTTGCCACATCCAAAAGGGTGCTGTACTAGGCGAAAACTGCTCATTGGGACAGAATGTAAACATCGGGCCAAATGTCAAGATTGGCAACGGTGTCCGTATCCAGAACAATGTTTCGGTTTACGAAGGTGTGGAGATTGAGGACAATGTCTTTCTTGGGCCTAGCTGCGTGTTCACCAATGTATTGAGGCCACGCTTAGATTGTCCTGCCAACGGCCACTATGAGCGTACGTTGGTAAAGGAAGGAGCTTCGATAGGAGCCAACGCAACCATTGTCTGTGGTCATACCATTGGATGTCATGCATTGGTGGGTGCAGGTGCTGTGGTTACCAAGGATGTGCCGGATTATGCAATAGTGGCTGGTGTGCCGGCAAAAGTAATAGGGAAGGTGGAGGAATAAGATGCAGTTTCGTGATTTACACAGACAGTATGAGGTCATGAAGGCCGAAATGGATGATGCCCTGCTTCAGGTCACCCGAAGCGGTGCCTATATCATGGGGCCGCAAGTGACAGATCTAGAACTGCAACTAGCCGAATATGTGAGCGTAAAACATTGTATTACATGTGCCAACGGCACCGACGCTTTACGTTTGGCTTTGGTAGCACTCGGTATTGGTCCCGGCGATGCTGTCTTTGTGCCCGACTTCACGTTCTTCGCTACCGCTGAAGCCGTGGCTCTGGTGGGTGCCACCCCTATTTTCGTCGACGTGTGTCGCGAGAGTTACAATATTGACTCCCGTAAACTTTATGAAGCCTTCACTTTTGTGATGAATCACACCGACCTGCATCCAGCTGCCGTTATCGTTGTTGACCTCTTTGGTCAGCCAGCTAACTACGATAAGCTACGTGAAGTTTGTCGTGAGTTGAATCTGCTGCTTGTCGAGGATGGCGCTCAGGGATTCGGAGGAAGCATAGATGGCAAAAAGGCTTGTTCCTTCGGCGATATCAGCACTACATCCTTCTTCCCTGCCAAACCTTTAGGATGCTATGGTGACGGTGGTGCCCTCTTTACTGACAACGATGAGTGGGCCGGGCTGCTGAGATCTCTGCGGGTGCATGGTAAAGGCACCGATAAATATGACAATGTACGCCTTGGTCTCAACTCTCGTCTTGACACCCTTCAGGCTGCTGTACTGCAAGTGAAGATGATGCACTTCGACGATGAATTGAAGGCAGTGAACCGTGTGGCCGAAAAATACACTGAACTACTCTCGGGCAAGGTAATGGTACCTATGGTTCCTAAAGGCTACTTATCCTCTTGGGCACAGTATACCATCCAGGTGGAAAATCGAGATGAAGTACAGGCACGTCTAAAGGTTGCAGGTGTTCCTTCGATGGTTTATTACCCTCGCACCATGAGCCAACAGACGGCATTCGCTCACCTCAATCAGAAGCCCTGTCCCGTAGCCGAACAACTGACCAAGACTGTCCTTTCGCTTCCTATGCACCCGTATTTGACTGATGAAGAAATAGAAACCATTGCGTCGTTAATATGATTTCGCTCTCCGACATAAAGATATGTGTGGTAGGCCTTGGTTATGTAGGTCTTCCGTTGGCACGTCTGTTTTCTACCAAATACCCCACCATGGGTTTCGATATTAATGCATCTCGTGTAGAAAGTCTTATGCAGGGCCATGATGCCACCCTTGAGGTTGAGGACGATCTTCTGCAAGATGCCATTCAGAACCATGGCTTCCGATGTACCTCCAACGAGAACGACATCCGTGATTGCAATGTCTACATTGTCGCTGTCCCCACACCGGTGGATGACAACAACCGTCCCGATCTGTGCCCTCTGGTTGGGGCCTCTGAAGTAGTAGGACGTGTCATCTCACAGGGCAATATAGTCGTCTATGAAAGCACCGTCTACCCTGGCGTCACCGAGGAAACCTGCTTGCCAGTGGTAGAAAAGACCAGTGGACTTAGGCTCAACGTCGACTTCTTTGGTGGTTATAGCCCAGAGCGAATCAATCCGGGCGACAAGAAACATCGGGTGGAGACTATCAAAAAAGTAACCTCTGGCTCGACTCTTGATGCGGCCGATCTCATTGATGCCATGTATAACAGTGTACTACTCAACGGTACCCACAAGGCGCCTTCCATCAAGGTCGCCGAGGCTAGCAAAATCATTGAGAACTCGCAGCGCGATGTCAACATTGCTTTTGTCAACGAGCTGTCCAAGATATTCAACGCCATGGGAATCGACACTCGTGACGTGCTCGAGGCGGCCTCCAGCAAGTGGAACTTCATCCCGATGCAACCTGGTCTGGTTGGAGGCCATTGTATTTCTGTCGACCCATACTATCTTATCGAACGCTCACAGCTCTATGGGGTCCTGCCGCGAGTGATGAGCAACGCCCGTCGACTCAACAACTCGATGGGCAACTATGTGGCCAACCAGACCATCCGTCAGATGAACCTCAAAGGTGTTCCTGTCAAAGACAGCCGTATCCTCATTCTTGGCTTCACCTTCAAGGAGAACTGTCCCGACACTCGCAATACCAAGGTCATCGACATCTACCATACCCTGCGGGAGTACACTCCCAATATTATCATCTACGATCCATGGGTCACCGATGGCAGATGGCCAATGGTGAGTAACCAATTGCCAGAAGGACCGTTCGATGCGGCCGTGCTTGCTGTGGCACACGACTGTTTCCGCACGCTTGACCTTCGTGCTCTTGTGCCCCAGCCTGGCGTCATCTACGACGTCAAGGGAATCCTTCCCCGTGAAATAATTGATGCAAGACTATAAAATAAAACTATATGACCAACCCGTACAAACAGTTGACATTTAACCTTGTCAAAAAGTACCGCCACTCGACGGTAAGCAAGTGGGCCATCCTGCTCATAGATGTGACCCTTTTTGTCTTCGCCTTTCTGCTGACCGACGCTTTTGTGCACGGCGGATTCGCCGAACTCAGAATGCGCTTCGAGGTGTATAAGTTCCTTATCACCTTGTTGATAACGTTGATCTTCTTCTTGGTCAGCGGCAGCTATCGAGGCATCATCCGCCATGCCGGCATGAGCGACATCCGGAAAGTGCTTTGGGCAACGGTGTCACCAGCAGTGTTTTTTGTTGTAGTCAACATCATTAACAACCAGTTGAATCCGCCATTCGTCCCGCGGGATATCTTACTCTCCTATCGTGAGACCTTCATGCTCTATGCCATCCTGGCGGTGTCGATGATCATCATGCGACTGACGTTGCAGCGCATCTATAACGACTTCTTCCGCCGCCGCCGTCCTGTCGAGAATGTCGTCATCTACGGTGCCGGTGCCGCTGGCATGATTACTTACAATGCACTTCTTCAGGATGTCCACACCGAATACCATGTGATGGCGTTTATCGACGATGACATGTCCAAGGTCAACCAGGAACTCAACGGTGTGCCTGTGATGAGGGTACGCAATGTGTTGAACCCCAATTTTGTCGAAAAGAACCACGTCAACCAACTCATCATCGCCATCCCCACCATCCGTATCCTTCACAAACAGGCCATCACCAACCGAGCTCTCGACCTGGGTCTCACCGTCAAGGCAGTACCTCATATCAGCACCTGGATGGATGGCTCCTTCTCCTCCAACCAGATTGAAGACATTAAAATTGAGGATCTTCTCGAGCGTGAGCCCATCAAGATGGACAACGTCAACATCATTCGCGAGGTGGTCGACAAGGTCATCCTCGTCACTGGTGCCGCAGGTTCCATCGGTAGCGAGATATGCCGCCAGCTCATGCGTTACCAACCCAAGAAAGTCGTCATGCTCGACCAGGCCGAAAGCCCCATGTACGACCTCCAATTCGAGCTCCGCAACACCTACCACGACCAGCTCGACCGCATGGCTTTCGTCATTGCCAACGTCAAAGACCGTGCCCGTATGGAGGAGGTCTTCCAGGAGCATCATCCCGATCTCGTCTACCATGCCGCCGCCTACAAGCACGTTCCCTTCATGGAGGAGAACCCCTACGAGGCGGTCTACATCAACGTCTTCGGCACCCGCAATCTAGCCGACCTCAGCATCCAGTACGGCGTCCGCAAGTTTGTCATGATCAGCACCGACAAGGCCGTCAATCCCACCAACGTCATGGGTGCCACCAAGCGCATGGCCGAAATCTACATCCAGTCGCGTTCCACCGAGCAGACCCACTTCGTCACCACCCGTTTCGGCAACGTTCTCGGCTCCAATGGCTCAGTCATACCCCTCTTCAAGAAGCAGCTTGCCTCCGGAGGCCCGCTGACGGTGACGCACAAGGACATCATACGCTACTTCATGACCATCCCCGAAGCCTGCAATCTTGTCCTCGAGGCCGGTGCCATGGGCGAGGGTGGCGACATCTTCGTCTTCGACATGGGCAAGCCCGTCAAGATATACGACATGGCCCGCAAGATGATACAGCTCTCAGGCCGACAGAACATCGAAATCAAGGAGATAGGCCTCCGCCCGGGCGAAAAGCTCTACGAGGAACTCCTGGCCACCAAGGAGAACACCATCCCCACCTACCATCCCAAGATCATGCACGCCCAGGTGCGCCGCTACAACGTCGACGACGTCGACCGCGAGTACAACGATCTCTGGCAGGTGCTCGAAACCATGGACGATATGAAGATTGTCGCCAAGATGAAGAGCATCGTCCCCGAGTTCCTCAGCAACAACTCGGTCTATTGCCAGCTCGACCAACACATCGATGCAGAGGGGATAAAAACAGGCGAATCAATAAAATACAACTGGTAGCATTGGGGCGGCTCATCGCCCTGTGACCAGTGCCACCGTGCGCCGCAGCGTCTGCCGCGTGCCACCGGTGTCATAGACTATAATCTGTAGTACGTACTGCCCTTGCGGCAGACGTTGTTGATTGTCGCCCAGACCGTCCCACACGATGCGTCCCGCCGCACCCAGCAACTCGTCGTTCATCAGCCGTCGCACCTTTCGCCCTCGGGCATCGTAGATTTCGGCACGGGCCGCCAACGAGGCATCGTCCATGTGATACTCAATCGAAATAAAGTCTTGATAGTCATCGCCGTCGGGCGATATAAGCGTTGAACTCAACTCGAACGCGGTCTCCTCGACCAGCAGTTCCGAGCTCTGCGAGTTGGCGCTGCCCGGTGTGCCGTAGCCGCAGGTTGAACTGGCCGAAAACCAGTTGGATGGTTCATTGGTGGGCCGATCGAAGCGGCGGCGTTCCAGACTCACGCCAGCCTTGTCGCGCAGCAGCCGGCTGTGCATCGAGGGCGCGTAGTCGAAACGGTCCACAGGCAGGCTGTCGGCGGTGGTCAGGACGACGGTGCCGCCGCCGTTGGGGTAGGCGGGCAGGTTGCATTCGAGCAGGGAAGCACCTGTCTCCACGCGGAAGCAGGCCCTGACCGACGCGGGTTCCTTGCTCAACGCCACGTAGCCGTGAGGTGGCAGGCTGTGCTGCGGTAGCGGGTAGTGGCGACCCATCGAGTCGCCTACCCATCGGACGATGTGGAAGTCGGAAAGTTCTATTGTGGTGTCGCCGGGGTTGTACAACTCCAAGTACTCGGCTTCGCCGCTGACAGGCTGGTAGAGCAGCTCGCTCAGCAGCAGGGTACCCTGCTGTGCGCCTGCTGACGCAGGTGCACAGTATACAAAAACAACTATCAGCAGCCATCGCTTCATACCCCAGTAAACGTCCGAATACTCTTTTTATTGTGTACCAGTGTGTTGTGAGCTTTTTAACATTGTAAGTCGCTGTAATTCAAGCAAGCTACCTGATTCCTAGCTGACAACTCCCTGATAACACCCTGATAACTCCCTATTTTCAGCAAGGGTTCAGCCAGAATCAGCAAGGAATGAGCGTATATACTTGGCTTATAGGGCAATAGAGGTGCTAAAATTGTATAACCGTCTAGTGGACAGGTGTTTGTGATGACACCTTTTCCGCGCTCTTGATATCAAATTTGTATTGAAGGCAATAAATATTGACTGTGTTCGTTACTAATAAAAACAACGAATCGTCATGAAACCTATCGTAAGCATCATCATGGGCTCGACCTCCGACCTGCCGGTCATGGAGAAGGCCTGCCAGTTCTTTGAAGAGATGGAGATTCCGTTCGAGGTCAACGCCCTCTCGGCCCACCGCACGCCACAGGAGGTGAGCGAGTTTGCCCGTGGTGCCGCCGGTCGCGGCATCAAGGTCATCATCGCCGGTGCCGGTATGGCTGCCGCCCTGCCGGGTGTCATCGCCGCCGAGACGCCGCTGCCCGTCATCGGGGTGCCCATCAAGGGTTCCTGCCTCGAGGGTATGGACGCCACCCTGGCCATCCTCCAGATGCCTCCGGGAATTCCCGTGGCCACCGTGGCCATCAACGGTGCCCAGAACGCCGCCATATTGGCCATGCAGATGATGGCACTCGGCGACGACGCCCTGATGCAGAAGCTGATATCCTACAAGGCCGGCTTGAAGAAAAAGATTGTCAAGGCCAACGAAGACCTGGCGAAACTGGAGTATAAGTTCAAGTGTTAGAGCAGCATAACCTATAATAATATCCGATAACCTTTTATGATTACCATAGGCATCACCGGGACGTTGGGCGCCGGCAAGGGCACCATCGTCGACTACCTGGTCAAGAACAAGGGATTTGTACACTACAGTGTGCGTGCTTTCCTCACCGAGGAAATCAAGCGGCGTGGGCTCGAAGTGAATCGCGACACCATGACGCTCGTGGGCAACGATCTGCGTGCCCAGCATTCGCCGTCGTGGATCGTGGAGCAACTCTACCAGCAAGCCTCGGCCTCGGGCTGCAACTGCATCATCGAGAGTGTGCGCACCCCTGGCGAAGTGCAGGCCCTGCGTGGCAAGCCCAGCTTCTACCTCTTTGCCGTCGACGCCGACCCCAAGGTGCGTTATGAGCGCGCTGTGCTCCGTGGTTCCGAGACCGACCACATCGACTACGAGACCTTCCTCGCCAACGAGCAGCGCGAAATGGACAACGACGACCCCAACAAGCAGAACCTCAAGTACTGCATTGCCCAGGCCGATTTCCGCTTTGACAACGGGGGGACAATCGATGACCTCAACCGTCAGGTCGAGGAGGTGTTGCAGAAGATTACCTATCACCGCCCCTCGTGGGACGAATACTTTATGGAACTGGCCAATGCTGCCGCCCGCCGCGCCACCTGCGACCGCGGTCGCTCGGGCTGTGTCATCGTCAAAGACCGCCAGTTGCTGGTCACAGGCTACGTCGGCTCACCTACCGGCCTGCCGCATTGCGACGAGGTGGGGCACCTCTTCCGCCAGACTATCGACGCCGACGGCCATATATCGAACCATTGTGTCCGTACCGTTCATGCCGAGCAGAACGCCATCTGTCAGGCTGCCCGTCGCGGCATTGCCCTCGACGGTGCCACGCTCTATTGCCGCATGACCCCCTGTCGCACCTGCGCCATGCTGATCATCAACTGCGGTATCAAGCGTGTGGTCTGTGAACGTAAGTACCATGCCGGTGCCGAAAGTGAGGATCTTTTCCGCCAAGCGGGCATCCAACTGGAGTTCTTCCACGACGAAGTGCAGCAGTACGCCAACCAGTAGGTTTTACATTAGACCCCTCTCCAACAGGCGAGGGGTTTTTATAATCTTTTCAGTAAGGGTGATTGGGAGAGGTCTGTGGGGTTGGTTCCCGGAACTCCCTCGGGGATAGGTATGCCTAGTCTGTTGAAATGCTCCAACCAGTAGGGTGGCATATTGCCGTCTTTGTCGCGCCAGTTCATGGGCTTTGACTCGAAGAGGGTGGGGAATACCTCTTGGATCAGCTCCGAGCAGTAGTAGGCCTCGTTGCCGGGAAGAAAGGTATTGTCGTAGGACTTCCCAGTCAGTGCGTTGGCACGCGACAATACTGCTGCGGTGTCGAAGGGGATAGTCAGTCGGTACACATCGCAGTGCATCATGTTGTTCTCAGGCCTGCGTGCCACGCCGTGCTCTGGAGTGGCGTCGATAATCCAGACAGTATCTGTCACTTCGACCACCAATGCCACGTGCGTATAGTTCCCTGTGGCCTCCTTCACAGCGGTTCCCATGTCCCCGGTGTCGGTGTAAAAGAGCAGATCACCTGGGTGCAGCTGCACCTCCTGGGCCTGCAACCATCCGGATAGCAACAGGATAGACAGTAGTATTGTTCTCTTCATTGCGAATGCAAAAGTACGAAAAAAAGACTGTATGTCGCGAAAAATGTGTACTTTTGCATCCGCAATGGAGAACAATAACACTTCGAAAATGGGTATCGGAGGTCTACTCAAACGATTGCTTCCGTTTGTGTTGCCCTACCGATGGTTGCTGATAATGACCCTGATGTTGACATTTGTCGGGTCGCTGATGGCGCAGGTGAACGCCGTCGTGCTCGATCGTGCGGTCGATGCCATCAATGCTTTACTCCATCTCGACGGAGGTTTCCAGTGGGGCGAGGCAGCTAGTATCTTGATTATTATCAGCATTATCCTTCTGGGTAAAGAGGTGTTGGCGGCGTTGATCACTTTCGGTCAGCGTGTATTCGGCGAAAAGATACGCATCAATGTCAGCCGGGACCTCTCGTTGCGGGTGGTGGATCGTATCCTGACCTTCCGTATGGCCTTCTTCAGTGCCGACGGTAACGAGCCTGGTAAGCTCCAGACCCGTATCGACCGTGGCATCATGAGCCTTAGTAATACGGTCAAAAACTTCTTCATAGACATCCTGCCTCTCTTCACAAGTGCTGTGCTGGCCCTGGTGCTGATGTATGCTGCCAACGTCTATGTGGGCCTTGTGGCCACGGCCATCATACCGGTCTACTTCTGGATCACTGCCGTGCAGGGCCGCCGTATGAAGGGTTGGCGCCACCGTGTCTTCGGCACTCACCAGCAGTTAAGCCACGGCATCCTGAATATTATTGAGAGTATGGGAGTCATCAAGTCGTTCAATCGTGAACGAGTCGAGGCCGCCAAGCAGGCCAATTTGCAGGAGCAGAGCACCGACCAGCAGATGCAAACGCGCCGTATCTCCTTCCTTTACGAAGGACTGAAGACCTTCGTGGAGCAGATTGGCACGGTGCTCATCATCATCTTGACGGCCTACCTTGTGCTCATCGACTACCCCGGTATGTCGATTGGTAAGATAATGTACCACGTACTGCTCTTCAGTAACGTCAGCGCACCCATCCGTCAACTGCACCGCATCTACGACGATTTGAACGACGCACTGGTCTATGCCGAGGGCTTTTTCGGTCTGCTGGACGCCGACGAGGAGGTGGAACGGAGTGGCAAATGGAAAGTTGAGGGTGGGAAGCGTGTGCAAGGCCGTTTCGAGTTGCGCAACGTCGAGTTCACCTATCCCAATGGTACCCATGCCATTCGTGACCTGACGATGACCATCGAGCCGGGCCGTACCACCGCCCTTGTGGGCCTCAGCGGTGCCGGCAAGAGCACCATCGTCAATCTGCTTGACAAGTTCTACACCCCCGACTGTGGCACGATTACCCTCGATGGGGTGCCACTCGAGGAATGGGACACCGAGGCCCTGCGTGAACAGATAGGCTTGGTGTTGCAGAAAAACCACATCTTCAGCGGCACCGTCGAGGAGAATATCCGCTACGGCCGCCCCGATGCCACCCATGACGAGGTGATGTATGCGGCGCGCAAAGCCTACATCTACGACCAGGTGTCGGCCCTACCCGAGGGCTTTCAAACTAACGCTCTGCAGCTAAGCGGCGGTCAACAGCAGCGCATCGCCATCGCACGCATGTTCCTCAAGGACCCGCCGGTCATCTTCCTCGACGAGCCTACTGCCAGTCTTGACGCCATTGCCACCGAGCAAATCAAGAACTCCATCGACGCCATCAAGCAGGGTCGCACCGTGATTGTCATCAGTCACAACATCGGCCAGATCATCGACAGCGATGCCCTCTATGTGCTTGACACGGGCCACTGTGTGCAGCAGGGCACGCCTCAAGAAGTCTACCGTCAAGGCGGCCTCTACAAAGATATCTTCGATGCTTCGGCACGAAGCATGAATGCCGACAAGATTGCGGGAATGCTCGGTTAAGACTCCAGCTGTACGCGAACGCTTTCGGCGTGGATTTTCTCAAGGATGTCCTTGATGAAGTCGGCGTCGAGGCCGAGACTGCCGGCCAGTTGCAGGCGGTCGTCCATGACGTCGCTCCAGCGTTTCGACTGGTAGACGGCAATGTCGTGCTCGTGTTTGATGGCGGCAATGCTGCGCGAAAGCTCCATGCGGCGTGCCAACAGCGAAAGTAATTCGTGGTCAACGTCGTCGATTTGCTGGCGCAAGGGCGTCAGCCGGTGGTCGCTGTCGGTCGGTGTGGCTGTCGAGGGGATCAGGAATGAGTCGAGCAGTCTCCTCAGTTGGTCGGGGTCGAGCTGCTGACCGGCGTCGGTCAAGGCAGCGTCGGGGTGAGGATGCACCTCGACCATTAGGCCGTCGTAGTCGAGCATGCGCGCTGTCAAGGCGATGGGTTCCACCAGTTCGCGCTGCCCGCCGATATGACTGGGGTCACAGAGAATGGGTACACCCGGAAGTTCGCGTCGCAATTCGAGCGCCATCTCCCACAGAGGTGCGTTGCGGTAGCCGCGGGTGTTGTACATCGAAAAGCCGCGATGAACGGCCGTAATCGACTGGATACCGACTTGCTGCAGCCGCTCGATGGCACCCAGCCACAGGCGCACGTCGGGACTCGTCGGGTTCTTCACCATCACCGCCATGCCGCTGTCACGCAAGGCACTGCAGAGTTCGTCGACCATGAAGGGATTACCCGTGGTGCGGGCGCCGATCCACACGGTGCGGATGCCATACTGCTGGCAGAGCTCCACATGCTCGGGTCGAGCCACCTCGCAGCAGTAAGCCACGCCGTATTCGGCGGCCAACTCCTGCATCCACCGCAGGGCTGGCTCGCCGAGGCCTTCGAAGCCGCCGGGACGTGTGCGCGGTTTCCATACCCCGGCGCGAATCATCGTCACCTCGGGCATCGTTGCCAGCAGCGCCGTCACCTCGCGCAACTGCTCGCGGCTCTCCACGCTGCAGGGGCCTGCTATCACTATCTTGCTCATCGTTGGTTTGGGTCTTTTCGCGGTGCAAAGATACGAATAATGCACGACATGAACGAAAAAATATTCGCTTCGTAGTACTCTACCTGCTATTAACTCCCTGATTTCTCCCTGAAGGCTTGCTGAAAAACGGGACTTTTCAGCAAGGTATCAGCAAGGTATCAGCAAGCAAGTAGCAGAATAGATTGAATATGACCGAATTACAAGTGTTAAATTATTGTTAAAATCCATTGTCATGGTACAATAATTTTGCCACGTTGCCGTTTATAAACACATGAAAGTACGCTATCTGAAACTGAAGAACTGGCTGCTGGTCAGCCTGATGGGTGCCCTCGGACTGAGCGGTTGCCACTGCCATAAGAAGGTTGCCGACCCCGAGATCGATGTCGAACCCATCGAGAAAAGGGATCGCGGCGAAGTGCTCCTGATGTACGGTGTGCCGACCATGAACTACCAAATCCGCGGCCAAGTGAAGGATGCCGACGGGCGTCCGGTCAAGGATATCCGTGTCAATATGCTGGAGCGCAATATGGAGGTGAAGAACGGAGAACTGCAAGGCGACCCCGAGTCCATCGACCGTTGGCTGCAGAACACCGAGGTGAAGACCGACAACAAGGGACGCTTCGAGATTAAGAACAGCGGTCTGCCGCAGGAGCAGGTGCGCCTGATGGTGCGCGACGCCGACGGCAAGGAAAACGGCGACTACAAGAACCGTGTGGTTGAGATGGATGTTACCCCCGATGATGTCGACCGCACCAACGCAAGTGGCTGGAATCAGGGCACCTACAACAAGGATGTGAAGATTAAGCTGGAAAAGAAATAAATCTGTTAATGTTATGAAGATATGGTTCCTCAAAGCAAGGCATTGGCTGCTGATTGCCCTGATGGGTTTGATGGGCTTCACGGCCTGCAACAAGGACGACGAGGACGACCAGATACGTCTGATGTACGGCCCGCCGGAGAAAGCATACACCGCAGTTGAATAGAATGGGTCTTTCGGTTAAACAACGGTTCGGCCTCGAATTGCAGCGCTCGCTGAGGCATACCAGCGAGCAGTTGCATCCGTTGCGCACCCTCTTCTGGGAGTGCACGCTGCGGTGCAACATGTCGTGCCGCCACTGCGGGAGCGACTGTAAGGTAGCCCCTGCGGTGAAGGACATGCCCGCCGAGGACTTCCTGCGCGTCATCGACAGCATCACCCCGCACGTCGACCCCCACAAGACCTTCATCATCTTCACCGGCGGCGAAGCCTTACTGCGCGACGACCTGGAGCAGGTGGGCCTCGAGCTCTACCGCCGCGAGTACCCTTGGGGCGTGGTCACCAACGGCTTCCTGTTGGACGAAAAGCGGCTGGCCTCGCTCATGGCCAACGGTATGCACAGCATCACCGTCAGTATCGACGGCTTCGAGGAGCAGCACAACTGGATACGCCGTCATCCGCAGAGCTTTGAGAAGGCGACGAATGCCATACGCCTGCTGGCGCAGACCAAGGACATCCTTTGGGATGTGGTCACCTGCGTCAACCCCCGCAACTACCATCACCTACGTGAATTCAAGGAATACCTTGTGTCTCTCGGCGTTCCCGCCTGGCGCCTCTTCAGCATCTTCCCCATGGGACGCGCCGCCGGCGACCCCGAACTGCAGCTCACCGACGAGCAGTTCTGCGGCATATTGGACTTTATTAAAGAGAGCCGGGAGAAGGACAATCGTATACAAGTAAGCTATGCCTGCGAGGGCTTCTTGGGCGGATACGAGCAGAAAGTGCGCGACTTCTTTTTCTTCTGCCGCAGCGGTGTAGAAGTGGCCTCGATACGTTGCGACGGCGCCATCAGCGGTTGCACCTCGGTGCGCAGCCACATGGATCAGGGCAACATTTATTCAGACGACTTCTGGGAGGTGTGGCAGAACCGCTTCCAGGTGATGCGTGACCGCTCGTGGGCCCGCAAAGGACAATGCAAGGACTGCAAGGTGTGGCGCTACTGCGAGGGCTCCGGTCTCCACCTCTACGACGACAATGGCGACCTGCTCGTCTGCCACTACAAGAGAATCTATAAAAATTAACTATATATGCTACAATCAATCAATATCGTCGAAATCTTCAGCACCTTCCTCGTGATGTTCGCCATTATCGACATCACGGGCTCCATTCCTATCTTTGTCTCCATGCGAGACCAGGGCAAAGCCATCAAGCCGTTGCAGGCCACCTCGGTGGCACTGCTGCTCTTTGTGGCTTTCTACTTTGTGGGCGACGGACTGCTGCACCTCTTCAGCATCGACTCGGCCTCCTTCGCTGTGGCCGGTGCCTTGGTGCTGTTTATCTTGGCATTGGAGATGGTGCTGGGACGCGAAATAATCAAGAACGACGGTCCTACGAGCGGCGCCAGCGTGGTGCCGGTGGCTTTCCCGCTGATAGCGGGGCCGGGTGCCATTACGGCACTTATCTCACTGCGTGCCGAATATGCTACGGTGAATATCCTTATTGGGTTGGTCCTCAATATTATATTAGACTATTTTGTCATTCGTTTCCTTGACAAGATAGCCAATCGGCTAGGTGCAGACATCATCTATGTGTTGCGTAAATTTTTCGGTGTCATCCTGTTGGCTATGAGTGTCAAGCTCTTCGCAGGCGGCATCGCGGGCGTCTTCAGTGGCGTGATAGGTCAGTAGCATTTACCGCGGACGGACAGAGGAACTGCCGCTGGTGCTGCAGTTGACCGTCAGGGAACAGTCGTCGCTAGACTTGGCATAAGTGAGCAAGCTGGAGCCGCTGACGTTCACGGTGAGGTTGTTACAGCAGGTGACATCGGCTCCTGAGGAACCGCTCAGGCTACCTGTCACATTGTAGCTGGAAAGGGCTTCGGCATGTAAGTCGCTCGAACCGCTGATTTCAATGTCAGTCGTGGTTTGACAGTTGCCACTGATGGTGGCGTTCGAGGCACCGGAGATGTCTATGTCAATCTTTTCGGCGACGACGATGCCTTTATAGGAAGAGGCCCCGTCGATTTCGAAATCCACGTTGGTGCCGTTGACATTGCCGAATAAATCGGACGAACCGCTGATTTCGACATCCACATCACTACCAGCGAGGTCACCGGTGAACGAGGAGGCACCACTGAGGTTAAGTTTGTTGAGGGTGGCATTGGCGGGTATGACGGCTTTGGCGGTGCCGCGGAAGACCGTCCACCAGTGTTCGCCACCGATGTATAGGGTGCCGTCTTTCACCTCCACTTTTACATTTTCCATCGCTTTTTCGCCCACGGTGACCTGCACGTCGGTCACCTGGTCGCTCACGGTCACGTCGAAGGCATGGCTCACCTCAAGAGCGGTATAGTTGCCGTTGATGGGGAAACCCTTGGTAATAGGTTCGCCTCCGTCTAAAGCACAGCTGACAAAGAGAACGCAGGCGACAAGAATAGAAAATAACTGTTTCATTGGTTTTATGTTTATTTTGCGGTGCAAAAATACAAAGATTTTGTTAGGTGGAGAAAAAAATGTATCTTTGCATCCGCAAATGTGGATAGATTTGTAATGATTGCAACCACTTGAAAAAATGCTAAAGCGTTAATTCATGGCGACTTCAGTACAACTCTTTTCACTGTTAAAACAAAGTATTAACAGTTAAAAGTAATGTAAAATGAGCTATTTTTTCACTTCTGAAAGCGTGAGTGAGGGCCATCCCGACAAGGTGGCCGACCAGATTAGCGATGCGCTGCTGGATGAATTTCTGCGTCACGACCCTGAAAGCCATGTGGCTTGCGAGACCCTTGTGACCACCGGTCTGGCCGTGGTGAGCGGCGAGGTGACCTGCAACGGCTGGGTGGATATCCAAGAGACTGTGCGCGATGTCATCAAAGAGATAGGCTATACTAAAGGCGAGTACAAGTTTGAGGCCGAGTCGTGTGCCGTGCTGTCGACCATCCACGGACAGAGTGGCGATATCAACCAAGGTGTCAGCCGCAAAACGGAGGAGGAGCAAGGTGCCGGTGACCAGGGTATGATGTTCGGCTACGCCTGCAACGAGACGCGCGAATACATGCCGCTGCCTATCACGCTGGCTCACATCTTCCTGCAGGAACTGACTAAGATACGCAAAGAGGGCAAGCAGATGACCTATTTGCGTCCCGATGCCAAGAGCCAGATTACCATCGAGTACAGTGACGCGGGCAAGCCGTTGCGCGTCGATACCATTGTCCTGAGTACCCAGCACGACGAGTTCGACACCGAGCGCCGCATGCTCAAGCAGATTGAGGGCGATGTGCGCGAGATACTGATACCGCGGGTGCTGAAACGCATCAACGCCAAGAACCGCGCCCTTTTCGCCAAGAAGGACTACAAGTTGTTTGTCAACCCCACGGGCAAGTTCGTCATCGGTGGTCCCCATGGCGACACGGGTCTCACGGGTCGCAAGATTATCGTCGACACCTACGGCGGCCGTGGCGCCCACGGCGGCGGCGCCTTCAGCGGCAAAGACCCATCGAAAGTCGACCGCTCGGCGGCCTATGCCACACGCCATATCGCCAAGAACATGGTGGCCGCAGGGCTCTGCGACGAAGTGCTTGTGCAAGTGGCCTATGCCATCGGCGTGGCCGAGCCGGTGGGCTTCTATGTCAACACCTACGGCACCGCCAAGGTGAAGCTGACCGACGGCGAGATTGCCAAGCGCGTGGAAAAACTCTTCGACATGCGCCCCTTCGCCATCATCAGACGGTTTGGGCTGAAGAACCCCATCTATCTGCGTACGGCCGCCTACGGCCACATGGGCCGCGACCCCAAGGTGGAGCCTGTGACGCTCTTCGACGCTGCCGGCCGCAAGCGCACCAAAAAGGTGCAGTTCTTCGGCTGGGAGAAGCTCGACATGGTCGACGCAATCAAGAACGAGTTTGGCCTGAAATAACAGCAAGCAGAGAAGTCATCAACGACAGAGATGCCGCCGTGCGCAATGCACATGGCGGCATCTCTCGTTTAACACGCTGTCTTCCACAATACATATACGATAGTATAACGATACTTCAACGATAAAAAATCGTTGAAATATCGTTGAAGTATCGTTGAAGTGTCGTTTAAATAGCAGTGTAATACGAGATTAAGAGGATGTTTGTCACCCCGGTATACCGATAGGCCAAAGTTTTTGGGGTGTATTCCAAAAACTTTATATATATTTGCACGCCAAATTAGATTGGCAGATTATGGCTTTAGTAAAGAGAAACAGCGACATATTATGACTAAACTCAGCGTCAATATCAACAAAGTGGCCACCATTCGCAACGCGCGTGGCGGCAACACTCCTAATGTAAGGCAGTTTGCCATCGACTGTGAGCGCTTCGGCGCCCAGGGCATCACGGTGCATCCGCGACCCGACGAGCGGCACATCCGCTATGCCGATGTGTACGACATAAAGCCGATTATCACCACGGAGTTTAATATCGAAGGTAACCCCAAGGGTGTCTCGAAGAGCAAGCCTTATGGCTTCATCGACTTGGTGAAGGAAATCAAGCCCACCCAGGTGACCCTGGTGCCCGATGCCGAGGGGGTGCTGACCAGCAACGCCGGCTGGGATACTGTCAAGAACCAGCAGTACCTGTGCGATGTGGTCAAGGAGTTCAAGGCCTGCGGCATACGTGTGAGTATCTTTATCGACGCCAACCCGCAGATGATCGAGATGGCTGCCAAGACGGGTACCGACCGGGTCGAGCTCTACACCGAGAGCTATGCCAGCCGCTATGCTGCCGGTCGCGAGGAGGCGATAAAACCCTTTGTAGAGTCTGCCAAGGTTGCACGAGACTGTGGCCTTGGTCTCAATGCAGGCCACGATCTCTCGCTTGAGAACCTTGCCTATTTCCATCAACAGATACCCTGGCTCGATGAGGTCTCTATTGGACACGCCCTTATCAGCGACGCCCTCTACCTTGGCATAGAAGAGACCATCCACCGATACCTAGACTGCCTGCGATGAGACGACTGCCGGTCATTCTTCTCCTGCTACTTTGCTGTGTGTCGACAGCACTGGGACAGCCCCATTGGGACAACCTGTCGGTGTATCGCAAGGGTAAGCTTACGCCACACGACCGTATTATCCCCGAAGGCCCGTGGACGATGAGCCTCAACGGCATATGGGCGTTCCGCTATTTCGATAACCACGCTGTAGCGACCATCAACCCCGACCATTGGGACAGCATCCGTGTGCCGGGCAATATCGAGTTGCAGGGATATGGTGTGCCGGTCTATGTCAATATGAAGAACGAGTTCGCCAGCAACCCGCCTCATCCGCCTGTCGACTACAATCCTGTAGGCGTCTATGCCTGCGACTTTGCGGTGCCAGCCGCGTGGCAAGGGAGGAAGGTAATAGTGAAGTTCGGAGCTGTCAAATCGGCCATATACCTCTATATCAACGGTCACGAAGTGGGATATAGTGAGGACTCTAAGACCCCAGCCGAATGGGACATCACTCGCTATCTGCATGCTGGACGCAACCGGATGGTGGCCAAGACGCTGCGCTGGTGCGACGGCAGCTATCTGGAGTGCCAGGATATGTGGCGGATGAGCGGTATCACGCGTGACGTGGTGCTCTACAGCGTGCCCCAAACCTATATCACCGACCTTAAGATTACCGCCGACCTTGACACCGTCGACTATCGTACTGGTCGTATGGAGGTGCTGGTCGACTTAAACCGCAAGGTGCAGGGAGGAAGTATTTGGTGGTCATTGAGCAAAGGTCAGTGGTCAATAGACGGACGCAAACGACTGGAGTCGGGCGATTGGTTCACCATCCTCAGCGGCGAGGTGGGACAAGTGGAGCCATGGAGCGACTCAACCCCCAGTCTCTACACCCTCACGGTACGTCTGCTCGACGCCCGTGGCCGCGAGACCGAGCGCATTGCCAAGCAAATAGGTTTCCGTCACCTTGAAATTCGCGAAGGGCAGTTGCTGCTCAACGGACGTCCAATGGAGATACGCGGTGTGAATCGTCATGAACACAGCATGTATGGCGGCCATTACATCACCTCCGATGAAATGCGGCAAGACGTGGCGCTTATGAAAGAACTCGGCATCAACGCTGTACGTACATGCCATTATCCCGACGATGAGTTGTGGTACGACCTCTGCGACTCGGCTGGCATCTACCTCTGGGATGAGGCCAATGTGGAAAGCCATGCCCAGGGTTATGGCGAACATTCGCTGGCCAAAAAAGAGGAGTGGAAAGAGCCCATATTGGACCGTGTCTACAATATGTACCGCCGCGACCGCAACCATCCCTCGGTCATTGCCTGGAGTTTGGGTAACGAATGCGGCAACGGCATCTGCTTTCAGGAGGCCTACCGCTTGTTGAAAGAGTATGACCCTACGCGCCCCGTGGTCTACGAGCGTGCCGAGCTCGATGCCAACACCGACATCGTAAGCATTATGTATCCTTCGGTGCAGTACCTTTCCGCCTATGCCCGCAATTCCCGTAACAAACGCCCCTATATCATCGCCGAGTACTGTCATGCTATGGGCAACTCTATGGGTGGCCTCAAAGACTATTGGGACACCATCGATAAATACCCCCAGCTGCAGGGCGGTTTCATCTGGGACTGGATTGACCAAGCTTTTATGAAAAACGGATGCTGGGCCGCAGGAGGTGATTTAGGTGAGTTGCCCGGTCTCAAGGATGACGATGCTTTCTGTGCCAATGGTATTCTGGCTGCTGACCGTACCCCCCATCCTCATGCCTGGGAGGTGCAGGCTGTTTACACGCGCGGACGTTACAATGTGATAATGCCTGAACCGTATGACATTTATGAAGTGGCACCTGTTAAAGGAGCTATCCGTATCGTCAGTACCAAGCGGGGCCTCATCGTACAAAACAGCCGATTCCGCCTTACGCTTGACCCCGACGACGGCAGTATTGTAAGCTACCGTATCGCTACACAAAATGAGATTGTGGGGAGTGAACCTCGCGTCATGCATGAGTTGTTGGCATCGCCGCTGCGTTGCCACTTCTGGCGCCCACCCACCGAGAATGACCTTGTCGACGCCCTCGGTGCACGTGCATGGCAAGGCCTTGACCATCTCGACGCCCGCGTACTCAATGTTGAGACTTCCCTTACCAAAGGCAAGGACACTGCCGAGGTACAGATGTTGATGCACCTTACCGCTCCCGACGGACAGCGTTTGAGAGTGAAGCAGATACTGCAGGTGGCCGCCGATGGACGTATGCAGTTGAGCTACCTCGTGGCCGCCGACGGGCAATTTCGCACCCTGCCCAAACTGGGACTCCAGTTTGGGCTTGACACCTCCTATACAGGTTGTACCTTCTTTGGCAACATCTATGAAACTTATCCCGACCGGCGTGCCGCATGGCGTGTCAGTCGTTGGTACAAGAGTTTGGCCGACCTTTCTGTGCCGCAGTATGTGGTGCCCGAGGAGCAGGGCAACCGTGAGGCACGCTGGGTGCGCTTCTTGGGGGGCGCGAGCCCAATTACCGTTCTCAGTCCCGCCGACCAGCAGTGGCTCAATTTCAGCGTGCGCCGCTATAACGATACCCTCCTTACCGTCGCACGCCGATGGGAAGGCCTGCAACCCGATTCCTACTACACTATAAGCATCGACTACCGTGTGGCCCCCCTGGGTACCGCTACATGTGGCCCCGGTGTGGCTGAACGCTGTGTCATTAGCGGCGACAGCACATACATCTACCGCTTCATCTTGGATCCCATACGTTCCGATGTTGAGAGCCCATATGAAGGCTTCCGTCCACATCCCGATATTGAGCGATATCCATCCGATTATGAAGATAATGGGCTTCACTTGGTGGTGACCGATGTCGACTGTTCGCGAAAGCCTGATCCGCATTATTGCAGCGGATATCCCACTTCACTCACCGACTGCCGCCGTGCTGTGCCTGGCGATTACCATCATGGCTGGGTAGGATTCTGTGGACAAGACACCGTCGAGTTCACCCTCACGCTTGCCAATCCCTCTGTTTTGGGCGAGGTCAGTACCGGAATCTGCCACAGCCCCACCGACTGGGTTGTCCGACCTCTCGACGTGCAGGCCTGTTGGAGCAAAGACAGTCTCCACTGGAGCTCATGGCAGAGTCTCGACTTGCCGCATCCCCCGGCCAATCTCTATACCGATAGCCGCCGCCTTCGCTATGTGGTGGAACCGCACAAGGCCAAGAATGTCAAGTATGTGCGCCTGCGTTTCGTCTGTAGGCCGACTTTGCCTCCGTGGCATCCTTATGCCGAAGAACAATCCTGGTTGATGATTGACGAAGTGGAGGCCATGTCTAAGACGCAGTTCTGACTTGCTCTACATTTCGCGACACTTCCGACATTTCGACTGCATTTCTTCTTCAAACCAAGAAGAAATGCAGAAGAAATGCAATTAAATAATAGAAAAACAGTGAGTTTTGATTGGTCATAAGATGGTCGGAAGAACGTTTTTTGCACCATATGGGTTGGAATTGAAAAAAAAAGTGTATTTTTGCACCGATGAAAAATATTCGCAACTTCTGCATAATAGCTCATATTGACCATGGTAAGAGCACGCTGGCCGACCGTCTGCTGGAGGTGACCCATACGGTTGCCCCCCGTGAGATGCAAGACCAGGTGCTCGACGATATGGAACTCGAGAAGGAGCGTGGCATCACTATCAAAAGCCATGCTATCCAGATGAACTACAAGGACTATGTGCTCAACTTGATCGACACGCCGGGCCATGTGGACTTCAGCTACGAGGTGTCGCGTGCCATCGCTGCCTGCGAAGGTGCTTTGTTGGTGGTCGATGCCACCCAGGGCATACAGGCTCAGACCATATCGAACCTTTATCTGGCCCTTGAGAACGACTTGGAAATCATCCCTGTGATGAACAAGATAGACCTTGACAGCGCCATGCCTGAAGAAGTGGCCGACGAGATTGTCGACTTGTTGGGTTGCAAGCATGAGGAAATTCTGCGCTGCTCGGCCAAAACCGGTATGGGTGTGGAAGCGGTTCTTGAGGCTATCGTGGACCGCATTCCTGCGCCTGAAGGTGACCCAGAGGCTCCATTGCAGGCCTTGGTGTTCGACTCGGTGTTCAATCCTTTCCGCGGCATTATCAGCTATTTCCGCATCGTGAACGGCACTTTGAAGACGGGCGATCACGTGAAGTTTTTCTCCACGGGTAAAGAATACGATGCCGACGAGGTGGGTGTGCTACGCCTTAATATGGAGCCTTGCAAGGCTATCAGCGCCGGCAATGTGGGCTATATCATCAGCGGTATCAAAAGTTCGAAGGAGGTGCGAGTAGGTGACACCATCACCCATGTGCAGAATCCCTGCGAAAAGCCTATTGAGGGTTTCGAGGCCGTAAAACCTATGGTCTTTGCCGGTGTCTACCCCGTCGACACCGACGACTACGAAGAGTTGCGTGCTAGTTTAGAGAAGTTGCAACTCAATGATGCCAGCCTTACCTTCGAACCCGAGAGCTCGTTGGCACTGGGTTTCGGCTTCCGCTGCGGTTTCCTGGGGCTGCTTCACATGGAGATAGTGCAGGAACGCCTGACGCGCGAGTTCAACATGGACGTCATCACCACGGTGCCCAATGTTCAATACAAGGTGAAGTTGACCAATGGCAATGAGATTGACGTATACAACCCTTCGGGAATGCCCGAACCTAACAATATCAGCGAGGTCTACGAGCCCTATATCCACGCACAGATTATAACCAAGGCTGACTTTATAGGTCCGGTCATCAAACTTTGCATGGACAAACGTGGGCAGTTGAAGAATCAGAACTACTTGACCACAGACCGCATAGAGATTACTTTTGACCTGCCTTTGGGCGAGGTGGTGTTCGATTTCTACGACAAACTGAAGAGCATCTCGAAAGGCTATGCCTCATTTGACTATTATATTAATGGATATCAACCCTCCAAGCTGGTGAAGCTGGAGATTCTACTCAACGGCGACCCTGTTGATGCGCTCTCCACCCTCACCTATGTCGACAATGCTTATCCCATTGGTCGCAAGATGTGCGAAAAACTAAAGGACCTCATCCCGCGTCAGCAGTTCGACGTGGCCATTCAAGCCGCCATCGGCAGCAAGATTATCGCTCGCGAGACGGTGCGCCAGGTGCGCAAGGACGTGACGGCCAAGTGTTACGGTGGCGACATTACGCGTAAACGCAAGCTATTGGAGAAGCAGAAAGAGGGTAAGAAGCGTATGCGACAGGTGGGTAATGTGGAAGTGCCGCAGAGTGCCTTTCTAGCGGTGCTGAAACTGGATTAAAAGAAAATAAATATATAAAAATAAACGTTATGAAAAACATCTTTAAGTATTTGGCCGTAGCGGCTATAGGAATTGCGCTGACGGGTTTGGTGGCTTGCGAGCCCGAGACGGAACCTAGTGCTGCCCCCGCCCCCGGCTGGCCGGCCCCCTGAGCAAGCGACCCTCTCTTCTCCTGACGTCCAGCGCCTGCCCCCGG